>JAESFQ010000004.1_pt1 | contig 303294 bp, 298 predicted proteins | sample 9269431 | NCBI WGS metagenome assembly JAESFQ01 (sample SAMN14502588, study PRJNA617103) | algae metagenome | isolation source: Plectolyngbya sp. WJT66-NPBG17 and co-occurring heterotrophs from well... | place: USA: Mojave Desert, Joshua Tree National Park, California | collected 2006-08-06 | reverse complement strand
CCAGCGTACGTTCAGCAAGATGATTTCAGGCAAGAAGTGGTGCCATTTGAACAGGGAGTCAGTCGCCATTGAGAGCAAAGCTAGAGAAAATTGAGCTTTCACACCCTACCATTTTTGCGACACAACCATCTCTTTTAGGTCTGTCTCACTGAGATCGATCCAACTAAGGTCTGTTTTGCTGAAGTTAATGCCCTTAAATTTAGTGCCTGCAAGATTATCAGGTCTTAAAAGTAGCGGGCTAAGTTGTTTGCCACTCAAATCTAGTCCACTTAAATCCACATTGCTGAGGTTGGCATCAAGAAAAACAGCATCACTAATCTTAGCACCACTCAGATTGGCACCACTTAGATTAGCACCACTTAGATTAGCACCACTTAGATTAGCACCACTTAGATCGGCATTAGTAAGGTCAGCACCACTCAGATTGGCATCGCTAAGATCGGCATCGCTAAGATTGGCATTAGTAAGGTTAGCGCCACTAAAATCAGCACCACTTAGATCTATGCCACGATGTAATGTTACTAAAATTCGATAGGTTCGGATCTGTGTATCTAGGTCGGCGCTACTAAGATCAACCTCTGCACCAATGTTTCCCTCACGCCACCGATTCCAAACTTCTACTCCTTGTTTCAACAACTTCACTTGTTCCTGATTTGCCACCGTCTTCCCCTCAACGCTGTGACATTCATTGATTCATTACAATCGCACTCAATCCCTAATTTCTCTCTAACTTACAACCTATTGAGAACTATCGCACCTCATCAACATTTCCAAATGTCGATCGATTTCCTTCAACCGTTCCCGCCGATACTTCGCTCGTTTCGCCTCCTGATGTTCCGGGCTGCCCTCCTCCCCGATATAGCAAGATTTCACCTTCTTTCCCCTAGAACGCTTCGACTCAAATATCGCCTGCTCACTGCGCCACCATGCCTGTCGAAAGTTCCTGTCTTTCACAGATCCCGTTTCAATCCAGCAATGCGACGGTGCAATTGTCCCCTCATTCTTTAATCGATCGCGTTCTATTTCCAGTCGCGCGATAGCATCATGAATCACATCCACCTGATCATTCTTCACTCTCACCCGCGCACGTTCTAGGGGAAGAATTTGATCTGGTGAAACGTCCGTCTGATGCAACTCTCCAGCTTCAAGGTATCGAACTCGAAAATAGCCGGAGTCGTTTTTTGCGATCGCTAATCCAACACGGCAAGTTTTCTGAGACTGCTTCGTTGTTGAAAATCGAATCGGTTTCGGCTCAATATCGCGCATTGCAAACCTCGAAACTTCCAAATCGAAAGAGTCCGGAAACAACAAAAGCTGCTGACCTTGGTAAAAACGGTTGATTTTTGACATTTCGATCAACTGTCATTCACTTCATTGGGTTTCTCTAGGGATTTCGCGATGTAGAAATGAGCTTCCGAACCAAAGAATTCAAAGTCAATTGAAGGCTGATCAGGGAGAATAATTTATTTGTTCTCCCTACCCTTCATATCTCTTTCCTCTGTGTAAAATCTTCTTTCCTTACAGGGTTCTAGCGATTTTGGTGGATCTTCAAATTCAGGCTCTAAAATCGCTGAAATTGTCTCTGGCTGGATTGTTTTACACGATCCTGATTGATAGTGAATCGGATGCCATAGCTCTAGATGGTTATAGAGGGTGCGAGTACTGATCCCACTTGCTAGACTTGCCGGAACGTACACTTGCAAGATGACAAGCTGATTGGGTTCATGTCAGCTTTTGGTGAAGTCGGTAAATCAAGCAGGCTAAAACCTAGAAAGTACGTTGGGCAAACTTGCGATCGCAGCCGTTTTCACCAAAAGTTGCCATGAGCCGCTGATTGCCGCTCTTCTATTTTTCCATTGTTAAGTTGTCATCACAGTAAAACTAAGGAACTCGATAAGCAATTTGAGCAATACCTATGAAATTTTCAGAAGCTTTTGACAAAACCTAAAGCAATTTAATCTAATCGGCAAAGCATTGATTCTTCAGAGTGGCGTTAGAGAGTGCGATCGCACTCTCTAACAGATCATCTTCCCAAGTCGCGCTGCTCCGGTAAAAGCCCCCAAACGACTAACGCAAGCATGAACGCCAAGAGCAAACAGGCTTCGATCGGCATCGGAGCTATCGCGGGTTCAGAGTTCATCAATAGATCTATCGATCTATTTCTTCCATCGCCGCTGGCATAAGGGACGGGTTTAGAGTTCCTCGGCGAGGCGCGATCGTAAATGTTTGAATTCAAACAGTTTTAAATTAGGAACAATAGTTTACCGCCGTGAGTAATTTGGTGAGGGTGCGCCGCAAGCAAAACTTTGTGTGTGTGAACCGGAGTATAAGCGTTCTAGTTCATAAATTAGCTTCTCACACACGGCAAAATGCGGTAATAGTCCCGGTATTTCCAGCTTTTTAGGGGTAAGACTCCTCTAAAAAGCTGGAAATACGCCATAGATATCGCGTCTCATGGTATTCAATTGTCCGGGTTTTAGGGATTTTTTAGGGATCTGTGAAATCCGAAACCCTCAAACCTATGGGCGATACAAGATTCGAACTTGTGGCTTCATCCCTGTCAAGGATGCACTCTACCACTGAGTTAATCGCCCGTAGTTATTTACAGTATCAAATCAAAGAGAAATTGTCTAGTCTTTTCAAAAGTGCGATCGATCGAGAACTTCGATCGACTGACTCGAAGTTCTCGATCGATCCTGCTAATTCGGCTTTCGCACTCGTTCCTCAATTTCTTCTAGCGTTTTGAGAACGAGGCGTTTCGCCTGAAGTTGCCAGCCGATTTTTTGAACTTGGAACGCGATCGCGCCTCCTGCGATCGTTGCAATAAAATCTAACGGTTGCGACATCGAAATGCCGAGCAGTAAGCCCAATCCGGCAATTCCCCAAAATGGCAGCGCGACCGTTTGACGCTGCTCCTCAATAATTCTGTTAATGGGATCGCTCGGCAGTTCCGCTAAAATCTGCTCTTTCACTTGTTTCTGTTCTTTTGCTGACACCGATAAACCAATTTTTTGCCGCAGTTTTTCAATTTTGCGGGCATCCGTGCTGTACTGCGTCAGTTCATCTTCTGCCATGAGAATTAAGCGATCGTACTGTCCCATTCTTTTTGCATAACTCGCCTCTTCTATTCTTCATCAAATTCTTGCGCTAACAAATTCTAATTTTTCCGAGGTTGTTCTCGAAACCGCTTAGTTTGGCAGGATCATTGCAGCGATCGCTTCAAGGTACACGCGGCTGAATCCTTCTGCTTCGCTCAACGAGTACTGTTCGATCAAACCTTGATGCTGCGTTGATACAGTACTTCCCTGCTTGATTACGACTCTGGCATCGTCAAATACATCGCGCGTCAACATCATTTCGATTTCAGTTGGATCGTGCAAAATAACCAGGTTGCTACCAGAGTAGAACATTCCAGCCCGATCGAGAACTGACTCTGGATATTCAGCAATCAGTAAATCTAGTTTCGGATGCCGCAGTAGATTCTGAACATTCATATTGTAGTCAGAGTGCAGCGGTTTTTCCGAATGATTGATCAAAACCCCATCTTGGCAAACGGCTCCGATCGTCCAATGTGGATGATGGCGGAGAATATAAGCGATCGCTTCTTGAAGTTCCGAAATGGTAACGCGATTGAACGTAATCACCGGAATTCGACCATTATCACCAGAATGGAAAAAGGTTCTCAGAATGTGAGAAGTAACATCGACGCTTTGACCCAGTGCAGGCTTCATGTGCATGAAAACACCCGGAGCAGCATTAATCTCAATGATTGCGAAGTTGCCTTCTTTCCAAGAACGACTGAGATCGCGAGTAATAATATCAATCCCCAGGCAAGTTAAACGAAAATGCTGTGCGACATCTTGAGCTAATACAACATTGTCAGGATGAATCACAGAAGTAGCATCAATACTCAGACCCCCTGAAGAAAGGTTTGCAACTTTACGCAGAAAGACTTCTCGATCGCTTTCCAAAACGCTTTCCAATGTCAAACCTTGCTCAGTTAAATAGCGTTCCATTGCATCATCGAGCTTAATTTTTCCCATCGGTGAAGTTGGAGTGTCGCTGCGATCGCTGGAGCGATTTGCTCGATCGATTAGTTCTGCGATCGTTGACGTTCCATCGCCAATCACAGAAGCCGGACGACGTTCTGTTGCTGCAACAAACTTACCATCGACGCACAGCAAGCGAAAATCAGTACCTTCGATACTCTGCTCCACAATGATCGAAATCGAATGATCTGGCTCAACGGCATCAACGGCTCGATCGAACGCTGCCTCTAAATCTTCATCGGTGCGAACATTCGCGGTTACACCAATTCCCTTATGTCCAACAACAGGCTTCACTGCCACCGGATAACTTAATCGATCGACCGAATTTTTAGCCTCTTTCAGTGTGCTAACAATCCTTCCTTTTGGTACAGGAAAGCCTAGCGTGCTGAGAAATGCTTTGCAGTCATCCTTGCGCGTCGTGAAATCTGAATCGAGATGACTATCACCATCGAACGTAGTTGCAATTCCTCGCACTTGCTTACGACCGTAACCATACTGCATCAATCCTTCATCCCAGAGATAGAAGGTCGGAATTCCTTGAGACTGGGCAGATTTGAACAGTGTATAAACAGTTGGTCCGCCATATACCGATCGACGAAATTGCGCCTGTAGCACTTCGATATGATCCCCGATCGCGAAATTGCGCCCTTGTGTAATCGCCTCAAACCAATCCCACACTGAAAAGATCATCTCCCGACTGGTACGGGCGTGCAACGTCTCAAACGCAATGCGATCGAACTTTGGATAAGCTTTCAAACTCCACTGCTCTAAGTGCAAATCCATTTCAAGCTGGCTCACTTGCGCCATCGTTCGAGCAAACAGATCTGCATGAGAAGTAAAGGTAATCTCGCGAAAATGAGGATAGCGATCGCAGATTACATCCACGTACTTTTCTAATGGCAATGCACTTTGATTTTCAGTCTGTGCAAAATCGAATACTGTTGCTGCGGTTGATAGGTATGGATTTGCACCCATGTAATAGCGAATGTTAAAGATGTCAAACGCATCAGTCTTTCTAGCATTCACTCGGCTAACTTCGGACACGCGATCAACCACCATAAGATTTCCATTCATCTCTACGTTGAGACTGTACTCGGTGAGAACGTTGAGCGCGTCTATCTCTGGATACTTCTTAACTCACTGGAGAAGTAGAACTTTGGCAGGGTGACAGGGGATCGTCGATCGCATTACAAACAGACTAAATCAAGAAAAGATAACATTATGACTACTTCTACAGACAATCTACGCGAAGAGGTACACGCATTAGCCGAAGAAGCTTTTCACCTACACTTGATTTCAGGCTATGGCGATGGTGAATATGAAGGTGAATATCAGATTGTGTATAAGGGAAAGCCACGCCATCTACCTTTAGAGCGTGCCAAAGCATTCTTAATCAACTTAATGCAGCCCGAAATGAAGAGCTTCAACCAGTTTCGATTGGGCTTTATGTTGCTAATTGAGAGCTATCGTCGTCGATCAAATAACGATAGACCAAGATAGCTCGAAATCTGTTGCGATTCCTTAACCAAACTGTATCGAAATCTACCGTTTGGTTGTGATGCAGTCCCGATCGAATGTGGTTCAGTAGATCTGATTGATATTGCTACTGGAGAAAGCTATGGTAGGCCAGATTGAAACTCAAAACCAGCCTCAAGATAGTGTTGCACTACCTGAGACACATGGGGAGCTTGTCATTATTGGTGGGGCGGAAGATAGGGAAGGAGAATGTCGAATTCTGCGGGAATTTGTGCGGCGTGCGGGTGGGCTTCAGTCGCACATTGTGGTCATGACCGTTGCAACCGGATTGCCGGGTGAAGTAGGCGAACAGTATATTGGGATTTTTAAACGCTTGGGTGCGGAAGATGTACGAGTTGTAGACACTGCGCGACGCGAAGATGCTAGCGATCCAAAAGCGATCGACAATATCACTCAAGCAACTGGGGTCTTTTTTACCGGAGGCAACCAAGCCCGGATCACAGAATGCCTCAAAGATACAGAGCTAGAAACGACGTTACACAAACGTTTTTCTGAAGGAGCAGTGATCGGGGGAACGAGTGCGGGCGCGGCAATGATGCCCGATATGATGATCGTAGTCGGTGAAGGTGCAACGAATCCTCGGCGCGAAGTGGCTGAAATGGATCGCGGCATGGGATTTCTGCCGAATGTGGTGATCGATCAGCACTTTGCACAACGGGGACGACTGGGACGACTGCTCTCAGCTTTGGCGCAACAACCCGCAAGTTTGGGCTTTGGAATTGATGAAAATACTGCGATCGTCGTAAGCGGCAAAATTGTAGAAGTTATTGGTGAAGGTGCGGTGACAATCGTTGATGAATCGACTGTGACGCACAACAACATTGAATCGCTTTTACCCGATGAAGACTTAGCGCTTTGTGGTGCAACGCTTCATGTGTTGCCAACTGGCTATAAGTTCGATTTGGAGAAGAGATCGCCCATTTTCTAATTCATTTGGCGATCGAGAAACGCCTGCCAAGTCGGATTCGGTCGCCAAATTTTGTTCATCTCCGCTTTGGCTTGTTCCTCGCTAATTCCTTCATGCGATCGACGATACAAATAAACAAACGCTGACACCCGCATATTTTTTGCACAATGCACAAAGATCGATTGATCAGCGTGCGTTTGCATCACGTTTGAGAATTGATCGAAATCGTCGATCGTTGGATTCTCCCAAATCACCGGAATGTGAAAATACTGCATTCCCAAAGATTCCACAATTTCGCGTTCGTTTGCGATCGCACCTTCCGAAGATGGAACGGCAAGATTGATTACGACGTTGTAGCCTGCATTTTTAATCTCAGTAAATTGTTCGATCGTCGGCTGTCCGGCGGTGGCGAGTCGATCGTTGATTTGGACAAAATTTAGAATTGAAGCCATCTTAAAACCGATCCTTTTTCTGACGAAGAGCAGCAAAGGTTTCGATCGCATCTGTTCGATCCATTGCCGCTTGAATTTCCGGTGTATCCCAACGTAGAAACGGATTCGTGCGTTTCTCCAGTCCCAAATGGGTTGGAATTGTTGGCTGATTTTGTGCGGCTTGCACTTCAGCCAATCTTGCTTGTAAATCGGGATTTTGTTGATCGACTGTCACCGCAAATTTCAAATTGTTCAAGGTGTACTCATGCGCGCACCAAACCCGCGTATTGTCTGGCAGCGCTCGAATCTGACTCAGCGAATTGACCATTTGAGCAGGCGTTCCTTCCTTCAGTCGTCCACAACCTGCACTAAACAGCGTATCGCCACAGAATAATTCCCCTGGCTCATCGGCTCTGGGCGGAAAGTAATAGGCAATATGACCGCGTGTATGTCCGGGTACGAAGAGAACTTCAGCAGTACGATCGCTAAATTGCACTCGATCACCCGCATTCAATTCCACTTGCTGTCTGGGAATGCGTCCACGATCGTGAATTCCGCCATACACGATCGCATTTGGAAAGCGATCGTGTATGGCGGAGTTACCTCCGACATGATCTCGATCGTGATGCGTATTGAAAATCGCAACTAATTTTGCACCCAATTCTTCAAGCTTTTGCAAGACGGGGCGGGCTTCTCCTGGATCGACGACCGCCGCGATTTGCTGAGTCGCATCATACATCAGGAAAATATAATTATCCGAAAGCGCTGAAATCCGGTAAATTTGCATATAGCTAAAGAATGATAAAGAGTTCCGTGTTTGTTCCGATCCTGAAGTCGTCAATACTGAAGCTGTAGAGAGAACTGTTTAAGATTTTACTCAGTCTTGATGAAGTTCTCATCTAACCTTCGTGTGTCTCCCGCAAAAACGCGCAACAGTAGAAGAGGTAGAAAGTGTGACGCTTTTTACCCAGATTTACTTGTAGTTTGACTTGCCCCTGTTAGACCGCGAAGCACCGATTCCTATGGTAAGAGCAGCCCAAAATCGATTCAATCTACCCACGCAGCGCATTCTCGATCGCATTCTCGAACTGCGCCAACTCAACCGCCACGAGCATTTACATCTCGCGTCCCTGTTGCTTGCCAACCATCGCCTGACTCCCGAAGAACGGCGACAAGTCAATCAAATTTTTGATCAGATCCAGTCGGGTCGGATCAAGCTCGTAGACGAAGGATTTTCACCCTCATGAATGTGATTCAGACCAGCGCTTGGTTTCCGCCCGATTCGTTTGGCGGCGTTGAGGTCTATCTCGATGGTTTAGTCAATGACTTAAGCGCGATCGGCTTGAATTGTAAAGTGGCAGCGGCTCGATCGCAAAATCAACCGACGATCGAGCAATACAACCAAACCGAAGTGTATCGCTATCCGACTGAGGATCTGAAGGCGTTTCGGAATTGGCTGATTGAGAATCGCTGCGAAATTTATCATCAGCACACTTTGCGATCGGGCTGTGGGTTGCCGCATTTGCAGAGCGCGAAACAACTGGGCATGAAAACGATCGTGACGATTCATATGCCGGATGTGGCGTGTTTGCGCGGAACGATGATGCAGGGCGGCAATTCTGCGTGTGATGGCAAAATTGAGATTGCGCGATGTAGTGCGTGTTTGGGAGTTTCTAAGCGGGTTCCAATTTGGGCGAGTGAGGTACTGAGCCGTTTACCAAGCTCGATCGCGGTTCCAATGCGCGATCTCTTACGTCACGCTTCGGATGTGCGATTGCGGCAGTTGGGAACCACGATCGCGACTCCTGCCCAAGTTCGCAACCAGCGGCGGCAATTTGATCAAATGGTGGAATTGAGCGATCGAATCGTTGTGGTTTGCCAATGGCTCTATGATGCTTTCGTTCTGAACGGTGTGCCCGAATCAAAGCTGGTTCTGAGTCGTCACGGAGTTTCGACTTCTGTGAAACCGATTGCTCGATCGCCCAACTCCCCGATTCGGATCGGTTTTCTCGGTCGCTGGCAAGAAACTAAAGGCGTTCAAATTCTCGCTCAAGCACTGCAACAAATTCCAAATGCACCTGTCGAACTCGTCATTCATGCCACTCACGCAGATCAGCATAGTGCAGCAAATCGGGAATCAGTTTTAGCGATCGCCAAAACTGATTCCCGAATCCAGATAAATCCTCCTTTAGCTCGATCGGAGATTACCAACGCGCTCGCCCAATTCGATCTGCTTGCGGTTCCGTCCCAATGGTTAGAAACAGGCCCGTTAGTCGTGCTGGAATCGCTTGCCGCAGGAACTTCAGTGATCGGCTCAAATCTCGGTGGAATTTCGGAACTGGTGAGACATGGAATTGATGGCTGGCTAGTTCCAGCCAGAGACGTGAAATCTTGGGCGAATGCGATCGCGCATCTCTCCGAAAATCCTGATACGATCGAGCAGCTCAAGCAAGGCATTCAACCCGTAAAAACACGGCAAGCAGTCGCCGCAGAGATGTTACAGCTTTATCGAAGCTTGATAGGGGAATACTGAACGAATTGGGGAGTCGCATCTTTTAGCACGCCTCCATTCCCCATTTTTTGATTATGAAGGTTTCTATTCTCACCCCCGACTTTTCCAAAGGCGGTGTCGATCGCGCTTATCTCCTGGCTCAAGTTCTGAAAAAGCTCAATCACGAAGTTGAAATTCTCGGATTTCTGTTTGGTGAAAAGATCTACCCAGAGCCACCCGCAGATTTGCCGATCGTTTGTCTCCCCGCCCGCGACTACCCGCGATTGTTCCCTGCTGTGGAAAAGTTGCTCGATCGAATTGATGGCGATCTCATTTATGCAGTGAAGCCAAAGCTTTCCAGCTTTGGGATTGCGCTGTTGAAAAAACTGCAAACTCGTGTGCCCGTTCTGCTCGATGTCGATGACTGGGAATTGAGTTGGAAAGGCGGCGAAACGCCCTATCGACCGGGACTGAAGCAATTTGCACGAGATCTTTTGAAATCTGATGGGGCGCTACGATCGCCGGATCACCAGTTCTATCTGCAAGGACTGGAACAACTGATGGTGTTTGCGGATGCGATCACGATCGACACAAATTTTCTTCAAAAGCGCTTCGGTGGAACCTATCTCCCCAACGGCAAAGATACCGATATGTTTGATCCGAGCCGATTCGATCCAGAGGAAAGCCGGTGCAAATATGGCTTGTCTGAGTATCGGGTGCTGATGTTTCCGGGGGCATCGCGTCCGCACAAAGGATTAGAAGATGTGTTGGTAGCGCTCGATCGCTTAAATCAGCCCGATCTCAAGCTCGTGATTGTTGGGGGGAGTCCTTATGATGACTACGATCGACAGTTGATCGAAACCTGGGGAAAATGGGTGATCAAAATCCCGCCTGTTCCGTTTGCAAAAATGCCGGAAATCGTAGCGGCGGCTCATGTCGTCGTTGTGCCTCAGCGCGATACGGTCACGGCTCAGGCGCAATTCCCGATCAAGCTGACTGAAGGAATGTCAATGGCAAAGCCGATTTTGGCGACTCGTGTTGGAGATATTCCAGAGATTTTGGGTGAAACCGGATTTCTTGTTGATCCAGAATCGCCCGATCGAATTGCTGAAACACTTGCTGAAATTTTTCAGGATTGGGATGCAGCTCAAGCGCGTGGAACTCAAGCGAGAGAACGATGTTTAGCGCATTACAGCATTGAGGCAATGTCTTCGATCGTTGAACCTTTGATCGCTCAACTTGGAGCGAGATTTGATTAAAGTTTCTGTCTGTTTAACCTACACTTTTTTTGCTCTAAAAATGACTGTTGCCTATGCTGAGATCACGGGATAACTAGAAGCAGTTCTTTACCAGAAATTCGTAATCCAACATCCTGAATTGCGTGTTTCTTCTGATCGTTTCCCCCACAGATCAATATGTCCCAAAATCGATTGCTGCTTCAATTTGCCCTGCGTCATCCGGTCTGGATTGGATTGACGATCGCACTCGGATTTTCAGGCGCATTATTTAACGGTGTGAGTACGATGCTCGTAATTCCCGTCGTGCTGGGATTGTTGGGCGAGGAAGTCAACCTCAAAGGTGCGCCCCCGATTTTACAGCAGGTGTTTTCGGGCTTTGGTAAAACGGGCGGCGAGTCGCAATTTTTATGGATGATGGGGTTCATTCTACTGGCGATTTTGCTCAAGAATATCACCGGATATGCAAGCACATTATCTTCGGGGCATTTATCTCGATCGCTAGTCAGTGATATCCGCAAAGAAGGCTTACGATTGCTACTCGATGTCGATCTTGATTTTTATATCAAAACCAAGGTCGGTGATTTGATGAATCGATTAGGCGGCGAGATTGCAGCGGCAGCGACTGCGATTCGTACAGCGGTTCAAATGCTGTCTACAGTCATTACCATTTTTGTATTTATTATCATTCTTTTATCGATCTCGTGGCAGTTAACTTTAGTGTCTACTTTGCTATTGGCGGCTGTGTCTCTTGCAAATAACTTCTTTGTTAAACGAGCAAAACAATTTGGTCAGCAGCTTTCTGACCAGTCGCGCGATTACTCTGTGGCAGTTTTAGAAATGCTATCGGGAATTCGATTAGTTAAAGCAACGGGAAGCGAACCGCACGAATATCAGAAATTAGAACAGTTAATTCACGATCGAGAAAAAGCAGACTTCAATTCTCAAGCAAACTCGGCGCTGATTGCTCCCGCGAATGAGATGGCAGGATTAACCGTAGTCATCGCCATTCTCTTACTAGGGCGAATCTTTTTCAAAGGGCAACTAGAAAACCTTTCAGCAGTGTTGTTAACCTATCTCTTAGTGTTGTTCCGAATGTTGCCATTTGTGGGACAACTGAACAACTCGCGCAGTTCCTTTGCAAATCTAGCTCCGAGTGTTTCGGTTGTAAATGATTTTCTGCGGCGTGAAGGTAAGCCGTTTATGCCAAAAGGACATATTCCTTATACTGGAATGGCTAAGGGCATTCGATTTGAGAGTTTAGCATTTACCTATCCAGGACACGATCGACAAGTTCTCAATCACGTCGATCTCTGGCTTCCCAAAGGTACGACATTAGCATTGGTCGGATCATCAGGAGCCGGGAAATCGACATTAGCAGATTTGCTGCCGCGATTTTATGACCCGACAGCGGGGCGGATTTTAATTGACGATCGCGATCTCAAAGACTTTGAAACTCGTTCTCTGCGGCAGTCGATGGGCATTGTCAGCCAAGACACCTTTCTGTTTAACGATTCGGTGCGGAACAATCTCGCGTATGCTCGCAGGGATGCCACCGACGATCAAATCATCGAAGCGGCAAAACGTGCGAATGCTTATGAGTTCATTGTTAAGTTGCCGCAAGGGTTCGATACCTTGATTGGCGATCGAGGAGTGATGTTATCGGGCGGACAGCGGCAGAGATTAGCGATCGCTAGAGCTTTACTACGTGACCCAGAAATTCTCATTCTTGACGAAGCAACTTCAGCACTCGATACGGTTTCAGAGCGATTGGTACAAAGCGCGATCGACGAACTGAGCCGCGATCGTACAACATTAGTGATTGCTCACCGATTGTCTACAGTGCGGAAAGCAGATCAGATTGCAGTGTTGGACAAAGGGCGAGTTGTGGAAGTTGGAACACACGCTGAACTGTTGAAGCAGGGCGGATTGTATGCCCAACTTCACGCCATGCAATTTTCAGAAGAACCTCAGACCGTTTAGGAATAGGACGATGCAAAAAAAAGTAGTTGGAATGGTAAGTAGCTATGCGGGGTTGAAGCCTAGCCCGATCGATTGGCTATGGCAACAATCTCCTTATCCGTTTGGGCACTGGGGCAACATTCAGCTTGAAGCTTCTGCCGAGAATCCAGATTTTCTATTGCTGTATCAGTTCGATTTCCCGCGCCCTAAACCGCCAAAAACATTGATCTCGAAAGTTCGCGCTCAGTTGCGTCCGACTCCGCTTCCCGATGTGACTCCACAGTTCAAAGGAGTACCAAAAGAGCGAATGCTTTACTTATTGCGCGAACCTCCGCTCGATGAGATTTTGTACATTACAAAAGCAAACTACGAAAAGGCGAGTCATCACTGCGCTTACGTTTCGGGCCCTGATGACTATGCACCTATGCCCGACTATATGCCTGCAATCTGGTACTTAGGCAACTCGTTTCGAGAGTTGAATGAGATGCCACCACCTGAGAAGATTCGTAAGTGTAGCTGGATCACCTCTGGAATTAGCAGAACTGAAAATCACCTGAAGCGATTAGCATTTCTAAAATTGTTGCAGCAGAATGAATTGGAGTTTGATTTGTACGGGCGCGATTTGCCAGAGTGGGCAAAAACGACAGGGCGCATCGGTGGAAAGTGGTACGGCATGGCTCCTTACTACTACAACTTAGCGGTCGAGAACTATGCCGAAAATGATTGGTATGTGACCGAGAAGCTCTGGGATTCTCTTCTAGCTTGGTGTCTGCCGATTTACTATGGTGGATCTGCGGCGGATAAATTGTTGCCGCCTGGTAGCTTTTTACGCTTGCCGAGCATGGACGAAAAGGGTTGGAAGTACATTGAGGAAGTGACTGCGACTCCGGATGCTTGGTTTGAAGCGAGAGAAGCGATCGCGGAAGCTCGACAAGTGATTTTGCACAAACTCAATCTGATGAACTGGTTGTCTGAATACGTGGAGCAGGTGACTTCGTGATGGATGGGATCTGTACTCTGGCAAACGATCGCGTTTTTGATCAATTAGTCGCTTTGCTCAATAGCATTGAAGTAAATATTAGCCGTGATATTCCCGTTTGCATTTATCCCTTTGATGATCAGCTTGATCGCATTCGCGATGAGATTCGCAACCGTCCGAACGTAATGATTTACGAGGATCAAGCCTCGATTGATCGTTGGGATAGTTTCATGCAGCGGATTGCACCCGAACGATTGGATCAGAAAACGCGGCTCTATGGGGCACATCGGCGGTTTTGCGCGTTTGATGCGCCGTTCGATCGATTTATCTACATGGATGCGGATACCTTGGCGATGAGTTCGATGAATCACATCTTTGAGCAATTAAACGATCATGATTGGGTCGTTTACGATTTCCAGTTTCTCGATCCGAGCAAGATCTATAACGTTGATTCTCCAAAGTTGTACGAGGTTTTTCCAAAGGAACGAGTTGATAAAGAAATCTTTTGCTCAGGGTTCTTTGCTGGAAAAGGTGGATTGTTTGACGCAGAGCAGAGAGAGTCACTGATTGAACAATTGCAAGCAGGCGATCGAGAAATTCTCTACGGGGGCGCAGGTGAACAGCCCGTGGTTAATTACATGGTGATGAAATCGGGCATCAAATCGTGCAATTTGGCGCATCTTTTACCGTTTGGGAAATCGACGGGTTGTTCGATCACGACGAAGCATTTTGAAGAGAAAGATCACGTTTTATATGATCGAGAACTTCGCTTAACTTACTTGCACTATATCGGCGTGAAACCGCAGCGTATGGAGCGAGCTTGTCAGGGCGAAAATGTTGCCTTTCCCTACCGTGATTTATTTTTGCACTATCGATTTTTACATGAGTCAGAGAAGCGACCTGTTTTTACTGAAGCACCAATTTCCAGAGTGCAGCCGAGTCTAGTTCAGAAAGTTTTACAAAAGTTGAGAAGAGCATGAAACGAGGAATTTATATTGTCGCAAATGACAAAGTGATAGAGAATGCGATCGCGCTTCTCAACAGTATTCGCTTGTACGATCGAGAAATTTCAATCCATTTGATTCCGTTTAATGATGAGTATCAGAATGTTCTCTCAACATTGAACCAGTTACATAATGTGCAACTATTTCCAGATTTGGAATTACTTGATCGTTTAACAAATCGAGTAAGTGAGATCTTCGATCGAGATTTTCTCAAACTCCCAAATAAGATGCGAAAGCTCGCAGTTTGGTTTGGAGAGTTTGATGAGTTTCTCTACATCGATACAGATATTGTTGTATTCGATAAGATTTCAGATACGCTGAATCATTTATCAAACTGCGATTTCTTTTGTTGCGATTACCATCATTCAAGCGAAGGTTTGAGAAACATCTTTTCGCCCGTTGTGAAAGAGAGCATTTTCACTGATGAACAGCTACAAGACGTTTTTAATAGTGGATTTTGGGGATCTCGAAAAGGTGTGATCACAGAAGATCAACTGTATGAAGTGCTAAAAGACTGCGCCCAACATCGCGAATATTTTGACTTCACTCAAGGAGTTACTGATCAGCCAGTTCTCAACTATTTGATTCTAAAATGCTTTGAGAAACGGATGAATTTAGTAAAGCCGCCTGAAAATACAGCAGGAAGCTGGGCAGGTTCTACACATTTTGAAGATCGACAGTATGTTTTATACGATCGAGGTCAAAAACTGAAATATCTCCACTGGGCAGGAATTTCAATTCGTCCAGGTGCGCCTTATTGGGACTTGTGGGAACACTACCGATGTTTACATGAACCGAGTTCTGCCTTCTGGCGCAAATTGTCTCGACTCGTGCCATTCAAGGCTTAAAAGAACGTTAGTGCGGCAAAAGTTCTCGCTCCGGTTGTAATTCCGGGTAGCCCCCTAAATCCCCCATTCTGGAGGACTTTGAAGATTGAGGATATTTTGGCTTGAAGTCCCCCAGAATGGGGGATTTAGGGGGCACAAGTCGCTACCAACGAAGCGAAAAACTCATCGAATTCATATTCAAAAGGAGGTCGAACCATGATCGATGGAATTTATACATTTGCAAATGATGTGGTGTTCGATCAGCTTGTAGCTTTGTTGAACAGTATCGAAGTAAATGCAGGGCGAAAAATTCCGGTTTGTATTATTCCTTTTAATGATCGAATTGACAGAATCAAAGCTGAGATTGAGACTCGCGAAAATGTGACTTTGTTTGATCAGCCAGAGTCGATCGCATTTTGGGAAGATTTTGGTACTCAAGCATGGTTATCTCATCCAACCGCGCAAAGAGTTTGGAAAGAACAAGGCAGACCTGCAATGCGACGGGCTGAGTTTCATCGTAAATTCTGCTGCTTTGATGGAATGTTCGATCGCTTTCTTTATATCGATGCAGATACACTATTGATGAGTCCAATTGATCAAGTTTTTGAAAAGCTCGATCGATATGATTGGGTTGTTAATGACTTTCAATATTTATCTGCTATAAATCTAATTTTCAATACGGATTCAAAAGAACTATTAGAGCAATTCAGCCCCGAAGAATTAAAAGCAAATATCTTTTGTTCAGGCTTTTTTGCTTCAAAGAAAAGTGTCTTTAGTCAAGAAAAAGCGGCGCAGTTTCTAGAGCGATTGAAAGCGGGTGAAGCTGATTTTATGTCGGTGCGTGGATCAGATCAGCCGATGTTGAATTACACCGTTTTGGGCAACAAGCTCTCGTTTTTCAACTTCGCTTATCACGACCCAGAAAATGCGACGGGTTCTCATTGGTCATCCGAATTTAGCGATCGAGATTTCGTTCTCTACGATCGTGACAAGCGACTAATGTATCTCCACTACATGAGTATTTCATCCTCTGTATTCACAAAACTCTGTCGAGGTGAAAGCGTTTCGCTTGCTTATCGCGACTTGTTCTTACACTATCGCTATCTCAAATCACCGCAAAATCGCCCACAAGAATTCAAGTCTCTGGGCGCAATTACCCAAGCTCAATCCGCGATCGCGAAGTTCCGTAAGCAGAAAATCAACAATCTCAATCACCGATTTCGCAAGCTCAAACACCAACTGAACAAACTGCGCGGCTAAAACGTCATTGAAAACCGAACCCCACGATCGAGTAAGATCAACCCTTTAGGCGTGAGGCATCGACTGGCAATATGACCCTTAGCGTAGTGACCGGAGCGGCGGGATTTATCGGCTCTCATTTAGTTGAAGCATTGCTCGATCGTGGCGATCGCGTCATCGGAGTCGATCAATTTAATGATTATTACGATTCCGCTCTGAAGTGGAAGAATCTTGCTCGTAGCCTGTCACATCCAGATTTTGAACTCATCGAAGCTGACATTCAGAAACTCGATTGGAATGCGCTTTTAACGGATGTCGAAGTCGTCTACCACCAAGCGGCTCAAGCGGGAGTGCGATCGAGCTGGGGCGCGGGATTTCGCACCTACACTGAGCAGAACATTAACGCAACTCAAATTCTCCTGGAAGCAGTGAAGTCTGCAAAGCATCTTCAACGATTTATCTACGCCTCTAGTTCCTCGATCTACGGCAATGCGGAAACACTTCCGACCTCTGAAACTCTTTGCCCGCAGCCTGTTTCACCTTATGGCATTACGAAGCTAGCCGCAGAGCAACTATGCGGACTGTATCATCAAAACTTCGGCGTTCCGACTTGTGCGCTGCGATATTTCACGGTTTACGGTCAGCGACAACGCCCTGATATGGGCTTTCACAAGTTTCTCAAAGCAGCTTTGCACGATGAAGCGATCGTCATTTACGGCGATGGACAACAAACGCGCGATTTTACCTTTGTTTCGGATGCGATCGCGGCAAATCTCGCAGCAGCAACCGTTCCTGAAGCAGTCGGAGAAATCTTTAACATCGGTGGCGGTAGCCGAGTGGTTCTCACAGATGTGATCGCAACAATGGAGGCGATCATCGGTCGATCGATTCGACAAGAAAAGATTGAAACGGCGATCGGTGATGCGCGGCATACTTCTGCGGATGTGTCTAAAGCAAGACGAATTTTGAACTATCAGCCAAACGTGTCGCTGCAAGAAGGGCTGACCCACGAATGGGAATGGATTCGATCGCTTTATCAATAATTGACCATAGCAACCAGCGCTCTGCCACGGAGCGCTGATAAAAGTTGCCTTCGTTAACAAATTCTCCGCTTATCCAACTCGCTTCTGTTTGAGTCGCCCAAATGCACCAAGTGCGAAGAGTCCCAGAGCAGCAGTCGTTCCAGGTTCAGGAATAGGTTTTGGGGGAGGAGGAGTATCGACAACGGCGCGATAGATGGTGGCATGAGAGAGATCTTGGGCAATTCCTCTTTGATTTGTAGAAACCCCATCGGTCTCCCAGGTTCCACCGAGTACCGCCAGATTGTTCACGTTCTCGAAGAAATAAGCACTCCATTTGTTCCCAGCTTTCAAACTGAGAACAAATGGACCTGTGATGCCCGTCGCGATGCTCCAGTTGCCGGAACTGGAAGTATCTGGGGCGGTAAACGCACCTTCGTCGGATTTGCCAACGAATGTCCAGTTTGTGATGCCGCTGAAGACCCCTGTGGACAACTGATCGAACAGCGCTCCTGTTCCATTCCCTTGAGCGTCATTGCCAGAGAATGCTCCAATACAACTGGTTGAAGAACCCAAACCCGAAGCGGTCACAGTCCCTGCGGTACACAAGGCTGCGGCACTAGCAGGCAGAGACGGCAGTGAGAGTAAACCAACTGCGAATAGCGATGCTGGCAGGAATACCTTAGATTTCATTGTGTTTCCCCTTGACAAAACTGAGTTAAAAAAGTGACGTTAATGCGGAGTACGCATTTATACGAATAGGGGGGCGATTCAACTCTAGCAAGCTCGAATAAAAACGCCTCTACTTTATGCTGGTTTTTACAGAAATCTGGTTTGAAATGAATTTTTTGTATTGCTGGTAGATTCAGTATTTGTTCTTATAGCTTCATATGCCATGTCTCTATTCTGTGATTTCTTAGCAATAATGTCTGAATAGCGAAATGGCTTAGGGATACATACGCACACCAGAAATCGAATCAAACAGGAAAATTCGATCGAGATTAAACCGCAACGGTAAGCGATCGCCCAAGGTCAAATTCAAAGCTGGATCAGTTTGCAAATTGATCGATCGACCTTCTAACATCGCGCGAACGAGAACTTCTCGTCCCAATGGCTCGATCAGGCTCACTTGGGCAACACAGTGCGGATCTTGAGCGTTGACGGAGAGATGTTCGGGTCGAATTCCTAGATCAAATTGACCGGGTGAAAGGTTGAGCGCGATCGGAAACGATTGTCCGCCGATTTGCACACTTGATCCGGTGAAGGTGGCTGGAATCAGATTCATCGGAGGACTGCCGAGAAATGCGGCAACCATGCGATTGAGCGGTCGATCGTAGATTTGCTGCGGTGTGCCGATCTGCTGAATCTTGCCGCGATCGAGGACGACAATACGATCGGCTAACGTCATTGCTTCAACTTGATCATGCGTCACATAGATCGTCGTAATTCCAACTTGTTGATGCAGTTGTTTTAATTCGGTGCGAGTTCCGTCGCGCAATTGAGCATCGAGATTTGAGAGCGGCTCATCGAGGAGAAACACTTGAGGCTGACGTGCGATCGCTCTTCCCAAAGCAACCCGCTGCTGCTGTCCACCCGATAACTGTCTCGGTTTGCGCTCCAGTAAATGACTGATTTCTAGAATTCTTGCAACCGTCTCCACCCGTTCTTGAATCGTTTTCGGCTCTGCCTGCCGCATTTTCAACCCAAATGCAATATTTTCCGCCACGCTCATGTGAGGATAGAGAGCATAGTTTTGAAACACCATTGCAACATCCCGCTGACGGGCAGGAACCTGATTGACTAAGCGATCGCCAATATACAAATTTCCAGAGGTTGCCGTTTCGAGTCCTGCGATCGTTCGCAAAATCGTTGACTTCCCGCAGCCAGAAGGTCCAACCAGTACCCAAAACTCGCCATCGGGAATCTCAAAGCTAATATCCTCAACCGCTGCGGCTCTGCTAAAACGTCGAGTAATTCGGTCAAGTCGAACGATTGCCATACAAAAAAGGTGGATTCTTCGGTGAAACGTACCCGAAGTTAGAGAAACCAATCTATCTTAAGGTGCATTAATTTTAATACCATTAGAAATTAATGTTGTTTAGTGAGATTCGACTCTGAGCGTTTTGGCAATTCAAACTTCTGTTCTAAATTCGTCACAGGTCTTGATCGTAGAGGATGAGGCAGTTACGCGGACAGCGCTGACTGTTCTTCTGGAGTATCAAGGCGCGATCGTCGTTTCGGTCGGATCAATTCAAGAAGGCATTCATGCGATCAAGTCTGGATTTCAGCCAGAGCTATTAGTGAGTAATATTCGCTTACCCGATGGCAACGGGGCGCGTGTGTTAGAGGCAGTTCGACAGCAAGATCTGGAGTTGGGGCGGCAAACGGTCGCGATCGCGCTGACTGGAGAAGCGATCGAAATGATTCGCGTTGATCCAGACTCGGCAGGGTTCGAGGTGTATTTGCCGAAGCCCTATGATTCGGGAATTTTATTGAGAACGATCGCGCGGTTGATGAGCGATGAGCGGAGAGAGTGATAGAGTTGCGACTGAGTGATTCTGTGTGTCTATGGCGCAATACATTCTGAGACGACTTTTGGGTTTGATTCCTGTGTTATTTGGAATCACGTTGGCGGTGTTTTTGTTGCTGCGGTTGATTCCTGGTGATCCAGCGATCGTGCTTGCGGGAGAACGAGCTACACCCGAACAAATCGCAGCATTGAGAACGCAGCTCGGACTCGATCGACCACTGTTGCTTCAGTATTTCTCGTTTGTCGGAAATCTGTTGCAGTTAAAGTTAGGCAACAGTATTTTGAGCGGAATCCCAGTGATGGATGAGATTCGGACACGCTGGGCGGCAACGTTTGAGTTATCGATCGCGGCAATTCTAATTTCGATCGTTGTTGGAATCCCTGCCGGAATGATTGCGGCACTCCGAAAAAACCGCTGGCAAGATCAAATGACGATCGCGGGTTCGTTACTCGGTGTCTCGCTTCCGGTGTATTGGTTAGGATTGTTGTTGATTTATCTATTTTCGGTGACGCTGCGCTGGTTACCTCCGAGCGGGCGGATTAGTGTTGAAACTGGATTCACGTTTCAACCGCTCACGGGTTTTTACGTATTAGATTCGTTGTTAAGGCTGAATCCTTCAGCGTTCATAGATGTGATTACACATTTGATCCTGCCAGCATTGACGTTGGGAACGATTCCATTAGCGATCGTGGCACGAATTACGCGCAGTGCAATGTTAGAGGTGTTGTCTCAAGATTACATTCGGACAGCGAAGGCGAAAGGATTATCCGATCGCTTAGTGATTCTGCGTCATGCGTTGAAAAATGCACTGTTGCCGATTAATACGACGATCGGGCTTCAGTTTGGGGCGCTGTTGAGCGGTGCAATTTTGACAGAAACGATCTTTTCGTGGTCGGGAATTGGATCTTGGATTTATGAAGGCATCTTGGCGCGGGACTATCCCGTAGTACAAGGCGGCGTAGTGTTTGTAGCGATCGTATTTGTGTTGATTAATCTATTGGTAGATCTGTCTTACGCGATCGTTGATCCAAGAGTTCGATATGAATAATCTGTTTGAGACTCGCTCTGTTCGGCGTTTTTGGCGATCGAACTCTGGCAGAACTGGATTGATTTTAACGATCGCACTGTTTGCGATCGCGCTTTTTGCCCCAATTCTAAGACCTTACGATCCGGGGAGCAATCTCGATTTTATTGCTCGATTACAGCCTCCAAGCTTGACGCATTGGCTCGGAACCGATGGTTTAGGGCGCGATTTGCTGACGTTGATTTGGCATGGAGTCCGAACATCTTTGCTCATTAGCTTAGTTTCGGTCGGAGTGGGAGCTACGATCGGGTTAATTCTGGGCTTGCTTGCAGGCTATTTTCGCGGTTGGATTGATGCGGTGATTAGTTGGGTTACAGATACATTGCTGGCGTTTCCATCAACGTTGTTAGCGATCGTGCTTTTGACCGTAACTAGCGCCGGACGAATCGGAATGACGATCGCGCTTGGGATTGTGCAAATTTCCTTCTCCGTTTCTTTCACCAGCCTACAAACTGTGATTCTTGCCTTGGGGATTGTGCAAATTCCGATTTACATTCGCCTCACCCGTAGTATTGTGTTGTCGCTGCGAGAACAGGATTTTGTCCAAGCAGCAATTGCGATCGGCGCAACTACTCCACAGATCATTTTGCGCCACATTTTGCCGGGAAGTCTAACCCCCATTATCGTTCAGGCATCGCTATCTCTGGGAACGGCAACGCTCGAAGCTGCGGGACTCGGTTTTTTAGGATTAGGCGCACAGCCACCGACCCCCGAACTCGGTACGATGTTGGCGGATGCGTTTCGCGGAGGCTATTCACTCACTTCGCCTTGGACAACCATCTTTCCAGGATTAGCGATTACGATCGTTGTTCTTGCGTTTAACTTGTTGGGTGATGGATTGCGCGACGGGTTTGATCCACGATCGCAATAAGCAAAAATGCTATCCTGTGTTTCGACACCTGTTGCAGTTGCTATGAAAGAGATTAAAGTTCTACTCGAAGCGCTAAAAGATCCAAACGAAGATGTGCGAGCGGATGCAACTCAGGCATTGTGGCAGATTTGGTTTGGTCAGAAAGGCGTTGCTGGACTGCAAACCTTACAGCGGGCACAGGTGCTATTGGAGTCGGGCGAGGCAACTCAGGCAGAAGGAGTCCTGTCGGAATTGATTGAGAAGCTGCCAGATTTTGCAGAGGCTTGGAATCGACGAGCGGTATTGTACTTTGTGCAGCAGCAGTACCGGAAAGCGATCGCGGATTGTCAAAAGACGATCGAGCTAAATCCGATTCATTTTGGGGCGCTACATGGGTTGGGATTATCCTATGCGGCGTTAGGAGAATATCAGGATGCGATCGGGGCATTTCGGCAGGCGCTAAAGGTTCAACCGTATGCGATCGAGAATCAGCGATTGATTTTGGAATGCACAGCAAAACTGAGTTAACGATGATTTTGCTTCATCCCTGTTTGTCTTCCTACTTGCGGTAGAGGCAGGTCAGAGTTACGAATGTCTCACTTGATGGATGAAGTATTTGGCGCGATCGCGAAATAGTTGTGAAGTCACAACTTATAGGAGAAGGATTATGACAATCACGATTCGCGATGACGTGGTTTATATCATGCTGAAAAAGATTGACGAGAGCGATAAAGGGCCAGGGCCTGACCCCGTGCAGTTCAGTGAGACCGATTTTGCTGGAATTCCAATGACCACTGCTGAGTTTCTCGGACACTTAGACTATCTCAACCAAAGACAGTACATTAATGCTGAATTTTCTGGCAACGCTTACGGCAACCAAGACGATGTGCCGAATCTAGTGAATGAAGAAGAATTTGGACTGCGAATTGCAAATACCTATGGTGCGCCCGATGGCCCTTTGCCTCACTTAATTGAGTTTAAGAAGGCAGAACTGACCAAAAAAGGTCAAGCAATGCTGCAAGATATGGAGGTGAATCCGCCAAAAACGATGCAATCTGGACCCACAGTTCCGATCGCATCAAAAGATACGCCCTTTCTCGAAAAAGTCGCCCTCAAAGGTGGAATTTCCGACCTGTATGATGCTCGTGACCTCACCGAGGTTGTATACCGTGTGATGCGCGACCTGATGACCAATGAGGCGGTCGAGCACGTTTCGGAAGAACTTCATGTCCCCCTCGATGAAGGCAACCCAGACAGAACGTTATACACTGCAACGCCGCTTGCCACCCAAGTTTCGGACTTGTGGGAAGATACAAATCCGATCGTGCATTTCCTCAGCCACATTCGTCCACAGTTGAAAATCAGATCGAGTACATTCTTGTTCCGAGTGAAGAACGAAGGCGGCTTACAGCCAAATACAACGCCTGAGCGAGTCGTATCGGCAGTGTTCTCTGCAACAAAAGATGAACTCTCACCAGAGCGCGTCGCAGAAGTTGCAAGTTTCTTGCCCGATGAGATCCGGGAAATGTGGGATAAAGCGTAACGCTTGAAGCGATCGCAGTTTTAAGCCTGCCAATTTCCCGAAAAAATGCTTTTAACTGCGATCGCGATTCTCCCCAAATCCTCATTCAACAACGGCGGACAGTCCAAACTCCGAGCAAGTCCACTGTCAAACAAACGCCTCGCTTCACCTGAAATTAGGAATAGCGCAGAGGCTAATTCTCGATCGATCACCGTCTGATCTTTCAGCGCCTCAAACATCACCTTCAACGCCAGCAAAACCGAAGTGACCTGTCCCGGCATCGGTGGCTTACTTTGTTCCAACCGTCCGAGAAAGGTATCACCAGCATTGAGGTTCGTTTGGTCGATGAGCAAACGACGAGCAGTTTCGTAATCCACGATCGAGCGATCCGAGAGAATTGACTGTATCACTTTAGCGCGATTTCACGGGTTTGCTAGAAAATTCTACCGGCTGAGATTCGGCTCTACGACTTCTGGAAAGTTCTCAAAGTTTCTCCGCACCCAATCCATTCCCATTTCGTTATTCATCTTGATGTGCTGCGGCGTGTTCGGATAGAGCTTACCTAAAATATCAGCATCTTGTTCTACGACAGTTTCAACTAACTTTAGAGCATTGCCTTTCAACAATCGAAACACCGGATTCACAAACTTACCGAACACTAAAACAAAGGTTCGAGTGTGGGTCTCTGATTCAGGCACAAAGATGTGGCATTGTTTGATTGTTCCGATCGGTGTTTCACCATGAAAGATAATCAATGCTGGAAAATGGTTTTCTAAATGCGCTTCAATCACCTTCGGCATCGCTAGAAGCGCAGGATTTTTTAGAATGTCTTGAACTTTCGGCTTTGCTCTCGGTATATCGTAGTAGGCATGAGACTGCAATCCTTGATCAATGAACTGCTTAAACTCCACACATTCAATCTCAAATAATGGTCGATGCGTCCCATTCTGGTGGTTGTAGTCGTGCATATTCAGCAGCATTGTAAGCAAATCTGTTTTGATGCTCCGATGCCCTGCTGCTCCAGCAAACTCATACTCTGCTGCAATCGCATCTAGCACAGTCGGAATCGGGATCTTCGGCTCCACCCCACCATACGACCAGATGAAGTCACCTTGAATGATCAACTCTAATGGCTTTAACAATGATTTCGTAGCTTTGTTAGAACCTGATAGCACTGTTGATCCAGCTTGATCAAATTCCAAGGCGTGAAACGGACAAGTGATCGTACTTGTTCCATTCGATTTCGCTACACACCACCCTTCAGAAAGCATTGCTCCCATGTGTGGACAAGCATTCGGCAAAGCATGAATTTCACCGTTTGCATCCTGCCACATCACATAGTCCTGACCATACAGCGAAACCTTCATTGGTTGGTTCGACTTCAACATCGATCGATGTGCTAACAACCAGGGCGATCCTTCTAGCATCGTCATAATCTTTGCTAATTAATTTTTTAATTAGTTTACTCAATCGAGTGAGAACCTGTCAATTGAGCGATCAAGCGTATTATGGGAAAAAGCGCGATCGAGCAAATTATGAGCATCACACTAACTCCAGAACAAGAAAGTCTAGTTCAGGCTCTTTTAGAAACAGGTCGCTTCAGCACATCAGAGCAAGTAATCCTGGTTGCACTTCGATTACTCAAGAAAGCGCAACGAGAGGAACAAGAGTGGATTGAGGAAGCACGAGCGAAAGTCAATGAAGGACTTGCTGAGATCGAGCGTGGAGAGACTTTAGATGGAGAAACTTTTATCAAGCAACTTAGAGAGAAACTTGAGCAAAAGAGAGCGAGTGGCTGATCTGTTAGCGATCGACGAGGAATAACTATGGCGCGATTGCGAACCGTCAAACGACAAATCCGGAATGCAGAAGCTACGCAAAAACAAATTCTCGATGCCGCAGAGATTGAGTTTTCAAGACATGGACTGAAGGGAGCACGGATCAGTGACATTGCAAAGCGGGCAGAAATTACGACTGCAATGATTCACTACTATTTTGAGAACAAAGAGGGACTATACAAAGCCGTTCTACAACGCCCGATCAATGAAGTTCAAACCTTCGTCAGCCAATTAGATCTCGATCATCTCTCTCCCGAAGATGCGATCGTTTTTGTGATCCGAATGGCGATCGCCAACGAATTTCACAATCCTTACCGCCAAATGCTTTGGTTTCAAGAAGCGAGTCAAAACCAAGGCTTATATTTTAAGCAAGGCAACTGGACAGGTTTATTTGAGCGCGTCACAAAAGTGTTAGAGCGAGGCATCAAATCGGGGCATTTTCGATCGCTTGATCCAATGCTGACGCTGACTCACATTCTCGGCGTTTGTATCTTCTATTTCACGGTGCAAGAGAATTGGAAACACCTGATGCCAGAGGTCGATCGCTTAAGTGCTGAGAATGTAGAGAAACATACGGAAAGCGCGATCGCGTTTATCCTCGCGGCAATCCGAAAGTAAAGCCTTGTGCTTCTACTCTGTTGGTGTTTTAGGTTTAGCGATCGTGATAAAGGATTCGGGTAAAATAACACTTATTGAGATTGGAAAAAGTATGTCTCCTCAAGTCGTGACTCCTGTTCTAATGATTGAACCTTCATCGTGGCTGCGGTCTGGAATCACGATCGAGAACGTTGATCAAGTCAACCTCGTAAAGTTTACACCTGAGCTACAAACGGGCTTGGAAGACCTCTTAGGGAAGCACAAATCAGGCTCTCTAAACTTCAGAGGAAGAAGCTGAATATGCTGGTATTTCTGAATTAGAACGAATTATGACCTTTGTTAACGCTAAGTTGATCGCAAATCGTGGCAATTAACGATCGAACTCGGCAATCAGTCCGCGATCGAGCCAAATTTCTTTGTGAATACTGCCACTCGCCGGAACGCTCTAGCTCAGTTGTCTTTACCCTTGATCACCTCATTCCACAGTCGTTAGGTGGCTCAGATGAGTTTGATAACTTAGCGCTGGCTTGTCGTCGCTGCAATGAACGTCGCTACAACTTTACAACAGAGATCGATCCTCAAACTCAGCAAGAAGTTGCTTTGTACAATCTGCGCCAACAACTTTGGGCAGATCACTTGATTTGGACAGCCGACGCACTCAAAATTCTGAGAACCACCACTACAGGTCGCGCAATGGCTCATCGACTCGATTTCAATGATGAGTTTCACAACCAAGGATTTATCCAAAAGTCCAGGCAGTTTTGGACTCAGGGCGGTTGGCATCCACGTTCAGAAGATCCGCGACAAGAAATGTAAAGCGGTTGCCTAAGCATCACAGGGACTACGTAGCCCGCGATCAAGTTCTTGCAAAGTGTTGAGAAGCTCGGATGAGACCGGCCTGAATGCTCTAACGAACAAAAATTCAACTCATCATAGAACGTGCGATCGCTGTAGCGACTATTCGTGATCGCACCCCCTTTGCTTGCAATTATCTTTTGTAAAGCGCCGGATCACCAGTTTTTAGGGATTGGGTATCGCTTCAAAACACAAAGAAGGGCGATTAACACTCGCCCTGTAAGCCCTAAATCTTTTGAGCCTCTAGCTGCAAGTTTTTACCCACTGCATCTTGAATGACTTTTTTGGCACTTTCTGCATCAGGTGCTTCGATTACCGCTTCCAAGGTTGAGCCTTTGCGAGTAGTTTGAAATCCAAAGAAACTAATTTTTTCCTCGTAATCTGCGCCTGTAACGCGAATGGTGATCTTGTATTTGCTCATAATTCTAAACTTCAACACTTTAAATTCAGAATGCCCAATACGATTACCTCTAGAACAGGGCGTTTCTGTAGATAGATGCTGAAGTTTTAGCTAAACCACTAAGGAACGATCGCCCCTTCCATTTCAAAAAATGTCGAAAAGGGGTTGAATGATCTACACTCAAATAGGTTAAGATCTGACCCCGACTCTCTTTTGGAGGAAATTGCCGCTTGTCTAAACAAGACCTGATTGAAATGGAAGGAACCGTCGTCGATTCGCTGCCGAACGCAATGTTTCGCGTAGATCTCGACAATGGTTTCAACGTACTTGCTCACATCTCTGGAAAAATTCGGCGCAACTATATCAAGATCCTGCCCGGCGATCGCGTCAAAGTCGAACTCACTCCTTACGACCTCACCAAAGGGCGCATCACTTACCGTCTGAAAAACAAAGGTGGTCGTTAGACTTGCATCAAAAGATCTCTTTGACAAGTGATATAAAAAATTGTTAGGATATTGTGTTTGTAATGTTGCCGAGATAAAGGCATGAAAGTACGTGCGTCAGTGAAACGAATTTGCGAAAAATGCCGCGTCATTCGTCGGAAGGGGCGCGTCATGGTGATCTGTGAAAACCCGAAGCACAAACAACGCCAGGGTTAACGAGACTTCGTGTGCGAGTCTGCCGAACTGGGGGAACATCCTCCAACACGGCAGACATTTTCGACTGTTTATGTATGTTTTAGGGAGAATCAACGTGGCGCGGATTGCGGGCGTAGACCTACCTCGCGACAAGCGAGTGGAAATTGGTCTTCGATATATCTACGGAATTGGACCGACTCGGTCTAAAGAAATCATCGCGAAATCAGGTGTCAATCCCGACACCCGCGTGAAAGATCTAAGCGAAGCAGATGTCGCTGCCCTGCGTGAAGCAGTGGAAGGCGGCTATCAGATTGAAGGGGACTTGCGGCGGTTTGAATCGATGTCGATCAAGCGATTGATGGATATCGGTTGCTATCGCGGTCGGCGGCATCGGATGGGCTTGCCTGTTCGGGGTCAGCGGACTCGAACCAACGCGCGGACTCGCCGGGGCGGTCGTCGGACTGTCGCAGGGAAGAAAAAGGCTCCCGGTAAGAAATAACGTGCATTGCCTTCGGGTAATCACGGCTTGTAGGAACGTAGCAGCGTAAATTAAGAGATTTGACATGGCAAGACAACCGCAGCGGAAAACGGGTCCGCGCAAGGCGAAAAAGAATATCCCCAGTGGGGTCGCTCATATTCAATCGACCTTCAACAATACGATCGTAACGATCTCGGACACTCAGGGCGAGGTGATCTCCTGGGCATCAGCGGGATCGAGTGGCTTTAAAGGTGCAAAGAAGGGAACTCCCTTTGCGGCTCAAACCGCAGCCGAAGCAGCCGCACGTCGCGCAATGGATCAAGGAATGCGCCAGCTTGAAGTCATGGTGAGCGGACCTGGAGCGGGACGCGAAACTGCGATTCGAGCCTTACAAGGCACTGGAATTGAAATCACCCTGATCCGAGATGTGACCCCCATTCCCCATAACGGTTGTCGTCCGCCGAAACGCCGTCGCGTTTAATCGCGGTTTTGCTGTCTATAATGGACGGCACGAAACGGGTTGGATGTCAAATTGAGGGGCAACCCTCACACTCAAGGAGAAAGGGAGGCTACTCCGTGGCACAGTTTCAGGTCGAATGTATTGATACCACGACGGATAAGGACCAAAGCCAATACAGTAAGTTCGTTTTGGAGCCGCTAGAGCGGGGACAAGGGACTACTGTTGGAAATGCACTTCGCCGCGTGTTGCTGTCGAACTTAGAAGGCGCAGCGGTCACAGCGGTGAGACTCGCAGGCGTAACTCACGAGTTCGCAACGATTCCGGGCGTGCGGGAAGACGTGCTGGACATCATGCTGAACATGAAAAAGCTGGTGTTTAGAACGTATTCATCTCAGACTCAGATTGGTCGGCTTTTGGTTCAAGGTCAAGCGACCGTGACGGCTGAAAGCTTTGATTTGCCTTCGGAAGTTGAGCTAGTCGATCCAGATCAATATATTGCGACGCTTGCTCCAAACGCGACGTTGGAGATGGAGTTCAAAATTGACAAGGGGAAAGGCTATCGGGGGGCTGGAAAGTTCACCGACGAAACCGCGCTCGACTTTTTGCAAATCGACTCTGTGTTCATGCCCGTGCGGAAAGTGCAATACAGCGTCGAAGATGCTCGCCAAGGTGGAACGGCTGAAAAAGACCGTTTGATCATGGAAATCTGGACAAATGGCAGTTTGACTCCGCAAGAAGCGTTGAGCCAAGCGGCAAATATCCTAGTCGATCTGTTTAATCCGCTGAAAGACATCACGTTCGAGCCTTCGGATGGCGATGATCTCAGCGATGAGCGGATCGAAAATCAAATCCCGATCGAAGAACTGCAACTCTCAGTCAGAGCTTACAACTGTCTGAAACGCGCACAAATCAACTCGGTCGCGGACTTGCTCGACTACAGCCAAGAAGACCTCCTCGAAATAAAGAATTTCGGGGCAAAGTCTGCCGAGGAAGTCGTCGAAGCACTGCAACAACGGTTGGGGATCACCCTGCCGCAAGAAAAATCTAAATCCTAAGAGTAGCTATGCGTCACGGTTGCAAAGTTCCCATGTTGGGAAAACCTGCGGATCAGCGGAAAGCCCTCCTCCGAGCGCTGACCACCGAACTGATCCGCAACGGTCGAATCAAAACGACCAAAATTCGCGCTCAAGCAGTGCGATCGGAAGCCGAAAAAATGATCACGTTGGCGAAAGACGGCTCTTTGTCGGCTCGTCGTCAAGCGATGGGATATATCTACGACAAGCAGCTCGTTCATGCTTTGTTTGAGAATGCTCCTGAGCGCTACGCCGATCGTCAAGGCGGATATACCCGCATCTTGAGAACGATTCGTCGTCGCGGTGACAACGCTGAAATGGCAATTATCGAATTGACCTAAGATGTCAACTGTTCAGCCATCCTTACAAAGAGTCGCCCTCCTGATTCAGTACTTGGGCACTCGATTTTATGGGTGGCAACGGCAACCGAATCATCGCAGTGTTCAAGAGGAAATCGAAACTGCGATCGGGTCAGTCGTCGGTCATCGGGTGGTGATTCACGCGGCAGGACGAACCGACACGGGGGTTCATGCAGCGGCACAAGTGGCACATTTCGATGTGGTGTCTGTGATCTCGGCACACCGATGGGCAGATGTGATCAATGCTCGACTTCCCGAGGACGTGTTGATTCGGGCATCGGCGGCGGTTCCTTCTGACTGGCACGCGCGATTCTCTGCCTCTTGGCGACGATACCGTTATACGATCTATACCGAGGCGCGACCGAATTTATTTGCTCGATCGTTGTCTTGGCACTACTACCACGCCCCGCTAGATGAATCCAAAATTCAGAAAGCCCTTGATCCGATGATCGGTCGCCATCACATGGCAGCCTTTCAGAGAGCAAATTCTAGCCGTCCTCATGCTTGGGTGGATCTTCAATCTGCGGAATGTGTCCGAGAAGGCTCTTTCCTTTATATCGAAGTTCAGGCAAGCGGATTTTTGTACGGCATGATGCGGCTTTTGGTGGGCCTGCTGGTAGAAGTGGGACGCGGAGATCGATCGATTCAGGACTTTACGCGCTTGTGGACAGAAGAACGGCGCGATGAAGTGCGGTATGCGGCTCCGCCTCAAGGACTCAGCTTGCTGAGAGTGGGATATCCCGAAATGCCTTTTCCCCCGGAACTCTGGTTCGATTCACAGCCGAAACTGGTTTTACCTCGATCGACTGTTACCGAACTGACTCCTTCTTTTTAACCAAACCTCACGCTCATGGAAAACAAAACCTATATTCCTCCCGTCGCTGAAATCCAGCGCGATTGGTACGTTGTGGACGCAGCGGATCAACGCCTCGGACGTTTGGCGACTGAAATCGCGATGGTACTTCGCGGTAAGAACAAGCCAACCTACACTCCGCACCTTGACACAGGCGATTTTGTCGTGGTGATCAATGCTGAGAAAGTTGTGGTCACAGGCAAAAAAAGCAGCCAGAAAATCTATCGTCGTCACTCCGGTCGTCCGGGTGGGATGAAAACTGAATCCTTTGAAAAGCTGCAAGCGAGACTGCCAGAACGCATCATCGAACAAGCCGTCAAAGGAATGCTGCCGAAAAATTCGCTCGGTCGCCAACTGTTTACCAAAATGAAAGTGTATGCAGGCACGGATCATCCCCATGCTGCACAGCAACCCAAAGTTTTAGACATCAAAACGATTCCGGGAGAAAAGTAATCCATGCAAGCAACTGAAGGACGAGTGATGTATCAGGGCACAGGCCGCCGAAAAAATGCGATCGCGCGTGTCCGTCTAGTTCCCGGTGAGGGCACGATTACGATCAACGGCAAACCTGGAGATCTCTATCTTCAATTCAACGCTGAGTATCTGTCGGGTGCGAAGGCTCCCCTGGAAACCCTCGGTTTAGAAGGCGAGTACGATATTTTGGTCAATGCTCACGGTGGCGGTCTGACTGGACAAGCTGACGCGATCAAATTGGGTGTTGCGCGTGCCTTGTGCCAACTCGACCCCGAAAACCGCAAGCCGCTGAAAGTTGAAGGCTATTTAACTCGCGATCCAAGAGCAAAAGAGCGGAGAAAATACGGTCTACGCAAAGCCCGGAAAGCTCCCCAGTTCTCGAAACGCTAATTGTTACAATCGATATAGAACACCGGAGATAAGGCAATGGCAAAGAAAGGCATTCATCCCACTTGGTACCCTGAAGCCAAGGTTTTCTGTAACGGCGAACACGTTGCAACGATCGGTTCGACTAGACCAGAACTGCACGTTGATGTGTGGTCAGGCAATCACCCATTTTTCACTGGAACTCAGAAGATTATTGACACTGAGGGACGAGTGGAGCGGTTCTTGCGGAAGTACGGCATGAGCGAAGAACAAAAGTAGGACATCTCGGTTGAAGAATTGTTTGACGATCGCGTTTTGAGTTGCCGCGATTGTCTTTTCACCGAAATTTCTACGTTTTGAGGCTGATCCGATGGCTGAAGCATACTTGATTGACAAACTAAATTCGGTTGAGCAAACCTTTAACGAATTGACGCGCAGACTCGCTGACCCGGATATCGCAAGAGATCCGGGCGAGTTTCAGCGCGTGGCAAAATCTCGATCGTCATTAGAGGAAACGGTCGATACGTATGAGCTTTGGCGCAAGGCTGAAAAGGATCTAGCCGAGGCGCGTCAGATTGTAAAAGAGTCGGGCGGTGAGCTAGAACTGCAAGAAATGGCAGCGATGGAGGCTGAAGAACTCCAGAGCAAGCTGCAAGAATTAGAAAAACACCTGAAAATTCTTTTGCTCCCAAGCGATCCGAATGATGAAAGAAACATCATGTTGGAAATTCGCGCGGGAACGGGTGGCGATGAAGCGAGCATTTGGGCGGGTGATTTGGTCAGAATGTATGCGCGTTTTGCGGAGCGCCAAGGATGGCGCGTCAAAATGGCGAGTGAATCACTAGCAGAAGGCTTAGGCGGATTCAAAGAAGCCGTGATGGAAATTCAGGGCGATCGCGTTTACAGCAAACTGAAATTTGAAGCGGGCGTTCACCGAGTCCAGCGCGTTCCGGTGACAGAAGCATCCGGGCGGGTTCACACTTCGACGGCAACAGTGGCAGTAATGCCGGAAGTCGATGATGTGGAAGTTCACATCGATCCGAAAGATATTGAATTGACAACGGCACGATCAGGCGGTGCGGGTGGTCAGAACGTCAACAAAGTTGAAACTGCAGTTGATTTGATGCACAAACCGACGGGGATTCGGATTTTCTGTACGGAAGAGCGATCGCAGCTTCAGAACCGGGAACGCGCAATGCAGATTTTGCGGGCGAAGTTGTATGAGATGAAATTGCGAGAGCAGCAAGAAGCGGTGACATCGATGCGTCGATCGCAGGTGGGGACGGGTTCTCGATCGGAGAAAATTCGCACCTACAACTACAAAGACAATCGTGTAACGGATCACCGACTGGGACAGAACTTTGCACTGAACCCTGTGTTAGAGGGCGATCTCGAAGATGTGATCGAAACCTGTATTTCTCAAGATCAGCAAGAGCGATTAGAGCAATTGGCGGCTGAAAGTGGGAACGAGGCGGCTGTGAAATAGGCTGTGGATAATTTTTCCATATCAACTAACTGCTCATGCAGCGCAAGCAATCTCTGAAAGGAAAATACCTTTGGAATGGGTTGCGCGAACTGTCCAGGCTCCACAGCAAACTGAACCTCATGAGACAGATCCTACTTTGCGTTATGCACTAGCTCGAATTCCTGAATACGGCATCGAGTGCTACGAGTTGTCTACAATGGAACTACAAAACCTTGGTGGATTGTCACGGCTTACTTCGATCGCTCACAACGGAATCAGCTATGAAAGTACATTTTGATGAGCAAGGCAGATGCACTCTATATTCGCTTAGATAAATCTGACGTCGTTGAATCAGAAGAGGTTCATCCGGGTGTGATATTGGACTTTGACGATCGCGATCAAGTTGTTGGAATTGAAATCTTGAATGTTAAAAATCGCATTGCTTTAACGGATCTCAACAATATCCAGGTCAATGTGTCAGCGTAGAGGAGAGTTTTTGTTGCCTTTGGGATCAAACACAATCTCCTGTTTCCGGCTTAACCCGAACTCAGATTACATTAATGTCGATCGCGTGAGAGATCGTACTCAACTTTTTCAATGCACCATTCGCGCGATCGCTCTGGGTGTTTGCGCTGCACTTGAGTTACAAGACGTTCAGCAGCGGCGCGATCTTGATGGAGCAAGAGTAGGAGATGTCGATCGAGTTTGGTCGAATTCGGCTGAGAACTAGAAGGTTTTGTCGATCGTGCCCAACTAAAGCCAACAATGCCAACACCGATCGCAGTAAGCGCAAAAGCAGCCATTGAGCGATCGTCAGTTGTTTCCACTTGCGTCGATCGAGGTTCTGGGAATTGAGCCAATGTGAGCGGGCGTGAAGCGTGTCCAAAGAATCCTTGAGTGGTCATTAAGCTTCCAACGGCTGCCGCGATCCAGATCGACGATCGTCTGGCAGAACTTGAGAAATGTTGAAACATCGTAGAGTAGATGAATCAGAAACGATATTCTTATGATGAGGGAGATTTATGACAACAAAATGACAAGCGATCGCTTAAAAATCTAATTGTTTCGCACTGCTATCATCTACGATCGATTGTTCACCGAGTCCAATCATTTCAACTTGAATGGTGCGATCGCTCGGTTGCCATTGTCCTTGTCTTGGTTCAATTTCAACGCCTGTATTGTTCACTCGGTAAGTTGTTGTTGCAAATTGTCCAGATTGATAGTCAAGAGATCGACCATCATCCTCATAAAGCGTAAATTCACCCGTACCTGGATAGACTCTAAATCGAAGTCGCTCGATCGGATGTTCATCGACATATTGCATCACAGATTGCATCGGAATGATGGCACCTGCTTTCACATACATTGGCATTCGTTCTAATGGAGCATGAGCCAAAATATGCTGGTTGCCGTTGAATTTCTCCCCTGTCCACCAATCAAACCAAGTGCCTTCTGGAAGATAAACGGCGCGGTATTCCACACCCGGACGATAGACCGGAGCCGCCATCAAATGCGAACCTAGCAGCACTTGATCGTGGATGTGATAGGTCTGTGGATCATTCGGATACTCATACAGCAAGGGTCGAAGAATCGGTGCACCTGTTTGGGAAGCTTGCCAGAACAATGAATAGCAATAAGGCAGCAATTGATATCGTAGTTCGATGTATTCGCGGCAGATTGCTTCGACTCGATCGCCAAAAACCCACGGTTCATGCTGGGCGGTCGTCAATGCAGAATGTCCCCGCATCAATGGATAAAGCATTCCCACTTGCATCCAACGCGCAAATAGTTCCGCTGTCGCATTTCCCGCAAATCCGCCAATGTCCGCACCGACGAAAGCAACCCCGGATAGTCCCATATTGCATAACATGGGAAGCGACATTTCGAGATGTTCCCAGAGCGATTGGTTATCTCCCATCCATACCGAAGACCAGCGCTGAATTCCGGCAAATCCTGAGCGAGTTAAAACAAACGATCGTGCATTTGGTCTGAGTCGATTTAAGCCTTCTGCGGATGCACGCGCCATGTTGTATCCATACAAATTATGCGTTTCTGCGTGCGTTCCATGTTCTTCAGGATTGCCTTGCGGAGCATCCATTGGGAAAGGGATATGTTTGCCTTCATCTCCGAAGGGTCGATCGGCGAGACAAGGCTCATTCATATCATTCCAAATGCCTTCAACTCCCACATCCGTTAGCGATCGCTGCCAGTCGCCCCACCACTGCCGCACTTCAGAGCGCAAGAAATCAGGAAACACAGACTTATCGGGCCACACATAGCCCGCGACTAACTTCCCGTCTGCACTTCTAACAAAGCAATCTTTCTCTAAGCCTTCGTGATAGAGCGGATAGTTTCCATCCGGTTCGTATTTCACGCCTGGATCAACGATCGTGACTGTTTTGAAGCCATTTTGCTTCAGTTCAGCAATCATTTTTGCCGGATCAGGGAAGCGTTTCGGACTCCAAGTAAACACTCGATATCCGTTCATATAATCAATGTCGAGATGAATCACATCACAGGGAATTTTGCGCGATCGAAACTCTTGAGCAAGTTTCTGCACCACATCTTCCGATTCATAGCTCCAGCGACATTGATGATAGCCAAGCGACCATTTTGGCGGGAGTGGCATTCGTCCGGTGAGTTCTGTATATGTTTCGAGAATCTGAGCTGGAGCAGTTCCATGAATGATGTAATAGTCTAGTTCTTGACTCTGAGCTTGCATCTGCCAGATTCCTGGTTCTGTTGCTCCGAGATCGAACTGGCTTAAGTGGGTGATGTTGAGAAAAACGCCGTAAGTTAGCTGTGGACGAAGCGCGATGAAAAATGGGATCGCTTGATACATCTCATCATCGATCGACGAATAATCGAGCGCATCGACTGTCCAATTGGTTTTAATCTGCGATCGCTTATCTAACAGCCCCGCGCGTTCCCCAAAGCCATAGAAATGTTCATCGGCTTCAATTGTTTTCCAGCAGGCAACTTGTCCCATGCGCCATGCAATGTTCGTGTCATGTGCAAACGGTTTGCCGTCAAGATCAAAACAGCGAATTCGACACGGCGATCTGTCAATGACCACGCGCATTTGATGAGTGGTAATCCCGATCGCTTCTTTTTCTTCCACCTCAAATTGCACTGTTTCCCACGCTTCGTCGGGTCGATTGACCGCCCACGATCGACGCGGGAGAAATTCACCAGTCGGAGCAAGCTGTACTCTGATTAGATTCGCTGCAAGAATACTCAACTTTAAGCAAGCCTCACCGCACGTAAGCATGATAGAGCGATCAGAACGCTCAATGCGATCGACATCACCCAACGAAATCCAAGGCTGACGAGTTGTCGGAAGCTTTCCAAAAACTTGAGGCATGATAAATCAGAGAATAAACAACCTAGCCAACCAACAAGGATTCCGCCCCGTCGATCCAAACTTCTGTGCCTGTAATGTGACTCGCGGCATCCGATGCCAAAAACAGAACTAACTGCGCCACTTGATCAACTCTTCCCGGCAGTCCGCCATTTAACGGCACTCGACCATGAGGATAGTCCGCAGGCTCTTTGATTGCTTCGATATGCACTGGATGCGATGTATTTTGAATATTCGTTCCGATCGCGCCTGGACAAATCACGTTCACCCGCACCTTATTCTTTGCGAGTTCCAATGCAATCATTTTTGCGAATGCGACTTGTGCAGCTTTCGTACAAGAATAAGCAGTTGCACCTGTATTACTAAACGTTCTTGTCCCATTCACCGAAGAAGTAACGATGACTGATCCACCCCGTTTTTTTAGATAAGGAACCGCATATTTAACAGTGTAGAACGTACCATTCAAATTCGTATTAATCGTTTTGTTCCAATCTTCAGGTGAAATTTCTTCAATCGGTGCCCATACACCGTTAATTCCAGCATTAGCGAAAACAATATCGATTCGTCCAAACTCTTGCACAACTTTATCGATCGCCTTTTCCACCTGATCTGGTTGTGACACATCTGCGATCGCAGAAATTGCCGTTCCGCCCTGATGCTGAATCTTCTCAACTGTTTCCTCAACCGCACTCGCAGACCAATCAATCCCAGCCACGACCGCGCCTTGTTCTGCAAATTGCAGCGCCGTCTCGCGCCCGATTCCCGACCCCGCCCCCGTAATCACCGCAACCTTACCTGAGAATTGCATAGTTTCCTTATCGAGAAATCGTCCGCTTCCACGATGCTGATAACGGTGACATTCTGCCTCTGCCTTCAGCTAGGTTCGACAGTCTACCTCTGGTAAGTCGAGCGATCGAGCTTACTTTGCTACGGTTTTGAGGTCGAATGGTGATTATTTTATGACTTATACAACTTCAAATACCGCAAACGATTTGGTAGAAGCGTTTCAGCAATTGGATGCCGATACTCAACTCGCTTTGTTCTGGTTCATTTATAAAGAAATGGGGGGTGCGATCACGCCTGCCGCTCCTGGTGCAAGCACAGTTTCACCCGCGATCGCGGAAGGTATCTTCAATCAGATCAAAGAATTGCCCCACGAAGAACAGTTAAACGTACAGCGCGATTTGATTTGCCGCCGCAACACCCAATTCACTCGCGAGTACGGCGCACTTAGCGATACAACAAAGCTGCTCGTCTGGTATCTGTTGGCGCAAGGAATGGAAAACGCTTCAATCGTTCCCATGCCCCCCGGATATCAGCTTGCCGAAGAAGCACAGCAGTTGCTCGATCGCTTGAAGCAAATGGAGTTTGAACAGCAGATTACATTCTTAAGAGATTACGTTGCGCCGATGGGTGTTGACCCGGCTGCGGTTGAACTCGACCCCGAAACTGGATTGTAGTTTTTTAGCTTTTATAACAGAGTTAGCGATCGTGTTTATCTGAAAATGCGATCGCTAACTCTCTTTGACTGAGGCTGATTAGTAGAGCCGAACTGAAAGCGTGACTCTCTCTAGTTTGCTCCTCGAAATGTCCGCACTGCTTCACCTAAATCAGTTTCTCCAATGAGAATACAGCGCTTCAATCGGTCTAAGTCTAGATCTTCCAAACCTGGTAGCTCACTGCGATCAATGCGCTCGTATTCTCCATTTCTCAGACGATACAGCACTAATATGCCGTCTTCCCAAAACCATACTTCAGAAACGCCTAATGCTCGATATTTAGCCAGTTTAGAGGCGTTACCGCTGGTAAAAACAACCTCGATCGCGAGATCAGGAAGCGATTTTGGTCGTTCAACCCAATAAGATTGATCCGCCTGAGCAGATGCCTCACCCTCTCGTTCTTGGGTCTTGTCACCCGTGGGCTTAAACGCAATGCCCTTGTCAATCAGAAACGTGCTGATCAAATACCCAATGACGTGAGCAAACGTAGCGTGATCTTCACCCGGCATAAAAATTTCGATCGTTCCTTCGTAGTAGGACAACTTTGCGCCCGGAGTTGCATCAAACCCCTGCTGGATGAGCTTGAAGCGCTCCCAGTTCCCTTGCAGCACGATCCGCTGATCAGTGGTTTTTGTCAGTAGTTGGGTCATTGGTTTTCCTCGTCTCGTGACAGTGCCCCAGGAGCGATGCCGTTGTCTCGTAGAACCTGATCAAATATTCGTTTTCGTTCCTCAGAACCGATTCGACGCTTAAGGCTTCCTCGATCTTATATTCCAATTAGGCAATAATACGATCGCTCAATCGCTGATTAAACTCATCCTCTGAGCGTTGCACTACGATCGCCGAGCCTATCTTATTGTTCAGTTCAGATCTAGGGAAATCTTTGACACTGAAGCATAAAATCAGGGCGAACGATGGGAATTGAACCCACGAATGGAGGTACCACAAACCTCTGCCTTAACCACTTGGCCACGCTCGCCATTCGATTCATAGTATAGCACGAGCGTCGAAAAGTGCAAAAAAGATCCGAGAACTTGTAGACGTGGTAAAACGTCGAAGAAACCCGATCGTGAATTGAAGCGGTGCATCATGAAAACTTCTCAAATTCTCCTCGGTGTGTTGGGGCTGGGCGTTCTTGGAGTCGCGGGACTCATGGCGGTGACAAATCCTGATGAGACTGCGTTCGGTGAATTTGCCCTGGAGCAGATTAAAACTCAGGGCTGTAAAGAAGTGCCTCAAATTATTCGTAGTCAGTGTCCGCAGTTTGTCCAGGACAATCAGGCGCAGGTAAAAAAGCTGATTGTTCAAAGTACTGAGCGTCAAAATTACGGATTGTTCAGCCTGTATCGCACAAATTTATCAACGCGATCGATTGTGCCAGACTTGCCGATTTTTCTCGATCTTCCTGCTTTTCAGTTGGAAACCGTGGGCATGATGGGGAAGTTTTACATTTATCAAGCAGAGGAGAAGCGGCGTTAGGGTTAAAGCTCGATCGCAAAGTACTCATTTTCAAACGCTTTTTTATTGCGTTTCTATGTTTGTATTTAGTCTATTTCGGACTTGTGGAATCGCAAATAACAGCGCAACTGTATACGCCAGCATTCCGTTACAGCTTCGGAACTCGCGTATGCCAATCGGTCAATCGCTCATATGCTGATGCCACTTGAAACACCTGATCTTCTCTCAAGACATTGCCGATAATTTGCAGCCCGATCGGTAAACCCTGCGAATCAAATCCACAAGGCACACTCATCCCCGGCAATCCCGCCAAATTTACCGGAATCGTCATCAAATCAATCAAATACATACTCAGCGGATCTTGTGACTTATCGCCTAATTTAAACGCGGTGGTCGGTGCAGTGGGCGAAACTAACACATCAACTTGCTCAAACGCCGCCTCAAAGTCTTGTTTAATCAGCGTTCTTACTTTTTGAGCCTTCAAATAATACGCATCGTAATATCCGGCTGACAGCGCATAGGTTCCAATCATGATCCGGCGTTTCACTTCCGCGCCAAATCCTTCTGATCGCGTTCTCGTGTACATTTCCATCAAATTCTCAGCATCTTCGACCCGCGCCCCATATTTCACCCCGTCATACCGCGCCAAATTTGCGGAAGCTTCCGACGGTGCAATGATGTAGTACGCGGCAATTCCATACCGGAATCGAGGACAAGAAATTTCTTTGACTTCGGCTCCTAAAGCCTTGAGTTGCTCGATCGCGCGATTCACCGCTTTTTCAACTTCTGGATCAAGCCCTTCCCCAAACGTTTCTTTGATCACCCCGACGCGCTTTCCTTTCAAATCCGAGGCGAGAAACTGCGTGTAATCCGGGACATCAACTTTCAGACTTGTCGAATCTCTGGGATCGTATCCCGCGATCGCATTTAACAAAATCGCGGCATCCTCTACCGATCGAGCAAACGGGCCAATCTGATCGAGCGACGACGCAAACGCCACCAATCCATAACGCGACACCAATCCATAAGTTGGTTTCATCCCCACAATGCCGCAAAACGAAGCAGGCTGACGAATCGATCCACCCGTATCAGAACCAAGCGCGATCTGACATTCTCCCCCCGCAACCGCCGCCGCCGATCCCCCAGATGACCCACCCGGAACCCGCGACGTATCCCAAGGATTCGCCGTTTTCGCATATGCAGAAGTCTCAGTCGATCCGCCCATCGCGAATTCATCGAGATTCGTTTTGCCGACCATCACCGCACCCGCATCGATCAACTTCTGCGTCACAGTTGATTCGTAAGGCGGCACAAAGTTTTGCAGAATCTTAGACGCGCAAGTCGTGGGAACGCCTTGGGTACAGAGATTATCTTTAATTGCTATCGGAATTCCCGCAAGTAATCCAATCTCATCACCCGCCGCAATCTTCGCATCGATTTGTTTGGCGTGTTCCAAAGCGCGATCGCTCGTCACCTGCAAAAAACTATGCAGCATCGGTTCAAGCGTCTGAATCTGATTCAGCGACTCCTGCACAATTTCCACTGCCGAGCGTTCTTTACCGATGAGTTGTTGATGCAACTCGCGAATGGATGCCATACGAAACTCCCTATTTTCTGCTCAAATCCCAAATGTACAGTATAGGGGCTTGCGGCAAAGATAGAAGCGCGACTGGATAAAGGCGTTAGAAAGCAGGGAACTTCTGGGAATTTTGAAAGTAGTCGATTTGCTCTGTTCTGAATAATTTCTGTATCAGTTTTCAAGCCCTGAGTTACATTATTTACAGCGTTTTCTCAGGTTACATCGGTCTCAAATTCCTGAAAGCAATGTCATTTTTCAGTTTTGTTTCGTCCAAGCTTTTGTGGCGTGAATGTGATTACTTTAACTCTCTTACATCCAGTTCAGCTAACGCCCGTTCAGCACTGGACATTTGATGAAGCTTCGATCGTGCGGGTGGGACGATCGACCGATAATCAGGTCGTGCTTTACAGTGCCGTGGTGTCTCGCTACCATGCCGAAATTCGGCGGGTAAATTCGTCTTGGGAATTGGTCAGTTTGGGTGCAAATGGGACGTATTTCGAGGGAAAACGCATCTCACAATTGCCCGTGCGCGACGGCATGATTTTTCGACTGGCGCGATCCGGCCCAAATCTGCAAATTCATTTCAGTCGCCCTGATACGGTCAGCGTTAAGCGATCGACTGAATCTGCCCGAATTCCAATTCCTGCCTTAAATCTCCCATTTAACGATGCCGAAGAAGATGACAAAACTCAGCCTTTGTTAAAAATGCAAACGGCTGTGGTTCCAGATTCAAAAACGACGATGGACACAGATTCGTCATCCGGTGAGCCGAGTGAAGAATGGATACTCAGACAAGACGGTTCGACGATCGGGAAATATCAGTCGATCGAGCTTCTCAGCCAAGGGAAAGTTGGGATTACTTACCTGGGTGAGCGATCTAGTGAAACGGTACTGCTAAAAACGCTAAATCCGGGCTGGATCAATCATCCGCAAGCGCTCTCTCTGTTCGAGCGACAGGCGAAAATGTTGCGGCAGTTAAATCATCCTGGACTTCCTCGGTGGCGCGATTTCTTTCGCATCGACGGGCAACCGTTTCTAGTCACAGAGAGGATCGCGGGCAAGACTTTGTTTCAGCACATTCTCGATCGCGGAAAAGTCGATCTCAAACAAGCGATCGCCTGGATGATCGAGGTGTGCGAAATCCTAGAATACTTGCATCAGCAGTCGCCGCCCGTTTTGCATCAAGATATCCGTCCCCAAAATCTGATTTATCGCGCTCATTCTACTTCTTCTTATCAGTTGGCATTAGTCGATTTTGGTAGCGTGCGAGGGTTGGATCTCGACGAGCTTTCCGCCGCTTATCTCGCTCTAGAACAAAGGAATGGACAGGCGACTTATTTATCTGATTTATATGTGATCGGGACAACGTTAGCGTTTTTGATTTCCGGTCAGCAACCCCATCTGTTTTATCGTCAATGGCAGCAGGACTATCGCTTCAGTCCCGATTTGATTCCGGGGTTGCTACCAGAGTTGATCGAAGTTTTATACCAATTAACCGAGCCGAATCCGAGCGATCGCTATCAGTCTGCGCGGGAAGTGGGAGCGGCGTTACGATCGCTGATTTAGTGCGATGATGGAATCCGTTTGATTTCCCATCGCCTTATGAAGATTGCAACCTGGAATGTAAATTCGATTCGGACGCGCCTTGCTCATGTAACGGAGTGGCTTTCTGACAATCCGATCGACCTTTTATGCGTACAGGAAACAAAGGTAGTCGATGAATTGTTTCCGCATGAGGCAATTTCTGAGATTGGCTATCACGCTTATGCGTTTGGGCAGAAGAGTTATAACGGCGTTGCTCTGATTAGTCGATCGCCGCTCGAAACGCTTGATCTAGGATTTGGTGCGATCCTACCTGCGGAAACTGTAGGCGATTTGGATGATCAAAAACGGGTGATCAGCACTGTTCTTGATGGCGTTCGGATTGTGGATCTCTATGTTCCAAATGGTTCAGCCGTAGGAAGTGAGAAATATGAATATAAGCTGCGCTGGTTGAAACTTCTCCGCGAATATCTTCAAGCGTTACTCCAGCAATCCCCCTCTCTTCTCGTTTGCGGTGACTTTAATATTGCACTTGAAGATATCGATATTCACAATCCGAAAGGACGTGCGAAACAAGTGATGGCAACGGATGTAGAGCGTGAAGCTTTGCGTCATGTATTGGAACTCGGCTTGTCAGATGCGTTTCGTAAATTCACGGCAGAAGGCGGACACTTTAGCTGGTGGGATTATCGATCAATGGGATTTCGTCGCAATGCAGGATGGCGAATTGATCACCACTATCTCAGTCCCGATTTGTATGAACGGGCGCTTTCTTGTGTCATCGATCGCGCTCCCCGCGAACTCGAACAACCAAGCGATCATACGCCTGTGATCGTAGAACTCTCCTAAGCCCAAGTTCCCAACATTGCAGGAACATCGATTTCTTTAATGCAAGTGGCTCTTGAGACTGAGAGAACACAATCGATAATTTTCAGCAGATCGCTCAATGGAATAGCTCCACCACCGAGTAGATTATTCGATGTCAAATCTGCTAAAACTTCGGGTGTTCCAACGTTCCCAGGATTAATCACGGTTACGCTGATTTGCTGCGATCGTAGTTCCTCCCGCAGCGAATGCACAACGCCCCGCAACCCGAACTTAGACGCACTATTCGCAACTTCTCGCCCCCGAACATTCTCCCGACCCGAAAGCGCACCCATAAAAACGATTTTCGGATTCTCAGATTTTCGCAATGCAGGCAACAAAGCTTTCACTAATCGAATCGGCGCGACCAAATTGACTGCAATCACGTTTGCAATGTCTGAATCTGAGCAATTCTCAAAGCTGTACTGATCCGTAAACGCATGAGTCTCCCAGGTTCCGCCCATGTACAGGAGTGCATCTAGAGGAGCGTTATCGATCGCTTGCGCCCCGTTTCCACACCTGCCAAATTCGATAAATCGGCTTGAATCCATTCGCTGATCGGTGCTTCAGTCCGAGAAACCGAAATCAATCGCTCCGTCTGAGATGCCAAATGTTCCGCTACAGCAAGCCCAATTCCACGACTCGCCCCCGCAACAAGAACCGTTTTGAACGCCATAAATGTTCTCCTATTGAGTTGAAACTCTGCTGGGAACAAAGAGCAATATCAAGGCGACACATTCCAGTAGTAAGGCAGCGATCGCCGTTGAAGTTAGTTTTAGCAACCAACCGTCTGCCGTACCAAACAGTCCTGCTACACCGCTTAAGTAAGCAGAAATAATATCAGTAAAATCGATCGCGATACAGCCGATTAAAAGCAGTTTTAGTGATGTCTTGTCGGCGAATACAACCAACATAGAAATCACAATATCTCTAATCGCCCAAGCTCGAATGGCATAGGGCATTTGGGGATTGGCAGATAGCGAAATGCCAATCTCCTCCATAAACCAAGGTGGATTGAGATAACCGAAAGCACTCAGACTAAATCGGATCATGCACATCAGCCCGATCAACAGAGCAACGTACCAGACTTGATCTCTCATTCTCCCTCCATTGGAACGCTTAAATTAAGACTGAACTTCGTCACACCGGGAAAGTCGATGTTGTACTGCTTGCTGAAATAGTCAGCGTGAAAGGTGAGATAGGGCTTAAAGCCGATCGATTCATAAGCCCGCCGCGCCACTTCATTCCCATTGATTACCATGATTCCAGCGTGAGAATGCTGCTTTGCTCTTCCTTCTTCGAGCAGTGCTTTGAGCAACATCTTTCCAAGACCCCGACCGCGTGCTTCTGGCACAACTGCAACATATTCAATGATCCAAGTTGCTTGAGAAGTCAGGAAAAAAGGTCGGACATCGCCACCCCATGATTCTTCATAGCGATCGCGAAACTCACCAGTCGTTTCCTTCGACCAGTTTAAATCTTGTGCGATCTCATCCAATCCAGACAAACGCAGCGGACAGTAATCCTCTGAATTTGGTGTGTAGCCTGCCGCCGCTGCAACTGTTTTTTTCTGTTCTTCCAGAATCAAAAAATCACTGACATTTCCCCAATTAGAAGCATTCGCACTCAGCATTGCTTCGATAAATCGTAATGCACTGGTTCCTGTACCCTGCAAAACGTCATCCCAAAAGCAGTGATTCAAGGGAGGCAAAGAGGCTTCATACTGGATTCTGGCAAGGAAAGGGATATCTGCAATCGTGCCTTTGCGAGTTCTCAATGTCGCTTCCATCACGCATCCTCATAAAAGATACAGTCTGTATGTATCTAAAATACAAAAACTGCTTTTCTTTTGTCAAGATACATACTGTATGAATGTTAAATTGCTATGTCTGCCAAACTAACCAAGGCTGAACAAACTTTGCGGACTCGTCGGGCAATTCTCGATCGAGCGCGTCATCTATTTGCAACGAAAGGCTATGCAGCCACTGGAACCGAGGAAATCATCAGCGAATTAGGCATTACTCGCGGCGCGTTATATCACCAATTCGGGGATAAGTTGGGAGTCTTTAAGGCTGTGATTGCGGAAGCTTACAACGAAATGGCAAAGTACATCAATGTGAAAGTACAGCCGATCGAAGATCCTTGGGAACAGTTAGTTTTCGGCTGTCAGGCATTTTTGGAAATTGCACAGCGCGAAGATTTGCGGCGATTAGTATTCATTGAAGCGCCAGCCGTTTTAGCCGCAGATACGTTAGTGCAGTTTGATCAGACTGGATTTGGATTGCTGTATGAATCGATCCAAACCGTTGCTGAACAAGGGAAATTAAACACGATCGATACGGAAGGCTTTGCTCATTTAGTCAATGGTTCGCTAAACGAACTAGCCGCATGGGTAGCACAATCGAGTGATCCTGAACGATTAAAAACGGCTCAAAAGCTAGTCGAAATCTTATTAACTCGGCATCAGAGCGATTGATTTTCAAATTTGCGAATTGTGGCTTCGGATAGTCCAGTGAGTTGTGCGGCTTGCTCGATCGGCATTCCCGACTGCAATAAATTCAGCGCAACTTGTCTTAATTGAGATTCCGCCTGTTCCCGCGCTCGTTGCTCCTGCACTCGTAATTGTTGCTCCTGCAAGATGCGTTCTTCATTGTTCGGAATCCAATTGCCATTAGCATCGTACCAACGTATCCACGATCGGGTAATGCCATCGAATTCGCCGTACCACACCCCTAAACCGATGCCTAACAACGGTAGCCAGACTCTGGGATTTTCGCGATCGACTCGCTGTTCCTGATAGCGTCCCTGGTTCAGTTGGAAAAACCGCAAGCGATTACTGTACCGACTAAACACAAAGTAGTACGGTACTTGCAGAATTTCTCCATAAACCTGCATTTTATGGGGCGGTTTGATTCCCGTTTCGTCGTCTTCGATCGTATACGGCGGCAAATCGTGCGGGATGTCTTCCTCGATGAGTTCATCGGTGAACGCGCCTAAGTCTTCAAATTCCCGTCTCGGTGAGAGCAACTCGACAACGACGCTGGGCGATTTGCCTTCATCCCAAACCACATAGCTGTTTCTGAGATCTTCTTGGTGGTAGAGTCTCGGCACATCAACGACGAGAAACCAATCGGGACGTTTGTGCCAGCGGGGATGGTCGGGCGCGTAGTAGAGATTCGTATCCGTGCCCGTGAAGATGCGATCGCTGCCATAATCTACGAGCCGAAGTGTCTGGCTTAATAAGTGTGGTTGAATGTCATGGAATTCGTCAGGCAAACCGGACTCCTCTGGATCTTCACTCGGCAGATCATACATGGTCGGGAGCTTCTGATTTGTGGCGGGAAATCTCAAGTTCGGCTGCATGATGAAACCTGTAGAAAGGTTGGCTCTATTCTAAAGTGCAAGTCCGATCGCAATTGCCACGATCGCACCAATCAGCGTATTCACAATATTCACCACATCATGCGTGAGAAATGGAACTTTATCTTCGATCGTGGCTCCGATCAAACTCTCGATCGTCGTTGCGACAAATGCCGCGATCGCACAAATCACAATCCCGATCGGACTAATTAATCCAAGCAACCAGCCGACGATTGCGATCGCGATTGATCCGACAATTCCCGCGATCGTGCCTTCTAAACTCACGGCTCCTTCTGTCCCACGCGGCACAGGCTTCAAAGTCGTAATCAAAAAAGTTCGCTGCCCGTAAGCTTTGCCGATTTCCGTTCCACAAGTGTCGGATAACTTTGTACAAAAACTTGCCACGAATCCTAATTGCAGCAATGGGATAAGCTCGATCGCGATCTGCTGATTCACCAGGATGAACACTAAAGCCGCGCAAATCGCACCGATCAGTGCCGATCCCCAAACATTTCCGGCTCCTCTGGCTCCCGATCTCGCTTCTGCAATTCCCAATTCTTCTTTCTGTGCTTTGCCGATAAAAGTCACACCAGACCCAACCAGAAAGTAGAACATTACTAAAAGATAGCCCTGCCAACCAAGACAGCCCCAGACAATCACGCCTAAAATCCAAGCGTTTGCCAGTCCACCCGGAGTCAGAAGTTTTTTCGGCACGATCGCAGCAATTCCCAATAGAACGGTGTTGACTACGATCGCGATCAGCCAGACTGAAGAAGTTAGAGGCATGATTCACAGAAAAAATTCGTCATAATTGATTGTGACATCTTCTATGGCGCGATCATGTCTTCAGTTCTGTTTCATTTGGCGTTTCCAGTTCGCGATATTCCGACGACGAAAACCTATTACGTAGACGGTTTAGGTTGTGGTTTGGGGCGAGAAAACTATCAATCTGCAATCTTAAATTTGTATGGTCATCAACTCGTCGCGCACGTTACACCCGATGCGATCGCACCGCAAAAAGGCATCTATCCACGTCACTTTGGGCTGGTGTTCACCGACGAAGCCGACTGGAAAGCACTGCTCGATCGAGCAGAACAAAAACAACTCTCGTTCTACCAACAACCGAAACAACGCTTTCTCGGTACTACCTTAGAACACCAGACTTTCTTCCTTGTCGATCCATTCGGCAACCTGATGGAGTACAAATACTACGCCCATCAAGAAGCGATTTTTGGAGAGCAAAACGCTACTCAAATTGGCGATCGCGAGAACTAACTGCTTCTTGCACCAACGTCTTCCGCCGCTTCAACCCCATCCACCCAGGCAGAATTACCAAAGCAGCAAACATCGAGGGCTCCGGCACAGTCACAGCCGCAGTTGATAGCGTTATCCCCCGCACTCTCAACTGAGTGCCTTCCGCAAACTGCCGCGCATAAAACCCGCTCACGACTGCTGTTTCTGGAGTATCTGCGATTGTGAATTGAATAAAGGGACTACTGCGAACGACAAACGGATTGCCAGCCGTAAAATTCGCCTCAAAAAAATCGATCGCATTCTCTTGATCATCCAAAATTTGGAATCCAGCAAATGAGGTTGCAGAGGGACGTTCGCCCGGAGTGGGATTCGTCGATTGTGAGATCGCGCTCAAGCTTGCTGCGAAGTCGAATCGGAAAAACCCATCTTCTGTATCAAAATCAAGATTCGAGCTTGAACCTCCGAACGCAAAACCGGAGAGCTTGCGTCCGGAGCCTTTCACTCTTGCGTTTGACGATTGCGTGACGCGAGTTGCCAGGGGCGGTATTACTGCGATCGCTAAGGCATCCGAAGTTGCCTCAACCGTGCCATCGGTTGCGTTCGTGGTTGTTGCTGTGAATGTAGTTGCTGCTGGAAAGTTTGGATTGACTGCGCCTGAACGATTGAAATTCTCAAGCGTTAAGCTTCCAGTAGAAAAGGCGAGACTGGCAGCGCGACTGGGGAAAATTGCGATCGTAGAACTCAGTACGATCGGTGCTGCAAACAGCAAACCCTGGATCATTGGTCTTTTCGATACTTTCATTGAATAGCGCTCCTAAAACAAGAGATCGAGTGCGGCGGGGTAGGAGGCGATACCAAAGTGTAATTACAGGGGATGTAATTACGGGCGAACAAACAGATATTCGTGATTCTACTGAGAGAAATTAGGAGTGTCAGTAGGAGTAATTTTTCTCTACAAAACTCTTACAAAACGATGAACAGACCGTGAATTCGATCGAATTTTTTCATGACGATCGGATCGAGTCTAAATCCCGATCCGATTGTCATCTTGGGCGGTGAATTTAATCCGCTTGGCGACTGCTAACCTCTTGGGGCGAAGTCTTCATTTGGGCACGACGCTTAAGCCAGGTCAAAACAGGCAGAATTACAACCGCAAACATCGGGGGTGCTGGAACTGTGGCAACCGCTTCAGTGTTGGTGAACCCTCGCACTGTTAACCCAGTACCATCATCAAATTTCCGACGGTAGGTTCCCTCAACTTGGGCAAATCCATCCTGCTGGTCTAACAGTGAAACATTGATGTAGTTTGTATCGCTGAGTCTCAATTGAAAGTCCGTTGGCGACCATAAATCGGCTTTCAAATAATCCACAAACGTGAACGGATCGTCATTCTTGTAGACTTTGAAGGCGACAAAGCTATGCGCTTGTGCAATTTCACCCGGATCAGCAACGGTCAGCAGCGCGAGCGTTGCCTTGAAATTGAACTGAAAACAGCCGCATCCCGGATCAAACCCGATTCCAGTTTGTGAATTGCCCTTACCAGTTGCAAAATAGTCGGTTCCAGAACCTGTTGCCAGGGCAGCCGAGAATTGTTCGACTTTCTCAGGTTTGACGCTCGCATCCGCCACCGCATCCGCCATCGCAGTTGCACCCGGTGCAGGCGCGATCGCAGTGGTGAAGGTGTTCGTGATGGCTTCAAAAGAATCTGGGTTTGCTGCCCAACTAAAATCTTGAAGGATCAGTTCTCCACTGGCTCCGGCAATACTTGCCGCATAGCTGGGTGCGATCGCTATCGTCGAAGCGAATGCGATCGGGGCGGTGAGAATTAAACTTTTAATCAGCGTTTTTGGAATTAATTGCATTCAGTCAAGCTCCTCAGCAGGTGACAGTATGACAAGCAATCTGATGCAGCGAGAGCAGGAGAACGATCTGAAGTCGTAACCCAACAAACAAATAACGCTACTCGCAGTTCTACGGAGAGAACGAGTAGCGTCTGGCACTTATGTTATTTCTACACTGAAACTTCACACGATCGAGCAAGTGTGTAAAATGTTCTTATAGAAAATCACTCTAATTCACGCCGACCTTCAAGCGCCCTTGCCAAAGTCACCTCATCGGCATATTCCAGATCACCGCCCATCGGCAACCCAAACGCGATCCGAGTCACACGAGTAAAGGGCTTGAGCAAACTTCCGACATACAGCGTCGTGGTTTCACCTTCGACGCTCGGACTGATGGCTAGAATCACTTCCTCAACTTGCTGCTGGCTCACCCGTCGAATCAGTTGCTTGATGTTGAGTTGCTCTGGCCCGATTCCATCGATCGGGGAAAACAACCCGCCGAGTACGTGATACTTTCCGCGATATTCCCGCGTTTTCTCTAGCGCAATCACGTCACGCGAATCTGCCACGACGCAAATTGTTTTCGTGTCGCGCTGAGGCGATCGACAAATATCGCAAACAGGTTCTGCCGCCAAATAACCGCACACGGAGCAGTACCCAACCTGTAGCTTTGCTTCCATCAACGCCATCGCCAAAGCTTTGACTTCTTCTTCGGGGCGCTTGATCAGATGCAGGGCTAAACGTTGAGCCGATTTGGGGCCAACACCAGGGAGGTGCTGCAATTGCTCGATCAATCGAGCGAGGGGGCGTGTGTAAACCGTGGTCTTTCCTCCGATTCGCTTGTTCGATCGTAGCGTAAACCGCTTCTATCCGGGGGGCCAACTCATCGATCGACCGCCCATTAGATGCAGGTGCATATGATACACGGTTTGACCGCCATCTTCTCCAGTATTGATCACCACGCGGTAGCCGTTTGTGAGTCCTTCTTGTTCTGCGACTCGTTTGACCGTGAGTAACAGATGTCCCAGGAGGGCGTGATCTTTGGATTCGGCATCCGCGAGTTTTGCGATCGGTTGTTTGGGAATCACCAAAATATGAACGGGTGCTTGAGGATTCACATCGCGAAATGCCAGCGCCAGATTATCTTCGTAAACGATGTCAGCGGGAATCTCTTTGCGGATAATCTTGCCAAAAATCGTGTCGTTCGAGTCGCTCATGTTGCTTTATCGAATGCGTTTGCTGCTCATTGTATCAGTCGATTCGATCGTAAAAACTCAAAGCGCTTCCTGATTCTGGGTACGCTACCGATTAGAATCAATCGGAACACAAAGTATGTTAGCGCGAGTTTGGAGTGCCTCCTTAGTTGGGATCGATGCCGTGAAAGTGGGTGTCGAGGTCGATGTTGCAGGAGGATTGCCAGGAATCGTTGTGGTGGGCTTACCCGGAACGGAAGTGCAGGGACCTAAAGATACAGAGATCGGTGTTTCAGTCAAAGAAGAATTTGGGCCAAATAATGTTGTTTACATTCCTACGCTCTAGGGGAACTAGGGCTGATTCATTGATCCTAAATTTGTTCAGAAAGAACCTGTAAATGTTTTCACAACAATCGAGTTTGTGAAGACGATCGCGTTTATTTTGCGGCTTAATGATTCGCAGGTTTATTATGCGTTTGTGCAATGCAGCGGTCCCGATCGTCTTTCAGGTTCGGGCTGTAAAGGAGATAGTACTTGAGACTTTGGCAGGCGCGACTAAGAAGGCTGTCGAGATTGGTATCTATGTGATAAACGCGAACTACTTCATCATCAGATGCCCGGATTCCTTGAATGAAGGCAATCTTTTGCCAGTCAGGGCTGAGAGTGCCTGTGTTCTGGTCCTCGAATTGAGCTATTTGTCTACCCATACTGTCCCAAATACGGGTGCCATCCACACCACTCGTTGCTAATTGCGCGCCATCAGGACTGAATGTAACAGCATAGACTCTGCCTTGGTGTCCTTTGAATTCGGCAACTTGTTTGCCTGTGCGGTCCCAGAGACGGATGGTGCCATCTTCATCGCCTGTTGCTAACTGCGTGCCATCGGGACTGAATGTAACAGCATAGACTTCGCCTTGATGTCCTTTAAGTTCGGCAACTTGTTTGCCTGTGCGGTCCCAGAGGCGGACGATGCCACCAGAACTATGCGTTGCGAACTGCGTGCTGTCGGGGCTGAACATGACCCCATAGACTCCTCCATCATGTCCTTTGAATTTGGCAATTGGTTGTCCTGTGCGGTCCCAAAGACGAACGGTGCCATCCTTACCGCCTGTTGCGAACTGCGTGCCATCGGGACTGAATGTAACAGCATAGACTTCGCTTTGATGTCCTTTGAGTACAACGATTGGTTGCCCTACGCGGTCCCAGAGGCGGACCGTGCCATCCTCATTACCCGTTGCCAACTGCGTGCTATCGGGACTGAACGTAACAGCACGGACGCTGTTTCGATCTCCTTTGAGTACAGCAATTGGTTGCCCTGTCCCGTCCCAAAGACGGATGGTGCCATCATTCTCACCCCCTGTTGCCAACCGCGTGCTATCAGGACTGAACCTGACTATCCAGACTCTGCCTTGATGTCCTTTGAGTTCAGCAACTTGTTTGCCTAGTAGATCCCAGAGGCGGATGGTGCCATCAATAAAATCACCCGTTGCCACCCGCTGACTATTGGGACTGAACTCTATCTGTGAGAAGATTGTGCCTTGAGGCACTTTGAGCTCGGCAACTTGTTTGCCTATAAGGTCCCAGAGGCGGATGGTGCCATCATCACCCCCTGTTGCCAACTGCCTACCATCAGGACTGAACTCCATACTTCTGACGCTGCCTTGATGTCCTTTGAATTCAGCAACTTGTTTGCCTGTGCGTTTCCAGAGGCGGATGGTGCCATCATCACCCCTTGTTGCCAACTGCCTACCATCAGGACTGAACGTGGTATCGTAATAATGTCCTTCGAGTATGGCAACTTGTTTGCCTGTGCGGTCCCAGAGGCGCACGCTGTCACTAAGACTAAGCGTTGCCAACTGTGTGCTATCAGGGCTGAACACGACCTCATGGACTTCTCTTTTGTGTCCTTTGAGTACATCAATTGGTTGCCCTGTGCGGCCCCAAAGGCGGACGGTATCATCCTTCTCACCCCATGTTGCCAACTCTGTGCTATCGGGACTGAACACAATCCCCCGGACTCTGCCTTGATGTCCTTTGAGTACGGCAATTGGTTGTCCTGTACGGTTCCAAAGGCGGACGGTACCATCAAGCTCACCCGTTGCTAGTTGTGTGCCATCAGGACTGAACACCACACTTGTGACGCTGCCTTGGTGCCCTTCGAATTCGGCAACTTGTTTGCCTGTGCGGTCCCAGAGGCGGGTGCCATCATCACCACCCGTTGCTAATTGCGTGCCATCGGGATTGAATGTAACAGCATAGACTCTGCCTTGATGTCCTTTGAATTCGGCAACTTGTTTGCCTGTGCGGTCCCAGAGGCGGATGGTGCCATCACAACTACCTGTTGCTAGCTGCGTGCCATCAGGACTGAACGTGGTATCACAATAACGTCCTTCGAGTATGGCAACTTGTTTGCCTGTGCGGTCCCAGAGGCGGACCTTGTTATCAAAACTACTCGTTGCCAACTGCCTACCATCAGGACTAAACACTATATGTGTGAATATTCCGCCTTGATGTCCTTCGAGTACGGCAACTTGTTTGCCTGTGCGGTCCCAGAGGCGGACGTTGTTATCCTCACTCGTTGCCAACTGTGTGCCATCAGGACTGAATACGACCTCCCAGACCCCGCGTTGATGCCCTGGTAACCGCGTCTCTCGGAGATTGTCCAAACTAGTTTGAAGTGCCAAGAGTGGGCTAACCGCAGGATACTTCTCTAGTGGTTTATCTTTCACCCACTGCTTGAGGTCAAATCCTGCCCGTATTGCCACCAACAATCCTTCTGTTTGCTGTGCCTCAAATGTTTTCAGTGCCAGTGTACCTGCTCGTTCAATTCGTGTTCCTGCCTCTGCTTCTGCCCGCAGCGATTCTGCGTCTTTCAGCTTAACCTCGGCTACTTTGACTGCTTCATCTGCTAACCGTCGTCGCTCTTCTGCGTCTGCCGCGCGCCCTTTTGCCTCCTGCGCTAGCTTGTCTGCCTGCGCCACTGTTGCTCGCGCCTTTGCCTGCGCCTCCAGAATTTGTTGTGCTGATTCTACCTGCACTCTTGCCTGTTCCACTTTGGCTTGGTCTACCGCTTGGTTCGCTTGCTGCACTCCCGCCTCTGCCGCTCTCTGTTTAGCTTCAGCCGCTCTCACCAAGTCATTCGCCTGCTCTCTCGCGCTTGCAACGGTCTGCTCTGCTTGCTGCTTTGTCTGACGTGAATTCTCCTCAATCTTCTGTGCTCTGGTTTCCGCCTCTTGCGCTTTGTCCGTTGCCCACTTTGCCAGCCCACTCGCTGCTAACGCCCCAATCAGCGTTAATGCCAACACCCCTGACCCAATCCGCACCATCCGCTTTGCTTTCTGCCCTGCTGCAAAGAGAATTTGAGCCTTTTCTTCTGCTGTTTGGCTAGCGCTGATATATTCTCGCTGCAACTTCGTTGGTTTCGGCTCCTTGCGTTCTCCCTGCATCAGCCACGCCTCGGCATCCTTCAGGTCATCGCCCCGCAACACGAAGCTCTCATTACGGTCTTTCTTGTCCCACTCGATCGCTCGCTCCAACACTCGAGTATGCGATCGCACATATTCCAAATCCATCTCGATCGCCGTCTTCAACTGCGCAAACGCACGATCAAAGTCATCTTCCTGGCGAAAAAACAGCCAATTGTGCCGAGACAGTGGATGCGTCTTTGCAATCTCAAACCCCTCACGTCGCACGATCGGCACAAGCCGCTTATGATGCTTCACCGCATGGTTAATTTCCCGATTGCAAACCTCCGACGCTACCGAATCAGGACTCATCACAAACACAAACGTACTTGTGCCCTCAATCCCTCGCTCAATCTCTTGCCACCAGTCTGCCGTTGGCGGAATATCCTCCCAATCAATCCAGATATCTCGTTCTTCCGCCTCAAGTGCAGCGTGTAGCGCCTGAACGAATTCTTTATCCTTCCGGGAGTAAGAAATAAAGACGTCACTCATAGAGCAGCCCTACTCTCACTACCATCTAGAATAGCTGTCTTCTCAAAGCGACCCGGTAGAAGTATGCAATTTCTTACAAACTGAGCGGCCCTTCCGATTGGTTTGTAAGAAATTGCAATCTCATCAAGTTACCGCTACGATTTCTCAGGGTTTGGCTTATCTTCCTTCTTCTCCTGAAACGCTTGTGTAGCGTACACTTCCACATCACGCTGAATCACTTCTTCAATATTGCGGACAAATAAACTAAACGCATCCTTATGTTCTTTCGCAGTAGCATAGGGTCCGCTGAGTTCAAAGAACTGCCAGCCTTGCGTCTTTAGTGACTCCGCCGATCTACGATAATTCCGCCAGCGCTCGCCATTGTTATAAAACTGCTCCATCGCCGCACAAACCGCAACCGTTTGACTCAGGCAAAACGTTACCCAGAACCAGCCCTGCTGATTATTAGTCTGTTGAGTGTTGAGCGGTTGAGTGTTGGGCGGTTGAGTGTTGGGCGGTTGAGTGTTGGGCGGTTGAGTGTTGAGCTGTTGATTAAAATTCAACGTCAAGAACGCAGGCAAAAGCACTCCGCCTACAATTGTCACCCCTCGTAAGAGTCGATACCATTTTCGTGACGTAACAGCCCGCCCTTCCATCCACAGAATTTGATCCAGCCATCGTGCCTTCATAAACTCCTTCTGAAAATCAGTCAGCTTCAGCTGGTCGATCAGTCTGCCAAAGTCTTGTTGGAGTTGTTTATTGTAGTTAAACTTCTCTTTCTTATTCGATTTTCCTAGCGCAGGAGAAGAAGAGGCTACTGGAGCTAGAGGAACTTCACGATCACCCGCAGACATAACTCATGTCCCCGATAAAGATACTTCCTTAAACATGCCAGACGATCGCTCAACTTTGCTCCATTTCACCCTCGAATTTTTAGCTTTCGCCCGCAAAGACTGCCTCGATCGTTGTCGTCAACACATCCGAATCCGCCGATAACTCCACCATCTGTACCAATCCAGACGCAATCAATTCTTCCGCCCGTGCGTCCGTCGGTTCCCCCCGCAAACCAGCCGCCAGTAAATCTGCGGTGCGTCCACTGCCAGCAATCACAATCATGCCTCGCCCAGCCCTCACATTCTGAAGCGCATCTGCCCAAGTAATTTCACCACCATTGATCAGAACCGTAATCGAAGGCGCACTTCCAGCCAATTCACTCGCGATCGCCGCAATCCAAGCCGACTCATCGCCCCAACTCGACCCCGGCACTAGGAAAAAATGCGAATGATACGGCTCTAGCGGAATGGCATCCTCAGACTTCAACGGTTGATCGGGCAGCCTTGCCAACCCGATCGGAGCCACACCGATCAACGGAAACGTCCCATCGATTGCGTCTCGCGCCTGCCCCATCAACCGCATCACTCCTGCATCCGTTCCGCCATCGACAACAGACGCCTGCCATTTCTGTGCAATCGGAGCCAACACATCCAGAAACAAGCGTTGCACTTGCTGATAATCAGCCTCACCTAGCTTGCTTGCCCCCCCAATCACCACTAATACAGGACGATGTCGCTCAGCTAATTCCATCGCCTCCAATGCCAGTGGAATTCCTGAAACAGACATCACCTGCGCGATCGCAGCGTCTAGCTGATTCGAAAAGGTAACGGTAAATAGGGTTGCCATGCCAGAAATATGACTTTATAGCCTTATATTCTATCCTTGCTGTCTAAACCCAACTTTCAAATCAAGTCTGTTTTATTGGTGATGCCACTGCGACGAAACGAATGGGTAGACGCACTATCGATCTCAGCTCTTCATTACTCAGTTCTTTCCAGACCCAAATTGTTTAGACATTAACTATTTGCGCCCTACCTATTATTGATCGATAAGTTAAACCGATATTCTCAATCGCTCATTTGCTGGACTAAACGCGAGCGTCTGCAGTCCAAACTCATTTTGTAGCCCCAAATTGCGAAAGCTTTGCCCTCTATAACTTTAAACAATTTATGATTGCAGAAATAAGCCACACATTAGAGGAACCTTTGCTTTCAACACAGAAGAAAATCAAAGCAAAACAATTACGTAGCAACGCTTTAAGAAGACGATCAAATTCCCCGGACTGATTTTGGACTAAATTTTTGAGATCACGATCGCATTCCTCCAAAAATGAGCAGACTCTCTCACTGGACAAGAACAAATGCATTCGTTAAATGGGGTTATCAATGCTCTCGGTTTAAGTCTCGTTTTAGACTAATGGAGACAGACGATGAGCAGAAAAAAATGACGATTGATGAACATGAAAGCATGATCGCTTTCGACTACGCAGAAAAGATGGTGAGGATTTTCACGACGCGATCGGGAGTCGTAAACCAAATTCAGAAGCGGTCGAACAATCAAGCGATCGTTCAAGACAACGGTGGATCGTGGAGTATTAATCTTTCAATGGAACTTTGCCGCAATCCAGCACTGATCGTGAAAATTGCGGGGGATTCCGATGTCGAGTGAGTTCAGGCAAATTGATCGACCGACAATGGTCACAGTTTCGACGGGATTTTCTTATCCCATGTCTTGCTTGAGTGTCGCATCGCAAGATTGACAAGATAGTACGATCGCGGATGTGAATTCAGGCAAAGTATTTTCAGGACACATAGATCGCACGATCGGGTTTTTTAGTACACGATCGCTGCACAAGTGAAGTTTTTATGTTGAACTCACGCACACAGCAGGATTTAAGGCACAACGTGATAAATCTTTTCACAATATGGAGCAAGCGTAAATGTAAGGATACTCAGGAATGGCTCGCTTGCTCCCGCGTCCCTATCGATGGTTTTTGTTCCTCTGGGCTCAGCCAAACGAGTATGTCCTCTGCCCCCAGCTGCAACTCATTCCCGAGCGTATGGATGTAGATAAAGCCATGCCCGCACTCAATCGCTCGAATTGGATACCAGGTGCCCCGAATTCTTACTAACAGGACCAAGGAGAGCCGGTGGCGTACAATATGCTGCTTATATTTCCACCACATCCGCCACAACTGCCCAGCAGGGGCACAATGTAATTGATAGCCTTTGGGAAGCTTCACAAACTGGTAGGGATGAAACCCTCGAGCATCGACATCGCGCACCCACATGAACTGGCGCGACACCAACACTTGGTTGATTAATTCCCAGCGCGAAGCCTTGAGCTTTACCCAAAAGAGTGGAGGGTCTTCGCTCAACTGCACATACAGCACTAACCCTTCTCCCTTGACAACGAGTTGATTGCAGTCATAGACCTGCTGAGCCTGCAGCTGATGATTGGAGAGCAGCACTTCATGCTGGTGAATTGATTCGGCAACAAACACCTGTATGAACTCTAAGTCGGATAGCATATTGAAAGTGGAAGACAGGGTGGACCAGGTTCCCAGATTGAGCCAGAGTGAGTGCGATCGCGCTCATCCTCAAACAAAGAATCCCGCCAATTTGACGGGATGAAAGCGTGAATCAAAAATGGAGTAATTTCAGAATTCCCGATCGTGCCTGGGAATCGCCAGCAACAATGCGCGATTGCGCCGAATTGCCAAGTTAGAACAGGAAGTTTCGCAATTGAAGCGGTTGTCACTAATCGTGCCGCTCTCCCATAAGTCCCCAAACCACAAGCCCAAGCATGAATGCCAAGAGCAACCAGGCTTCGATCTGCATGGGCGAAATGGGTGAATCGGAATTCAACATCAAATCAAGAGCGGTTTCTTCCATTGCGGTTCGTGGGGGGACAGGTAGATCGTGCCCAAATTCCACGATCGGATTGCAAGTGGAGACACTCGCGATCGTGCCCCGTTTTCTAGCATGGTTAGCCACTTGGTTAGGCACTTCAAAAATTGGCTAACCGCTATACGGGATGGGCGTTTCGGTCTCTCAAAGACCCCCGTTAAGTTAGCCAGTTTAGGCACTTCAAAAACTGGCTAACTTGCCTAAAGGCTTTATATATCAGGCATTCTGGCTTTCTAGGGTTAGCCAGTTAGCCAGTTTTGTACATAGGCAAAAATAAGGGTAAAAAATAAGAAGGAAATAAAAGTCCGCAGATAGGGTACAAAAGTCGAAGAACCAGGCAAACGGGTTGCATCGGAAGTAAGATTATCCGTTGAATCTTTACCCCTCAAAGGGTACTGTCAACTTAACTAGATTTCGCTCTAATTATTGAGAATGAGCCACGAAGAAATGAGCTGTTCAGCCTTTGAAAATCAGGCAATTTTTCAATAAGCAAGCCTTTGAACGGTTAAGTTGACAGTGCCGAATCGTGGAGCTACAAAGGATCAGAAACTGGCGATTCCGCAGCGTCGCACGCAGGCTTTGCCAAAAGCTCATCGATGCGATGACTTCGACCTTGGCGGTTGGGTCGAGCGCAGGCCGGATTCGTTTGGGGAGAACAGGGATGGTCAGTCCCACTGTTACCACCCCAAGGGTTCCGAGCACTCCCCCCATGGAGATCGCGCCCCACTGGTTGTAGACAATACTGGCAATGACTGCACCGCCCAACACGCCCACAATCCCAAAAATGTTTTTCCACATACTGAGTCGAACACGCTCAGCTGCCGTCGCTGCCATTTCCGGTAAGCTGCCATCATAGGGGACGCCGACGAGACTAACTCCTGTGTAAAAGACGATCGTCATCGTCAGGAAATAGAGGGCATTCAGCCAGCTAGGATAAGCAGTCAAAGGCGTCCAGAGCAGTAACAGTGCCCCGAGGGTCATGAGGCTGCCGAGTACCAAGAAGGGCTTTCGTCGTCCCCACTGGCTCTGGGTGTTATCACTCCAGTGTCCGATGAAGGGATCAATGATGGCATTCCAAACGCGACCGATCGCCAGTAAGATCCCAACGACCGTGACCGAGAGATATTGCACAGCGCTTGTATTAGGTGGAGGCGCATAGTAGTAAAGCAGCCAGGTCGAAACAGCAGTATTGATTAAATTGATGCCGATCGAAGTGCAACTATAGAGCAAAGTTTGCCGCAGAGTGAGGGTAGGAGGCATGGGGGTCAGCTAGTTTAACTCAACTAAAAGTAGCCAAAAACTGAGAATTTACGTTAGATAAATAGGCGGTTGCCCTCCTTTTCCCCAAGAATACGCATGAGCCGACTTCATCTGATGCTCGACATTACAGACAGTAAACTCAGAGATTAACGAGTCTGCTCTCAATCGCTTTTCTACTGCTGGAACAGGGTCTAAGCGACCAGGTTCGATCGTCAACACAAAGGACAACATCACTCAACAATGCTAAGGAGAACGGGCATGAATAACTGGAAACTGAATCGCTCACAATACCGCTATCCTATCGGCGATCACAATACAATCACGCCCATGATTCAAATCAGAATTCCAACCGCTCCGTCTCGCCGAGGGTCGCCCGCCCCGGCAAATGCTCCACTCTGACTCCGAGTCACGGCATGAACCCCACCAAAAAACATATTTTGCTGCTGCCACAGCTCTAGCACTTGATCAAACGGAAAAAGGCTACGGTCAATCATCAGCGACTCAGCGGTGGGTTCTAGGTTCAACACTCCATCTTCCCAGTGGATTCGCGGACTGCTCACTGCCTGCTCCACCGACATATTGAAATCTAGCAGATTGGAGATCACCTGCAAGATTGCCGTGCGAATTCGATTAGAGCCACCAGAACCGAGGACAATCTCTGGCTCCTGCTGCCGCAGGATCATCGTTGGAGCCATCATTGAGGAGATGCGGACGTTCTCCTGCCAATTGTGAAAGCCATGCGGATGCAAATCCGCTTCTCCCAGCATATTGTTGGTCATGATCCCCGTCCCCGGAATCACATAACCGGAACCTTCACCGTTAGAAGTCGTGACACTGGCAGCGTTGCCTTCACTGTCAATGGCACTCAGATGGGTTGTGCTGCCCCATTTATTGATTGGATGGGTATTTAACTGTTGGGCATAGGTTGCCAAATGGTCAGCCGCCAAAAATTGCTTTGCGACATCAGCCTGATAGAGATTGGCATCAAAACCATCGGCTCTAGCTCGGTTTGTAAGCTGTATCACGCGAGCTAACAGGCGTACTTGTTCAGTCGAGCCAAATTTCAGCATTGACAAATCTATGTCTTCCAGCAAGGCTAGCGCAAACGCAATCAGCGCTCCCCCGGAACTGGGTGGTGGATTCGTGAGAAACGTTCTGCCACGATAGCGGGTTGTCAGCGGCTGCCGCTCAATCACCTGATAATGGTACAAATCAGCTAGCGTTAAATAACCCCCCTGCGCTTGACAGTCTTTCACAAGCTGATGGGCAATCTCGCCCCTGTAGAAGCCGTTAGCACCCTCTGCCGCTAGGTAGGACAGCGTTTCCGCCAAATCGGGCATCGTCATCAGCGCTCCGGGCTGCGGTAACGCTTCTTGCACGGTAAAGACCTGCCGTGAGCCAGGATTATTGAGCAAAATCGGTGCCAAAATTTGATAACAGTAGCTCTGAAAGGTAGTAACTTCAACTCCAGTTTTGGCATAGTGGATGGCGGGTTCAGCGACCCAAGCTAATGGCAGCCGCCCCAGCCGTTGATGCACATGCAGCAGTCCGCCGATCGTGCCGGGTACGGCAATGGAACCCAGCCCAATGTGAAACTCTTGCAAAACGTTGCCAAATTTGACCTGCGTTGGGTAAAAATCTACTGTATCTCGCGGGCGCTTCTGGCATGGTGTTTGAGTGAAAAAGTCAAATAGAACGTTTTCTCCAGCCTGCGTATGCGCGAGCAGAAAGCCACCGCCTGCGGGAGAAGTCAAAGTGGGTTCAGTGACAAAAGATGCCATGACTGCTGCCACAACCGCATCAAAGACATTGCCCCCCAGCCGAAACATCTCTAAGCCTGCTTCGACCGTTGTGGCATGTCCTGCGGCAATCGCACCTTGAATTTTTGGGGGCATAGGGACTTTTTTAACTTTTTTAACTTTTGAGTTAGTTTACATAAGAAATGCTTTTACAAGATGGCTCTACTTCGCCTCATAACGAAACTTGTTCTCCTCCTGTCGCTGAAGTTTCTTCGGTGTATCTCAAGCACAATTTATCAACGAATTTATCAACGAAATGTCTGGAGTAAGAAATGGTCGCGATTGCCGCCTCGATTGTCTAGTGATTGTTTAGGCAAATCCACGATCGCCAGAATAAACAGGAATACTTTGTTCAAAACTAAAAAAGCTACCTGGATCGTATTGCTGTTTCACCTGCTTTAATCGTTGCCAATAGACCTGTTGGGATTTAACAGAAAAAATCGCTAAAAGCCTTGTCAGGATTAAGTTTCAGCTGTTTTAGTCAAAAATCGCTGAAAAGCGCGCTGGAACTAGATTTCGGGGTTTTTTGAGCTTATAACCCAACAACTCTAATTACTGCCGTAGTAGGCGGTTTGCCAGTTTTTAATAGAGCGATCGCAGTAATTCACGTAGCATCCCCCGGTGATATACGGCTGCATTGCTGAGCGGAAGTTCTGCACCCAACTGATATGGACGGCCTGCTCCTGCGGTTTTGTCCAATATGCCTGATATTGAATATTCCACTGCACTTGGCGATGGAAGAAAGCTGTAGCATCAGGGGGAGTTATAGCGATCGCGCCGCCATAACTATCAAATTGCAGCACCACATTCTGACTCGGCGCTTGCTTAAGGAATTGAGCAATAGTCGCAATGCCCTTTGCATCCAGCGAACGAGCAACATAATCAGAAGCATTCTTAAATTTCGTCTGTGAACCATGCCAATGCGCTAAGCGTTTTGGATAATCCGGCTTCAACCCAGCAAAGGCATAAACCGCTTCCAAGTAAGGCAATGTCTCGATCTCGCTTTCTTTCGGTGCGATCGAGAATAAAGGCGCGAGCACCGTGCGTAATTCTGCTTCGGTTCCCACAAATTGACCCACCACATAGACCGAGCTTCCCGGTGTAAGCTTCAAAATGCTCGTATGGCGATCGTCACTTTCTGGTGCAAAAGCTTGCCATTGTTGAATCACCCGTTCTATCTCACTAGCATCCCATTTGAGTTGATAGACGGTGACTTTATCGATCGCATGAGTTTGGAACCTCAGCGCCGTCACAATGCCAAAATTTCCACCTCCGCCACCCCGCAATGCCCAAAACAAATCGGTATTCTGAGTCGCATTGGCAACAATGAGTTTTCCCGCAGCCGTCACTATTTCCACGGCTTGCAAGCTATCACAAGTCAATCCTTTCCAGCGAGCGAGTAACCCATAGCCGCCTCCTAGTGTCAATCCAGTAATGCCAACCGTCGCGCAAGACCCACCTGGAATTGTTACCCCTTCTGCGGCAAGGGCTTCATAAATTGGAACGAGTTCTGCGCCAGCCTGGATAGTGGCTTGCCCTGTGGTGCGATCAAAGCGAATCTGCTCCATATCATTGAGATCGATAATCAGTGCATCATCTGCAACCGAAAACGCCTCATAACTGTGTCGTCCGCCCCGAACTCGTACCGGAACTCCGCTCATCTGCGCCCAATTTACAGCGTTGACGACATCTTGTACAGACTGACAGAAGACGATCGCCAATGGCGAGGCAGCAAATCGCGTATTGAAGTTCAGCCGCGCATCTGCATAGCCTGCTTCGCCTGCGTAAATGACTTTTCCAGTGAGTTCAGTCATTGCACTATCCCAAATCGCTTGCCTTTCATAGACACAAGCAAACTGAGGAGCATTTCAGAAAATTCACGCTGGAGAATAGCGATTACAATTCGTATTTTTCTCTCTTTGACGAACCAGAAAGAGACGGTCATTACGGTAATGGAAAGATTAAAAAGTGTTTTACGTTTCGTTACATTAAAGAAGACAAAACCAAGGGCGATCACGATCGTCTGCTACATCGGAGGTACCCGATATGAATAACAACATTCGTGTCGGCAGTTTGTTTGGAATTCCTTTCTATGTCAACCCGTCCTGGTTTTTGGTGTTGGGTTTAGTCACCTTCAGCTATGGCTCAGGATTGGCAGCCCAATTCCCAAATTTACCCCTGGGGCTATCTTGGGGTTTAGGGCTGCTCACAGCGCTATTGTTATTTGGCTCTGTGCTGGCTCACGAACTCGGGCACAGCTTTGTAGCACTGAAGCAGGGCGTGGGTGTCAGATCCATTACGTTGTTCCTATTTGGGGGATTAGCGAGCTTAGAAAAAGAGTCGGAAACCCCAGCCGAGGCATTTCAGATCGCGATCGCAGGTCCCTTAGTCAGTTTGCTCCTCGCTGGCTTGGCAACCATTTTGGCAGCCGGTACCGGGGTATCTGGCGCACCTGCTGCAATCTTAGGGGTATTGGTTTCGGTTAACTTAGCGTTAGCGCTCTTTAATCTCATTCCGGGTTTGCCGCTTGATGGCGGTAACATTCTGAAAGCATTGGTTTGGAAGGTGACGGGTAGCCCTTACAAGGGGATGAAGTTTGCAGGTCGGGTCGGTCAACTGATCGGTTGGCTGGCGATCGCATCAGGACTTCTGCCGCTGGTTGTCTTTGGCAGTGGGCTGAACTTCTGGAATGTCCTGATTGGCTGGTTCTTACTTCAGAATGCTGGTCAAGCTGCCCAGTATGGTGTGGTCTTGGATAAATTAGCAGGGCTGACGGCAGCTGATGCAGTTAGCGCAAGTAGTCCGGTTGTCAATGCTTCGTCAACATTGCGAGCGTTTGCCGATCAGCGAATTCTGGATCAGCGGGCGTGGCAGAAGTTTTTAGTCACGAATTCTGATGGGCAACTCATTGGTACTCTTTCCATCGACGATTTGAAAGCAATTCCGAGTGAGCGGTGGTCTGAAACCTTGGTTCAATCCCTCGTAAAACCGCTTGATCCATCTCTAACGGTGCAGAGCGATCGTCCCCTGTCGGAAGTGGTGGCATTGTTGGAAGAACGTAAGTTAACTGCACTCTCTGTTGTCCAAGAAAACAATGTCTTAGTGGGATTGCTAGAAAAAACTGCCATCGTGAATCTGCTACAGAATCGCGTACAAGCTACTCCGGCTTAGACTCAGCATGAACGGTACGTTGATCATCCGATCGCTGCCCCGTATGGATGGCAGTCCTGAAATCAAGAATAGTCAGCATGGTGAAACTTCAGGGGAGTGGACAACTGCTTTCCTGAAGTTTTTTAGATAGCAACACCTCATTGGCAATTCGATGCTGCAACGATTTTCTGACTTCTAGCACCAGCAATTCGATCGCTTGCATGATCGCGCCTTCTCTCTGCCGAGGTTCAGGCATTGAAAATTCGTACTCTAACTTTTTTATTTAACTAAGGCTTTCATCCAACGTCCAACCGACTCGAACGCAACTCTCTATACTGAAGATAGAGGTAGGCAAGGTGTATGGATAACTTTTTTGAAGAGCTGGAATCCCTGGTCGATCAAGGTTTTGAAGGGCTGCTGGACATCGTTCGGGTGATCGAAGGGCGCGAACCGAACGAGCCTGACGTTCGCGTGACTGAGCGGAGCCGTTCAACGAATGAGCCATCAGCGGACTCTACCTTAGCAGTTCTCATCACGCCGCCGAGTACAGATGCTGTGCCGCCGCCCACGCTTGCTGGAGTGGGTGGACTGTCGTCGGTGCTGCATGAGTTACGCGAACTGGTGGAGCTTCCCCTTAAGCGTCCTGAACTCTTATCAGCCCTGGGGCTAGAACCGACGACGGGAGTATTGCTCACAGGTCCTCCTGGAACTGGCAAGACGCTCACAGCGCGAGCATTAGCTGCTGCTCTTGATATAAACTACATCGCGCTGGTGGGGCCGGAAGTGATGGGCAAATATTATGGGGAAGCAGAAGCCCGACTGCGAAGCATTTTTCAAAAAGCGAGTCGCTCTGCCCCCTGCATTATTTTCATTGACGAAATCGATAGCCTTGCACCCGATCGCGCCAAAGCGGAAGGGGAAGTCGAAAAACGAGTTGTCGCACAACTGTTGAGCCTGATGGATGGATTCGCGAAAACGAAAGGCATTATTGTCCTGGCGGCAACAAATCGCCCGGATCATCTTGATCCCGCCCTGCGCCGTCCGGGACGCTTCGATCGCGAGATTGCATTTCGGGTTCCTGATCGAGCAGGACGCTTGGAAATTCTCGCAATTCTAACCGCTTCCATGCCGTTACATGAATCCGTAGATCTCGATGCGATCGCAGATCTAGCAGGCGGCATGGTTGGCGCAGACCTCAAAGCTTTGACGCAAAAGGCTGCTTACCTTGCCCTGCGGCGACTATTACCCACTTTAGAGGGACCCTTGCCTGATCGCATGACCGTCACGCAAGCGGATTTTCTTCAGGCGATCAAAGAAATTAAACCTGCGGTGCTGCGATCGATTGAGATTGAAGCGCCTAAAGTGACTTGGGATGAGATCGGCGGACTTGACTCTGTTAAGCAAACCCTGCAGGAATCCGTCGAAGGGGCGTTACTCTATCCCGAACTGTATCACCGCACAAAAGCTAAAGCACCTCGTGGCATTCTGCTATGGGGTCCGCCTGGAACGGGAAAAACATTGTTAGCGAAAGCCGTTGCCGCTCAAGCGCGGGCGAACTTCATTGCAGTGAATGGTCCAGAATTACTGAGCAAATGGGTTGGAGCCTCCGAACAAGCGGTGAGGGAATTGTTCACGAAGGCGCGGCAGGCAGCACCTTGTGTCGTATTTGTGGATGAAATTGATACGCTTGCGCCTGCACGCGGGAGATATCAAAGCGATTCAGGGGTCAGCGATCGCGTGGTGGGTCAACTCCTCACCGAACTCGACGGCTTGCATGACTGCCTTAACGTGCTTCTCATTGGAGCAACCAATCGCCCAGAAACATTAGATCCTGCTTTATTGAGATCTGGACGATTGGATTTGCAACTCAAAGTCGATCTCCCCGATCAAGCGAGCCGTCTTGCGATCTTGCAGGTTCATAATCACAATCGTCCCTTAGCGGATGTGGATTTAGAATCGCTTGCGGTGCAGACCGAGGGATGGAACGGTGCAGATTTAGCACTGCTCAGCAATCAAGCAGCGCTGGAGGCGGTTCGTCGCTATCGTGTTCAAGGCTTGAGTGATCCTAGTGCTTTGCAAATTACGGTGGAAGACTTTGCGATCGCCTACCAGCGACTATCGCTACAGCGCGAAATGACTCGTTGAAGCTCTCCTATAGCATGTTTGAAATTTCACCCGCTCAGTTAAATCAGGCGACCGTTTGTGAGCCGATTCTGCGTCTCCTACCAGAATGGTTTAGAATCGAATCCGCGATCGCGCATTACGTCCAGGGGTACTGTCAACTTAACCGTTCAAAGGCTTGCTTATTGAAAAATTGCCTAATTTTCAAAGGCTGAACAGCTCATTTCTTCGTGGCTCATTCTCAATAATTAGAGCGAAATCTAGTTAAGTTGACAGTACCTTGTAGAGTTCTTGAACCTTTAGATGGAGATCATGTAATGCTCGCAGGTAATGAAAGCAGATCAAACTCCGGTAACACCTCGCCGAGCGCACCTCACCTGCGACACGTTGAGTAACGAATTGTGAGTGCTGTAGCAAATTCAGAAACAGCAATCGTCCTTCAGCATTCGACTGGCTAAGTTAGAACTGTCCTTAACGCTCTCAATTGTTATGAATTCTCGTTTGTTGCATCAGATAACGACGATCGCGCTGACTGGAGTCATGCTCAGTACCAGTGCTGGGCTTTCCATTCAAGCTGGATTCGCGGCTCCTCGGCTGTTCGAGGTTGCTCTCACGCCAAAGCTTGCTGCTCTGCCGGAATCCGTCGAACAGAAGGTTCGCCAAGCTGCCGCTCAAGAGTTTGGCGTTCAGCCGAGTGCGGTCAATCTTGTGAGCTTCAATCAGCAGACTTGGATGGATAGCTGTCTCGGCTTAGGGGGTGCGGCTGAAATCTGCGCCCAAGCATTAATCGAAGGCTGGCGAGTCGAAGTCTCAGATGGACAGAACAACTTAACCTACCGCACAGACAGTAATGCCAACACCGTTCGTTTAGAGCCGCGATCGAGTGAGGCAACTTTACCCATTGAAGTCAGCCAACGTTTGCTGAACAAGGTTTCGCGACAAGTTCGAGTCCCCGTCGATCGCTTGAAGATTGCAGCAGTCCGATCAACAACCTGGGATGGTTGTCTTGGCATCTTCAAACCTCGGCAAGCTTGTACTAGAATCGCGCTGCCTGGGTGGCAAGCGATCGTGACTAATGGCGAACGGAGTTGGATCTATCACTTCGATCAGTCTGGAACTCGCATCGTTCAGAATTCAACCGCAAGTGGTAGCCGAGGCGGATTAGTGCCTTCGTTTATTCCAGAAGAAAACAAACTGCCGAGCGAGGACACTGTGGTATTTCAATCGATCGTTTCGGGGGATCTTGCAGGCACAGTGACGCGGCTGAGCTTGACCAAAGAGGGCGTGATTACGAAATACGTCAGCGCTCCGAATATTCGGACTCGTCCGGTAATTGTGAAACGGCTGTCTCAACCGGAAGTTGAACGATTTGAGCAATTGCTCCAAACACAACGATTTCCTAATTTGCACAATCTGCGCTATCTCAGTAGTGCCGCTTTTGCAGACTATCCGACCACGACTCTGCAAGGAATGGGAATGACAACACAGTACATTGATTTAGAAACAAAGAATCTTCCAAGATCCTTCCAGTCTATTATTCAAACCTGGGACAAACTATCAAAGTAGAGCGAACATTTGCCAAAGGCGGTGCGGATAATTTGTCTGATCGCTTGGTTGACAACCATTTGCGCTTTCAGCGTGTGTTTTCGCTTTTTGCCACTGTAGTAAGCTCTTTGGTTTTTCTTGGGCGTTCGATCGGTACTGTCAACTTAACTAGATTTCGCTCTAATTATTGAGAATGAGCCACGAAGAAATGAGCTGTTCAGCCTTTGAAAATTAGGCAGTTTTTCAATAAGCAAGCCTTTGAACGGTTAAGGTGACAGTACCGTAATAACCCCACCAGCGGAGCACCCCAAGTAACTGAGAAAGCGCAATGCTCCCAAAACTTGCACGCAAGAGATTAACAGTGCTGAGTGCTGAGTAGTTTGAAGGTAAAAGATAAGTGAGGTGATGGGAAGTGGAGCAGTTCAGATTAGTCAGAATTAGTAAATACCTGAGTAAACATCTGCGCCATGCACCAGAGCGGATTGAACTGACTCTGGCGATCGGGGGTTGGGTGAACGTCGATGATCTGTTATCTGCCTGTGCTGCCCATCAGTTTCCCATCACTCGTGCCGAGTTAGAGGAAGTCGTTGCCACCAGCGATAAACAGCGATTCTCATTCGATGAAACTAAAACTCGGATTCGCGCCAATCAAGGACATAGTGTTGACGTTGATTTAGAACTACAACCGCAAATTCCGCCGGATGTGTTGTATCACGGAACAAGTGAACAATCGGTGCCAGCCATTCTACAATCAGGGCTGCACATGATGTCACGACATCATGTGCATTTGTCTAAAGATGTAGAAACGGCTCGAAAAGTCGGAATGCGGCATGGTCGTCCTGTTATCCTGGCAATCGCTGCAACTGCAGTGCAGCAAGCCGGGTTTACTTTCTACTGTTCAGACAACGGTGTTTGGCTGGTCGATCAGGTTCCACCCCAGTACTTAAAGATCCTGAGTCCTGAGTGATAAGGAGATGAACAATGCAATTACGTCGATTTGATAGCCTTCAAGCGTTCTGCGATCGCGCTCAGGATTATTTACTTCAGTACGAGGCAGAGCACAATCTACTACTCGGTATCCTACATACGCTACGGCATTACCCAGAGCGATATCCTGAACCAGCTTACCTGGCGCTCGTGGAAGCCGATAATGGAATTTTGGCTGTCGCAATTCGCACTCCTCCCTACAAGCTGGTACTGTCCAAAGCAATGGACTTAGATGCGCTCCAGTTAATTGCCCAGGATGTCCAGGAGCATGGCAAGTCCGTTCCGGGTGTCGGTGGGTTAGTGACAGAGGTGGCAACGTTTTTGCAATCATGGCAGGCTATCACCGGGCAACCCTACCGAAGGGTGATGGAAATGCGAATTCATCAACTAACTCAGGTTCAACCAGTAGCAACGGCAAAGGGGCATCTCAGGCTCGCCACTGAGGACGATCGCCCGTTACTACTGGGCTGGTTTAAAGCCTTTATTGCTGAGATCGGTGAAGTGGTGAGTGAAACGCCTGAAAGGATGGTAGAGAGTGGGTTGAAACGCCAAAGTGTGCATCTTTGGGACGACGGTACTCCCGTTTCCTGGGCAAGTGGCAGTCAATCTTTACCGACGGCGGCTCGTATTGGTCCTGTTTATACACCACTGGAGTATCGCCGTAAAGGATATGCAACCGCTTGTGTCGCCGCGTTGAGTCAGAAATTATTAGATCAGGGATGCGATCGCTGCTTTCTGTTTACAGATTTAGCCAATCCAACATCTAACCATATTTACAAACAAATTGGATACCACCCCGTCTGCGACTGGCACGACTATTCATTCATTTTCGAGGAGCATCAGTACCGTTGATCGTGCCCAAATTTCACGATCGGATTGCAAGCGGTGGAGACACCCGAGATCGTGCCCCGGTTTCTGGCACAGTTTAGCCGCTCGGTTATGCGCTTCAAAAACTGGCTAACCACCATACGGGGCAGGCGTTTCAGCCCCCTAAAAACCCCTGATAGGTTAGCCAGTTTAGGCACTTTAAAGACTGGCTAACCCGCCTAAAGTCTTTATACAGTGCGCCTTCTAGCTTTCTTTGGTTAGCCAGTTAGCCAGTTTTCTATATTTATGAGAATAGAGTGGAAGAATAAGAAGAAAGCAGTAGTCCGCAGATAGGGTACAGAAGTCGAAGAACCAGGCAAATGGTTACTGATGCTCCTATAGATGCCAAGAGATGTCAAGTGTTTTTTGTGTTCTTAAGCCTGACGTGAGTCAGGCACTTCGGAAGTTGAGCGCGTTTTGCGAATGATGTGATAAATCTCTCTTGCCACGTAGCGTTTGAGGCACCGGATAATCTCTCGTTTCGACAGTCCTTGTGCAGTGCGATGGGCAACGTAGTCCTGGGTCGGTTGATGCCATCGCATTCGGACAATGACCACGCGAAATAGGGCAGCATTCGCCTGACGGTTCCCACCTCGGTTGAGGCGATGACGCTGGGTTTTGCCCGAAGACGCTGGAATTGGACAGACCCCGCACATCTTGGCAAAGGCAGCTTCGGAATGGACGCGCTCGGCATTATCACCAAAGGTAATCAGCATCTCGGCGGCGGTATCTGGACCAATGCCAAACGCTTGCACTAATTCAGGGGCCGCTGCTTGAGTGAGCGCTGTCAGATGCTGGATATGCGTTTCAATTTCCTCATGCAACTGTGGCCACCGTTTTGCCATTGCCGCGAGGGCATAGCGCATCGTCGCCAGCGGCATATCAAGTGTCTCAACTTCGAGTTGTTGACACGCTTTGATCAACTGGGGAGTGGACAAGGGTTCCAACTGTGCTCGTAGTGCTGCATCGGCGGTGACAATCATCGCTTTGAGTGCGACCATCACTTGTGTCTGGGCTTTGACGGCGGTGTCTCTTGCTGCTTTGAGAATCCGGATCATTTCCACTGCCCCTTCACTCGATTTCGGCGTTGCTGTGGCAAGTCCCGCGAGTACTTGTCGAGCCGCATCTTCTGCATCGAGCAGATCATCTTTGCCCTGCAATCGTTGCTGTCCTCGACGGCAAGGGCGGCTCACTTCCACCACTTTCAGTCCTTGACGACGTAGGAACTGGGTCAGACCCTTGCCATATGATCCGGTTCCTTCTACGCCAAATGCAACCTGTTGTCCGAACGTCTTCGCCCAATTCAACAATTGTTGGTATCCTGCTGGATTCGCAGGCTCGATGCGATCTCCTAACCGTGCGCCTAAGGCATTCAGAGCAACCGCAGCGTGAGTGTCTTTGTGTGGATCCACACCGATGATGATTTGAGTCGAATCAATTGTGTTCTGTGTCATCGTTCACCGCCTAGTTGAAGAGCAGAACTGCTGGTAGAACTGGGGCAATGGACAAGACTGCGATGAGACTTGATTCAAGACAGGCTCCTATGAGGTCACGATGCCCAAGCCACACAAGCAACAAAGGTCTTTCTACTCCCAATCGACAAATCAGTGCAAAGGCACAAAGCCGGTCAACTTAGGGGTCAGATTGGAAGTAGAAAGACTCTTTTATCTTCGCAGTCAACTTAACCGTTCAAAGGCTTGCTTATTGAGAAATTGCCTAATTTTCAAAGGTTGAATGGCTCATTTCTTCGTGGCTCATTCTCAATAATTAGAGCGAAATCTAGTTAAGTTGACAGTAACGGGTATAGGTGCATTCTGTATCGTGCAGCAGGTAGGTTGATAGCGTTCTCGGTCTTCAGGAGAGCCACCAACAATCAGGAGCGTACGCGCGGTCAGGTTCATCATGAACCTCCGGGCGATTTAGCAATGTCGTCATGTGAAGCGCTCGTCTGAAGTGCTGAAAGCTTGACATCTAAAGGATGCCAGCTTTGAAAATAGACCGGGTCATGCTTTATAGGATATCACTCGCGCAGTACCCGAATAATTCGCTTCTACGCAGTTTTGCGCCTACTGGCGAAACAGGGCTGAATCCTGATTGAGTTCAGGCAGTTGACTTAGATTCCACCCGTCCAACCAGGTTGGCAATCGCGGCAACGAGTTCGTTAGGTTCGATGGGTTTCGCTAAATGAAGATTAAAGCCAGCCCGGAGTGCAGCAGTTCGATCTTCGACTCGGGCAAAGGCAGTCACTGCCAGCGCCGGAATTCGTCCCCCCTGGCGTAAGCATTGCTGCTTGATATCGTCACGGTATCCTTGTGCAGAAGTGTAGCTGTCGATGAATTGACGACTACACTTCTGCACAAATGTAATTTTGCTTACCTCTTCTCCTGCCGTTCTTACGGATATGAGTGCACTGGCATTCTGGACATTGCATCAAAGCTAATACCAAATTGAAAATAGACTGCAACAGATGGACTATGGAGACTACTCAAAGGCCCCCAGGATGGGGGATTTAGGGGGCGAGGATCTGTTGCAATGAAAAGTTGATTTGGTATAACCCTAATTCATCCCTCTATTATGCAACGCCCAGAAGTCCTCCCTACTCGACCCCTCAGGCCAATGTCGGCGACTGTCAGGTCAGCTAAACCCGTATTTCACCACCATCAGCAAGTCTTGCAGTTTCCCTTGATTAGCGGGTAGCAGCGACAGTTGTACCGCGTCACCAAGGCTGATCTCGGTAGTCTCTGCTTTGCAAAGACCCCAGGCATCAATTCGCGCAAGGTTCTTGGCAACACCGTCGAGGTTGACGCTAAAGGTCGCCGGATTACCGGTAACCTTGGCGAGCAACACGACGTTATCGATGGTCGCATTCAATGACTGGGCAAGATAGGGCAGGCGCGACTTGTCGATGGTAATGTTGGCATTGCCGGCCTGTTTCAACACGTGCCACTCATTCGGCAGCTCATGCCTCAGGTTAATGAGCGTATGCAAGCCGTTCTGCGACAATTCCTGCTTGATCTGGCCAAGACGGTCAAGGAGGTCGGTTTCGGCCAGGCTGCGCAAGCCCGAACCGCCTTCGCGTGCCGTGTAGCTCAGGTGTAGTACAACGTCGGCGATCGTGCCGTAATCGAACTGCGCCAATGCCGGCTTGCTTATTTCGCAGCGCCAGTTGCTGATAGCGCCGGTGCCTTCGAACGGCAGGTATCGTTCATCGCGGAAATTGAGGTCGAACATACCACTGTCCTTCTGAGCGGTCGAGGTGGCGATCGATTGAATGGTGCCGAGGTTGTAGACAAAGCGTTCGTCGTTGCCGGGGTCTTCGCTATAGCCGGTGAGTGCGAGATTGTCAGAGCGCAGGTCTTTGCGGTAACGGTTGCTCGTCAGTGACAGTTTCGCGGACACGGATGTGTTCGGCCCCGCAACGCAAGGGATGCTGATGCCGACCGTCTTGATGCGGCGGAAGTACTGCCCCGGATGGTCGAGATCGAACAGCGCTTCCGGCACGCTGAAATCGCAGCTGCCGGTGGCCCTGAGTTTGACTAGCGCCAACGGGTCGAGCGATGCGAGCGAGATGTGCTTGACGATTTCGTATTCGCGCTTGTTCTGGTCCAGATAGCCGGTCTCCATCCGTTTGAGGTCGTAAATCAGGCGGTCGGCGCTTTGCAAACCTTTTTTCAGCGTGTCCCAATAGCCGAACGCAATGAAGCTGTCGTCGCGGCCGAGCTCGTACTGGTATGCGCGCTCGGCTTTTTTCGCCTGGTCGTGCGCCAGTTTGTAGGCGGCAAAATAGACATTGCTGAGCTGGCCGATCATCCACTGGTAGAGGTCGCGGTTGGTGAACTTGCGGCGCATGAACTCGTCGGTCTTTTTGTTGTTATCGATCGTCAGCATATGGTTTTTCAGATCGAGCTCGGTGCTTTGCTGACGGATTTCGGCGACGGTGATTTGCTTGTCGATCGACGCAAGCTCTTTCTCGGCCTGGCGTTCCTGCAGCTTCCAGTCGTCGAAACGCCGGTCGTTCTGGCCGTTGATCGACGCGCGGTTGGCTTCATACGCGGCGCTTGAGCTGAGGATCTGCAGAACGTCGGCTGCCGAGTTCGCTGCGGCTGCAAGATTCTTGCCGCCCCATTGCAGCGTCACGTGTGGGCTGCCGCCGAAGCCGGATGCGCCGCCCAGCAAGTCGGGCACCATCGCGACGATGCCGGCCAGCGCGCGGCTGAGCTGCGCGCCTTTCTCGAACTTGTGGGCTTCTTCCAGCTTGTCGAGGTGCAGCGCTTCCTTGGTGCTTAATTTCTCAATTTCTGCATAGTACTTGCGCTTCTCTTCGGTGACGGCCTTGCTCCGTTGCAGTACCTGGATTTGTTCCTTGGCTTCCTGGATCGCCAGTTTCTTGAAGTCGATGATCTGGGTTTGCAACTTGATTTCCAATTCGCTGCGCAGCAGCGCCAGGTCTTCCCCGTCTTTTTTCTCAAGCACCTGCAGCAGCGAATTGCCGAGGTTGCGCACTTCCTGCGCCAGGTCGACCGCCTTTTGCGCGAGCGTCTGGAAACGGTAATACGGAAGCGGCGCGCTGAGGCCGGCAATCACCGCGGAGATGTCGAGCCCGGATGCGGCAGCCTTGACCAGCATGCCCGGATCGATCGGCGGCGCGAACAGCGCCAGGCTGCGCTCGACGCCGTCGATGTTCTGACAGTGGCGGATCTTGAACAAGCGGTCGCCGATGGTGTCCCAGTAGCCAAGCATCTTGTCGTTTTGCGGCACGCAGAAGTACAGCGTGGACAGCGTGATCGGCGAAGGCGGCAGTTCCGCGCCGCCTTCCGGCAGCGCGGACAGGTCGGGCAGGATGTTTTCCAGGTCGATCAGCGCGTTATCGAGCGGGCCGAGTTTGGCGCGGATCTGGTAGTAAGTCTCGTTCGGCGGTGTCACCACCGACGGCACGATGCGCGGCTTCGGCCCCAGCAGCTTGTCGGCCTGGATATACATCTGGGTCGCCTGCGCGATCGATTCCATTGTGTCTTGCCGGAACAGGTAATCGCCCCAGCTGACCAGGTTATCGATGTACTTCATCAGGATCGCCTTTTGATAGGCCACCGTGCGGAAGCGCGCGACGACGTGCGGTTTGAACGGGTTGTCGCGCCATTGCTGGATCGCGAACTCGAGTTCCTTTAGCGCCGGGTCGTTCAGGTCGGCTGCCCGGTACAGCAGGGTGTCAATGCGCTGCGCGATATAGTCGTTGTCGTTGCGCAGGAAGAACGGCTTGGTGACCCAGTATTTTTGCGGAACGTCGCCGGGCAGCGCGCCGGTCGGATTGAAAATATAGTGCAGCCAATCCAGCGCTTCCTGGAAGCGCTGGTTGCGCGTCAGAGAGGTGGCGATCAACATCGGCACATGGAAAAAGAGTTCCCAGTTGTAGCCGCTGTAGCTGCCATCGCTGTTGAAGTCCACATCTTCCACCGGATGGGGCGGCGGCACGATCGCGGTCGGTGCGTAATGCGCATCGAAATTGAACGCCGACTGCTGTAGCTGCGTCGCGCGCGACATCAGCGCGGGAACCCCATGCTGGTACAGCGTGCGGCGCAGCGTGCACATCAGCGGGTGGTACATATTGCTAAACTTCTCACCGTACTGCAGGGTGAAATATATTTTCAGTTCGGCGACGATGTCGTGATAATCGTCGTCGGCCAGCAGTTTGTTCAGCACATCGGCCGGCGTTTCGCCGGCTTTCAGCTTGGCCATGTACTTCTGGTAGAGCGCGATGATTTTCTCGATCAGGCTGAGCACGTCCGATGCTGTGCGCTGAACTGTGGGCTCGAGCTGTTCGCGAATCCTCCTGCTGTAAAAGCCGGGCGTGATCACATATGCGTGGTCGCTGTCTTCCATGAAGTACGGCAGCAAGGTGCCCATCGGGATCTTGATACTGCGGTCGCGGTTGTATGTGCTGGCGTTGGCTTTCGAGCCGTAGGCAGCCAGCAACAGGTATTCCAACAGCAGCGCCACCCAGTCGATCAACGTCATCTGGTGCGGATAGGTGACGCGGAAGGTGCCCGGCGTCTTCATCAGGATGTTGTAGAACGCGAACGGGAACAGCGCGGTGCGTGCCGCCAGCTCGTCGCCGGCGATGTAGTTGGTTTCGCGATAGCGCTGTATCGTCAGCAGCGTGTCCTTGAAGTCCGGGAACAAATCGGGGAAGTAGCTGTTGCCTTCGCTGAGCAGTTCCGGATAGCCCTTGCAGCCGGCGATGTCGAACACGCCGCGCAATTGCACGCTGTCCTGCCCGTTCGTCTTCAGCAGCAGCACCATATCGGCCCAGTCGATGAAAATCAGATTGTACAGGTGCTGGTCGAACGCATCTGTCGTGTAAGTATCCGGCGTGCGGATCGCATCCCTCGATATGCGCTTGGGTTGCCAGACGCCGTCGGCCAGTTCGCTGACTGCCAGCTGAATCTTGAGTTTGCGTTTCGGCTTATCGGTGTTGACCACGGTGCCCGCCGTACTGTTGGGCACCGTGGCCTGTGGCGTGGGGTCGGGCTCCTCGCTGAAGATCGGCCACGCAAGGTGCAGGCGCCGGTTGCGCGAGAATGCCAGCAACTGGTCGCCGGTAATTTCCAGGTCGACCTTGACCCACGGCGTCCAGTAGCGCTCCTGCTGGAACTCGCGATGGTAATAGGTTGCGGGATCGCCGCCCTTGGTGCGCGCAAACACATGCATGATGCGCACTTCGACCTGGTACCAGGTCGCGACCACTTCGAGGAACGCCAGACCGTCCAGCTGTTCCAGGTAGTGCGTCAGCGCTCGTTCGGCGGTGAATTCGGTCAATTCATTTTGCATCAACTCGTTTTCGAGATCCTGGAACAGGAAGGATTTGTCGTCGCGCAGTTCGGCCTCGATCCAGTTTTCCGGATAACACCAGACTTTCATATTGGCTTCGCGCACGCGGTACTGGCTCAACCATTTCCATTGCAGCCAGCCGCTGTCGGTCTCAGTGTTGGCGGACGCGGCAGGTTCCAGCCCCATCATGCAGCGCTGCACAAACAACTGGATCGAGTTGTGTGCCTGCACAATCCGCGAGCTGGGCATGCACGCTTCCATCTCGACATCGATCAGCCACTTGTCGTACAGGTCGTTGGCGCTGCTGAATTCGGGCCGGGTTGCGAGCAGGTAGGCCACCAGCGCGTCGCGCTTGGCAGGACGGATCGCATCCATCACCTCTTTCAGGGTTTGCAGCCAGGTGGTTTCGTCGTAGCGCGATTTCAGGGCGGTGCGCAACTTGCCGACTTCGGCGGCCGTCAGGCCCGGTTTGATGAAGTCGATCACGTCCGCCAACGGGCTGGCGAGCGTGCGCAGGTACTCGGCGCTGCGCAACATGCGCAGCCAGTTGCGCACCGGACGGTAATTGGCGAGGCCGAACAGTGGGAAGAAATGCGTATCGATCGCGTCCAGGCTGTCGAGTTCATGCCCGGTCAGGATCGCCAGTTTTTCCAGGAACTGGGCGCGCGTCGCGGCGCTGCTCGGCAGCGTCATGTCCAGCACCGACCACAGCGTGACCGGATGCGCGGCATCGGCCGGGTTGTCGACCAGCGTCAGCTTGTCGGCCAGTTCGAGCGCAGCGGCCAGATCGGAATAGGCTTGATACGACGCTTCCGTGTGGCCGCTTTCGTAAGGAATCGAATCCAGCTCCAGCCAGCCGAGGTCGTGCGCGTTAACCAGCAGCCATTCGATCAGGCTCGGGTCGAGTTGATAAGAAGCTGCCAGCGGCAACAGCTTGTGCAACAGCCGCAGCGCGCGATAGTGCTGCGGGAAGGCTGCTGTCGTAATGGCCGGCGGCACGGCAACCGGGTTGAGGATGTCGATCAAATCGTTGCCGAGCAAGACATCGCGCACGGCCGCCGTGCCGGGCGCAGGTTGTTTGAGTATCGCGTGCGCCAGCACCGCCTCTGTCAGCTCCGCGTCGGCCTTCAGCGCGGCGCTGAGCTGCGCGGTCAGGATCACGGCCTTCGCCTGGCTGAACTGGTACATCGACAGGCTGTCCATCAGCGCCTGCAACAGCGCAGCGCTTTCGGCACTGATGTCGCCCAGCGGCGGAACCGCGTTCAGGTTGCCGATCGCGGTATGGATCGCGCTGGTGTCGAACAGTGATGCGAACAGCGTGTCGATCAGCGCATCGGCGGCTGCCGCCGACGCCCAGTCGCGCGTCAGGAAGCCGGCGATGGTTTTCATATCGTCCGGCGTGACCGCGCTGAATTTGCCGAGCAGCTTGAACAAGGCTTCCTGCTGTTCGACTGCCGGCACATCGGGATTGAACGGCGAACGATTTTCCGCAAAGGCTGCCTGGTAGGCTGCTTGCAGTCCGGCAAGGATGCCGGTCGCCGTCGCGTCTTTCAGTTCGCGCCGCTCCAGATCGGTCGTCGTTTCCGCCTGGTGATACAACATGAAGCGCACGTCCGCCAATTTTTGCGAGCGGTTCTTCGCGGCGATTGCCTGCTCTGCGAAAGCTAATGTGTCTGCCGGCGATACGGTGGGGTCGATGCCGGTCAGGTCGATCAGCGCACTCAATTCCGCTGTCTTCAGCTTGAGCTTGCGCATCAGGCGGCTGAACAGGAGCAGCCGCGAGAGATTGGCGATAGTGAGTTTGTTGTCGACCAGCAGCGTCAGCAGCTCGTCGAAATCCTTGCGCTTAATTTGCAAGCTGCCGGCGACGCTGCCGGCGACGTTGGCCAGAAAGCCGGTGCCATCGATTTTCTCCGGCTCGAGCGCCGGATCGATCACGCCGTTCCTGGCCTTGTTCAGGAAGATGCTTGTATATAGGTCGGTGGGAATGGTTCCGTAACAGCCGATCAGTTCGTTGAGCTTGATGCCGGTCGCGGCGCTCAAGCGTTGCAGCGTGGCGGCCAAGCCGAGCGTGGCATCGTTGAGGGTGCCGGCACCGAGTCCGGGTTGGGATGCGATTTCGTTGACCACGGCCAGCTGCCAGTTGGTCGCTTTTTGCAGCCGCAGCAAACGGTGTATCCGGTCCAGCTCGGCATTGTCGAGGCCGGCTATTTCTTTCTTGGCCAGGTCGCAGTTGAGATCGAGGTGCTTGATGAACAGGTTGTCTGCGGGGTCGATGAACGAGAACGTCAGCAGCGTGTCCAGCTCGGCATAGCTGAGGCCGGTTTTGTCGAGGAAGATATCGACCCGCTTCAAGTCGGCCAGCGGCGCATTCCAGTAAGTGTTTTGCCCGGCCACATCGGGTATCGTGATCAGCGCGCGCTGCGACGCGTTCAGCCCCAGCGTTTCGGCGGCAATTGTCTCGTCGGTGGGCACGCCCGCCACCTGGAAGTTGCGCATCAGTTCGGCGCGGTCGATGTCGAAACGGGCAAAGTATGCGTGCGCTTCCGCGTGCGGCAGATCGAACGGCAAACCGAACGCGAACGATTCGCCGGCCAGCGTCGTGTACGCGGCCTGGTTGACGTAGGCTGGTGCAGCGGCCAGTTCTTCGGCCGGCGTCAGGGTTTGGCGCAGACGGAACAGCGTGTACTGGTTGACGCCGGTCTGCACGGCCTTGACGACTGCCAGTTTGTCGCGGATATAGTGCGGCAGCGCAGCCGACGATCCGCTGGCGACTTCGGTGGCGAATACTTGCGCGGCGCCAGTGACCGGGATGCCGGCGCCGGTCAGCGTGGCCAACAGCGCCGGCGCGATGGTGCCGCTGAGCGGATCGGCTCCGGCGGCCAACGGCCCGTTGTAACCGATGCCGGCATCGGGCGCGACCTGCGCTTCCAGCAGTTCATTGACTAAGTCGATGTACGGCACCGGCGTGTTGGCGTTGGCGCAGCTCAGATCGATATCGCCCAGGTCCGGACGCCGTGCAAACAAAACATCCTGTGCGGTATTAGTGGTCACCGGCGGCATGACGGTCAGATCGGTCACGCTGCGCTTGTCGATGAATTCCAGCAGCTCCAGCAGATAGGCTGCCGGGCCATACACGGAGCGGCACTGTTCGCAAGCGCAGGTATCGACGCCTTTGAACAAGCTTTTCAGGTTCGGAAAATCCGTTTTCGCTTTGTCAAGCGCAATGGTCAGGCCGCCGCTGTTGACCGACGCGATGGGGCTGGACAACGCGAGGTCTTGCAGTTCGCCAGCCAGAACCATCGCCGCGGTGGACGTGCTTTCGGCCTTGCTATACATCGCATCGGCCTCTTTGGCGCTGACGCCAGCGGCGGGTGCAATTTCGCGCACGAAGCGGGCCTTGCCGGCGGCCGTGATGTCGCGCGCCGACGTGATGCCGCGCGCGAGCAGCGCATTTGTCGTTGAATAGTTCGGGGCAAGGCGGAACACGCGCTGGATTTTTTTCAGCTCGTCGCGCATGGTTGCATTGATATTCGCATTTGCGCTTGTGCCCGCGCCAAGCCCGACGCGTTTGAAGAACAGATCGACGTTTTCTTTTTGCAGGTCCAGATCGTCGAACTTGATCAGCAATTCGGCGATTTCTTTTCCATGTTTGAGCGCATTTTTTGCATCGGGCGCCCCATCGCGCCGCAGCTGGGCCGCGAACGCCTGAGTCGGATAGGCCCTTTCAAAATTGCGCGCAAGCGACGACGCTTTTACCGACGCGATGCGTTTGTCTACCTTCATACTGGTCAGCATCGTTTCCCACTCGCGCTTGTTTAGCCGCGCGAGCTTCCTGACATCTTCCGGTTTGCCGACGTTAAGCGCTTTTGCGACTGCGTCGATCAACGGGCGGTCGTTTCCAACTATATCGGCGATCGCAAGTGTCGTGCGCAGACCTTCGACTTGTTTCTTGTCGCCGAGGAAGCGCACATTGGATATCTGCTTGATCACGCCGGGCAAGTCGCTCCGGTTTTCGTTGAACAGTTTCATCGCTTCGCCGATCTTGTCGGCGACGACGAATTGCGTGACCAGATCGATCAGATGTTTCTCGCGCTGTTCCTTTTGGTAGGCTTCCGCCTTGGACCTGAAGCGGTCGAGCATTTTCAAATAACTGCCCAGCTTGCTCAACGTTGCGTCACCCACCACCTTGGCTTTGATGGCCACGTTCAGGTCGCGCTCGATCACTTTTGGATCGGTCAGCACAACGTCATACAACAAGCCTTCTGGGTCGGTATTGCTGTCGATGCGCAGGCGCGCTTTCAATGGCGTGCGCGGATCGTTCGCCAACAGCGTGTTCTGGCGCAGCAGCGCATAAAAAAACGGCGCATCGACTTCGGACAGCTTGGCCAGCCGGTACGCCAGCACGAAGTGTTCGAGTTTTTCAAACGGGATGCGCAACGAGCGCGCCAGCAAGCTCAGGTCGTGATGCTGGTCGGTCTCTTGCAGTTCATCCAGCGGCACGCGCGCATTGCGCGAGGCGATGCGCGCGGCGATGTCGTCGAATTCGGTTTTCTCGGGAACAAATAGCGCACTCAGCGTGATGTCGATGGTCTCGACCGGGCCGGTATCGAAGTGCAGCGCGTCGCCCGGCGTCTTGTACAGCACGCTTTTCGGTGACGGCGACAGAACCGTAATCGACACCGGCGCGCGCGTGTCGCAGTCGTCTTTGTCCACCCTGTAAGAAATGCTGTACTGACCCATGTAGGCGGTGGTCGCTTCGCCAAGCAGCATTTCATTGCGCAGGCTGACTTCGAATGCCTGCACGTGCAAGCCGTCCAGCGGCTCGCCGGTTTGGCTGCGTACGGTTCCTTTGATGGTCTTGGTTTGTGCCATGGTGGACCTCGTCTTGATCGTTGAAATTACCGTGCCTGGATGAAACGACGAATCAGCGCTTCCGTGTCGGCTTCGCTTGTGTTGAATTTGAACTGGTTAAACTGATCGAATTTCTTTTCCTGTATCGCCCGTTCGCGCGCCGCTTCGCTGAGCGGGCCGCGCGGATCGTGGCACAGCGCGCAGAATGGATTACGGCCTTCCGCCGCCATCTGGTCGACCCAGCCCTCGGGCACAGGGAAGTGCGATGCCGCCATCGCCGCCTGATTCAAGTCCCATGCAAGCTGGCCGGTCGCGTGTACCCAGCCCGCCGGCGTCAGATACCAGATATCCTTGACGACGCCCCACGTGACTCCGCCTGCTCCCTTGCCTTCGACCACCGCATCGGTTGTTTCCGCCGCAGGGTTGATCGATTGCCCGGCCGCGTACGCATCGTTGGTCACGAGATAGGTAATGCCGCCGACGATGACAGCCAATATCAGGCCTTTGCCCTTGACCTTGACGTGCGGTTCCTTGAAATGGACTTTTGGGTCGGTTACTTTGACATGCGGTTCCTTCACCTCTACCTTGATTTCCGGCGACGAGGACTTGGTGCCGGCTGAAGTGAACGGTTCTCTCTTCTCACGCAATACATTGCCTTCCACGTCCTTAGTGACGGTAATTTTTTCGCCCTTGCTGGCGTCGCCTTTGGGGCGCTTGATATACGAGGTTGATACTTCCTTCTGGAAGTCGTATTTGCCGGTCGCGACCGTATGGACATTCAGCACTTGCCCACCTCCGGAGCCGCTGACCTTGGTCGAAAATTTGCTGGTGCCTATGGTTTCGAACTTGGCGCCGGACTGCAACGCGGGCAGGTATTTTTCTTGCGCCTTGGTCCACGGCGAATTGGCCTTGCCTTTCATCTCCACCGGTTTCCAGCCGTCCTTGGTTTCAACGAAAAAGTCGGCGCGCCCTTCGACCCATTTGCCGTTCACCTCGACCTTGAACGGCACTTCTTTTCTGTAATTGACCCCTTGCTCTTTCAGAAAGTCTTCGAACAGGCGCGACGCTTTTTGTTCTTCCGATTCATTGCCGTTGGTATCGTTGAACGAGCCGGGATTGTCCTTGGCGTAGCGGTATACGTTCAGGCCGTCGCCGGTGCCGATCGGATCGGGACTGAGCCAGCGGCCCAGCCACGGCAGGTAGTAGCGGGCGACGTGGTATTCGAGTCCGCTTTCTTCGTCGCGTTCGCGGCCTGTGTAGCGATATCTTTTGGCCGCGACCTTGACTGCCGTGTTGCGCGCCTGGTAGGCCGTGGTGCCGTACGGGTGATACTCCTCGTAAGAAATCACATTGGCGAAGTCATCGACTTCCAGGTTGACCGAACTCAGGTGATTGGCCAGCTGGTAACGCATGCGCCGCGGGTCGGTGCCGTCGTTGACGCCGTTGCGGGTTTCGATCAGCGCCAGGCGGCCGGTCGTGTCGTTGACGTTCAACCCGTGTCGCACCAAGCCGGCGTGATTGCCGCTGAATTTGCGGTAGCGTTCGTACGCACCGATATAAACGCGTTCTTCCTTTTGCGTCGGCATCTGGCCGGCCGGCGCCGCATTCTCGGTGATCTTGCGCAGCCGCGTGCCGTCTGCCGAGTACTGGTAATAGGTGGTCTCGGGCGTGCCGCTGATGACCTTTTGGCGCACGGTGCGCACCAGCTTTTCCTTGAAGTCCCAGCCGAGATCCTCGAGGTGCGGCATCGCATTGATGAAGCCGTGCTGCGGGTGATAACCGTAGTTGTAGACCTGCATTCCCTGCGTGGTGGAAAGCATGCGGTTGTTGACTGCCGCGTAATTGTAGTCGCGCGTCCAATTGTTGCCGCTGGCCTGGTGCCGCATCCTGGTGATGTTGCCGAGCGGATCGTAGCTGTAGAACTGCGTGTAGTTGCGCAACGCCGCCGGGTCGCCGGCGTTGACGTCGTGCAAGTAGCCGGAATCGTTCCAGTTGTCTTTCGCGCCAAACGACAGCACCGCGTTGTTCTCGCGTCCCGTTGCTTCGGCCAACCGGTAGATCGCGTCGTAGCGGTAGGTCGTGGTGCCGCTGACCATCTGGTTGTTAAAAAACTGCAGCGGGATCGCGCGGTCTTCGATGTGGCTCACATTGCCCACGGCATCGAATGTAAAGCGCAAATCCTGCAGCAATTCGCCGCCCGATTTACGGCTGGTCAGCCGGATCAGCGTGAAAGTCTGGCGATCGTAGCGGTAAGTGTTGACGACACCGTTGCCGAGTTCCATGCGGATGCGCTGACCCTTTGCGTTGTAATCGATATGGCCGATGACGGTGTCTTCGGCCGCGTTGTGTGTGACGGTCTTGCGTTCGATGAGGCCGGCCGCATTGAACACGACCTTCTCGATATCTCCGTCCGGCAGCGTGGTCTGCACCGTACGGCCCAGCGCGTCATAACTCAGCGCGGTGGTGAATACATCCGGCTCCAGCCCGACAGCCAGATTGGCGTCGCTCCAGTCGGGCACATCCTTGTATGCGGCGAACAGGCGGCGGTGGCTGGCCAGCGGCTGGCCTTTGAAGTTGAACTGCTGGACTTCGACCATGCCGCCGGTGTCGTAGGTGCGCACCGGCTGGCCGCGCAGGTTGAGCGTTTTCGCATTCGGCTGTGTCTCGCCGTAGATGTTGCGTTCGTAGATGTGATTGAGCGCGACTGATCCGTCGCCGCCGAGCACGCGGCGTTGCAGCACCCGGCCCAGCGCATCGTAACTGTGGGCAAAGGTATGGTTGCGTTCATCCCAGCTGCGTAGCGGCAGCTCCGCGATGTTTTCCAGCGTCCAGCGTTGGCCGCTGTCGGCGCCTTGCTGCCAGGCCAGGCTGCCGGTCAGGTCGTATTTGTAGCGCATCACCGTATTGCCGCGCGCATCGATGACATGCCGCAGGCAGCCTTCGATGTCCAGCTTCATGAAGCTTCGGTAAAAGCTGTCGATGCCGTCAAGACGGTTGTGCTGGGTTTGCAGCACCGGGCGGCCCAAGGTATCGAAGTCGAGGATCGACGGCGTGTTGTCATAGTTGGCGGAATCGAGCGCCGCCGTTTTTTCCTTCGCCGGGTCTTTGCCTTCGGCGAGCAGGATGCCGTCGATGAGCGAGCCCGCGCGGTCGGTGTACCACGACGACTGCGTCACGGTGTCGCCTTGTTCGTACAGCAATTGCTGCCACGCGTTGAACGAAGTCGTGCTCAGGGTGCCGTCGGGCAGCACGGTCTTGACCAGGCGGTTGAGCGCATCGTGGTAAAAGAGCGGGGTGACGCCGGATTCCACCAGCTCCTTGTGCGATTCGAAGCGGTGGGTCACTGAAAAATAGGGCTCGTATTTCTTGACCGCGTTGCCTTTGTTGTTGACGACGGTGCGGCCGGTGCCGACCCAGCGCAGATCGGGCGTGGTGTCGACTTCGACGATCGTCACGCTGTCGCCGGATCCGGGCGTGACTTGCTTGGCCAGGCCAGGTTCGGCCTGGCCTTTCTTCATGACAACGCGGTTGAAGCCATCCGAATATTCGAAACTGAGCATGACGGCGGAATCGGGATTGTTCTTGAAATGCTCTTCGCGCAGGATCGATGCCGCGACCACCGGACTGCCGCTCGTCTGAAACGCCGTCAGGTCGTAGACGAAACGCGTGGTCGCGTGCGCCAGCAGCGCCTTGCCCCGCGTGACGAGTTCGGTTGAATTGGCGGCATTGAAGAAGTCGGCGATCGCGGTTTCCTCTGCCGGCGTGGTGAATTCGCTCAAGCCTGCAAGATCGTCGGCTTCGGCGCCTTTGCCCAGCAACGCGGTCGCCTTGACCATGCCGAGCTCGTCGGCGATCGCTTCGCTCAGGTTGTCATTGTGGTCTTTCAGCCGCTGCACGGTCAGTGTCCGGTAGTCGAAGTGCTCGATCGACGTGATGTTGCCGACCGCGTCCTCAGTCGAGCCGATAAACAGGAACAGATTGTCCAGGTAAGTCACTTTGGTGACGCCGCCGAACGGGTCGGTGTAGCTGATCGGCTGGCAGAAGCGGTCTTCTGCATCGGCTGCGGTTTCCGCTGGCAGCTTGTACTGCAAGGTGCCGGAGCGCACCCACCAATGCGCATCGCCGTCCGGGTCGATGTAGCGTCCTTCCAGCATGATCGCATTGGTCGCCTTGCCGCCGTAGATATCGTTCAGCAGATCCGGCGTGTAGGCGAGATGATAGGTTTCGTATTCGAACCCGCGTTCGCCTTGCTGATGCAGCAGCAGCGGGCCGCTCAAGCCGTCGTTGTAGTAGGTGATGCGCAAATGTTCGATCAGGCGCTTCTCCGGCGCGCCGGGCGGTGGCGCGTTGTCAAACTGCCGGTACGGGGTATCGGCCGCCAGTGCGAGGATATTGTTGAAATCATGGGGCATGTAATAAGCGCCGGCTTTTTGTACACCGCGCAATTCAAAGTTGTGTTCCTCGGACGGCACGCGCAGCCGGTGGTTGTCACCCGCGATCCGGTCGTCGGTGAAGCGCGCGCGCCGGTAGCTGATGAAGGTTTGCGCCTGCGCTGCCGCAGCATCCGAGGGCAAGGCCGGGTCGGCAATGCGGCGCGGATACGCGACTTTCGCTGATTCGAGCACATTGCCGTATTCGTCGAATTGCAGGTTCAGCGTATGCGACACGCGCGCCTCTTCGGGGTTGCGTTCGTACTGATAGGTGAGGACTTCGCTTTCCTTGGCAGTGAAGATCGCGTGGCGGTTTTGCCCCTGCGGCTGCAACAGCTCGATGATGCAATTGTTGGTCGTGACCGCGAACGGCGTCAGTTGTTTTTCCAGCTGCGTGGGCGTCGCGCCGGTCGCCGGCGCATCGAGCGCGAACACTTCGGAGCGCAGCGGCATGCTCCTGCAGCTGCGCATCGCCTGGCGCCACTGTTGCGCGCTCAGCGCGGTGACCAGCGCCGGATTGACGCCGGGCGCCGCGATCAGTTTTGCATTCGGTAACGCAAGTTCATGATGGGTGACTGGGAAACCCTGGCGCGCGAGTTCGTTGTACCAAAAGTCCGCGGCAAACAATCCGAACAGCCGGTGCTGGTCGATCATGCTGCCAGTGTGGAACCAGCTGCGCGTGACCACCGGTGCCTGGTGCAGCGTTTTATCGACGGTGTTGGTGGCGCCGCCCAGCACCCAGTGTTCGAATTGCTCGGCGTCACGTTTCTCGGACATGCCGAACCCGCGGAACTCGCGCTCCGCATGATCGTAATAGCCATGACGGTAGCGGTAGTGATTGACCAGCCTATGCCCGCTGACGTGGTCGATCGTCTCGACGCGCGACAGGCATTGCACCGGGAAATGCAGCTTGGTCGACCAGGGATGGCCTGCTTGCTCGTCTTCAATATAAAAGCGGGTGGACGGCGTATAGTCCAGCAGCACTTGCTTGCCGAGGTTGTTGCGGTAGCCGGTCATCAGATGCGGCTTGCGGCTGCTCATCAGGTCGATATAGCGCAGCGGCGCGTTGCGATCTTTGTCGAGCGGGCTGGACCACACGATGCAGCTGGTGCCGGTGCCCATCAAGTCGGTGACCGAGATGTCGGCCTGGTTGTGCAGTTCGGGGAATGCATCGATCACGATCGGCGTGCCGGCGAATGCATTGCCACTCAGGTTCAGCCAGCAGCTGATTTGCCGCTTGCCTAAATAAATAATATCGTTGGTGCCGGAACCGTCGATATCAGCCAGTCTGATGCGTGCGGCGGAGAACGCATCAGGCGCATCGCACACCGGCGGACGGCCCATCACAATCCGGGAGCCGAACCTGCCGTGGCCCAGGTTCGGCCAGTAGCAGACATCGCTGTGACGCACGCGCACGATATCGGTCAGCCCGTCGCCGTCCATGTCCGCCAAAAAAATACTCTGCTTGCTGTCGGCGAACACGATCGCAGGCCCTGCCTCCTCATCGAGCGGTTTCGGCGTTTTGCGCGCAGGGCCGAACCCGTCGCGGCCTTGCGATTCGTACCAGGTGAACACCTGGTCTTCGGTGATCAGCAGGTCGGGCTTGCCGTCGCCAGTCAGGTCGATCAGGCGCGTATAGGGATCGTTTGTATCAACATTGGGAACTTGTTTGAAAGCCTGAAAATGCGGCAGATCCGAATCGAGTTCGAAAAATCCTTTCGGCGTATCGGTCATGTGCACCAGTTGCTTGGTGCCGTCGGTGTCGAGGTCGGTCAGCGTCAGCTGTTGGCCCAGTCCGCTGAAAGAAGGCTTCGGCGAGACTTTGTGCGCACGCGTGAAAGTTCCTCCACCCAAGTTGCGCTTGTAATACCAGCCGTCGGCTTGTTCCGTCAAAATACCCGACAAGCCTTCGCTGTACAGATCGGTGAACAGGTAAGGCGACGCGATGCCGGTTGGTGCATGCGCGACGTTTTCTTGCGACACGGTGGCGACCGTCTTGTTCCATGCGTGCGCCTGGTAAGAGAACTCGAATGGCGGTAGGCGCTTGTGCGTGTAGCTGCCGTCGGCGCGTTTCGCATAACCGGTCGTGGTCACCGCGGCCAGGTAGGTGAAGTTCTGTTCAGTGGAAGTGTCGTAGGTCAGATCCAGCGATTGCACTAATGCTTTGCCGCCCGGCAGAGCCGGGAAATGGTGCCACTGCAGCACGCGGCGGCACAGCCGTGTGGTGCGTAGCTCGAAGCCGGGTTTGTAATCGGAAAACGCATCGTCGCGAAAATTCCAATTGCCGACCGCATCAAAGGGCGCACTCAAATCGTATTCGCCATAATCGAACGCGGTTTCAAACATATAGTCGCCGTCGGCCGGGAACGGATCGTTTAATGCGCCAAACGGCGTCCGGTTCCCGTACAGCACATGCGACAGGTAGCGGTTGGTGTAGCTGAGCTGACCGGCGCGGCGGCGGTTCGCATGATGTGGCAATGCCGAATCGAACCCTGTGTCGTCTTCCGATCGATAAACATATTGGCTACAGTTGCCGCGGTCGTCATAGACGAACTCGGGCAGCCATTCGTAGACCCTGCGCTCATTGGCCGGGTCGGCGATGCGGGATTGATTGCTCCAGCCGAGCAGGGTGGTGATATTGTCCGGACTGATAACACGCCAACGCGTTTCGCCGGTGGTCTTGTGCGTCCAGCGTTCGATCCGCGAAAACACACCTTCCACGCGCGGCTTGTAGCGCCGGATTATAAAGTTGCCGTCAGGTGAATCATGCTCGCGCACTTGATAAGTGCCGTCCGGATTTTTTATGAAAGCGCCGAAAGCATCTCTGTTGAATTCCGCCACCAGGTCTTCGGCGCCGGCAAGCAGGAAGGTATCAGAATCGGGCGCGTCGCCTTTGCCGTCAAGGTATTGCGGAAGTTCCTGACTGGTTTTTCTTTTAATGGTCGGTAGGCCCAGATCCCAGCCGAGGCCGAAGATGCTGTTGCCGCCGCCGGAGCTGTAGGCAATACGTAGCTTAGGCACCACGCCGCGCGATGCCGCCACAGGGAGCGGGATGCTGAAACTGGCTGTGCCGTTGGCCGCGTTGACCTTGAACTCTTCATCGATGCCGCGCACCGCACCGCCGCCTTTCGGCAGCTCGATTTTCGGCACCTCGATGGCATCCGGCTCGGTGCGCCCGCCCTTAGTACTGAAGATCGATTCTGTTGAATCAGACTTGCCAACCTGCTTATTCATACAACCCTTCCCTATGGGTGTGGTGGGTGGTGTTCTGTTACAACTTCTATTTTTTCGATCCCAGTCTAGCCTGCATTATTTATGAGAGGTGACAAAGGTAAACAAACTAAACTCATTTGAGTACAGCCTAAGGAATACTGAAGTGAAATCCTCAACAAAACCAGGCGAATGGGGACCAAGATGACTCACACAGGATGAATGAACCACCAATAGACACAGGAATCCTATGAGATTGAAATTCGACTCAGCAACCCCTGGGGTGAGACCAACTGTTGAGTTATTAGGCGCAGTTCTTCTGCGAATTAGGTGCTTACTCTGAATCGGTAAAACGAATAGAGGCTGTTTCAGTCCCGTCGCTCAAGCACTGGCAGCTAAAGCACCCTTTACTGCATTCTCGCCAGCGCTTTTTTGCTCGAACACCATGGGAACTTCGACCCAGAAGGCGGCGCCGTTTCCAGGCTCTGATTCACACCACAATCTACCTGCATGTTTATCTACTACGACTTGATAACTAATTGAAAGTCCTAACCCGGTTCCCTTACCAATCGGTTTGGTGGTATAGAAGGGATCAAACAGTCGCGCCTTTACCGCTTCAGGAATGCCACTACCATTATCAGCAATACAGACTAAAACTCGATTGTTCTCTGTTATCTTTGTTGTGATTGTTATTCTGCTTGGGCTTGCCTGGATTTCTGTTTGAGATAGCTCTGCAATATGGCTTTCCAACGCATCGATCGCATTACTGATTAAATTCATAAAAACTTGGTTTAATTGCCCTCCATTGCATTCTACAAGCGGCAATTCCCCGTAGTTTTTTGAAATCTCGATTGCAGGACGATGAGAATTGGCTTTCAGGCGACTTTGTAGAATCAGTAATGTACTGTCAATTCCATCATGAATATTAAATGGTTTAACTTCTGCTTCATCCAAACGGGAAAAAGTTCGTAGGGAAATCACGATATCTTGAATACGATTACATCCAACTCGCATCGATCTCAAAAGCTTTGGTAGATCTTCTAAAGTAAATTCCAGGTCGATATCATCCAGGTACCTTTCTAGCTCTAAAGCAGTGGGTTTCGAATAGTACTTTTGATAAAGTTGAACGACCTGCAATAACTCTTCAACATACGCTTCCGCATGCTGTAGATTACCAAAAATGAAGCCCACTGGATTATTGATCTCATGAGCAACTCCTGCAACTAGCTGCCCTAAGCTTGACATTTTTTCAGTTTGTACTAGCTGTGCCTGCGCTCTCTGAAGTTCCTTTAGAGCCTGCTCTAGCTTTTGAGCCTGTGCTTCTGCAATTGCGGCTAAGTTCTCCTGAATTTGTAAAGCGGATCGTAGCTGAACATGCTGTTGAGATACTTCACTAGCTAGTTTTTTTGTGTCTTCTAAAGCTGTATTCTTCGCTTGTAGTAGAAATAAGAGATCAACAATTGGGTCATGAATAGCAAAGTCTTTTAGCTTGAGACCAAGCGGCTCTAAGTCTTTGACATCTGTTACCCAAGGAGAGCCAACAAAGAAAATAACCTCGGGGTCTCCGACACAGATCATTTGTCCCTTCAGTTGCATTCCGTTGTGAAGAAACTGTAGCAAAAAGAGGGATTTTTCATGTTTTTTAATCGATTCAATCTTATAGGGTAATTTTGGTCTATTAATACAAAAATGCTCATCGAATCTGCTACCAATTAAACTATCAGGACTAATCTTTCGAATTACATCTCCCGCTTGAATAATCTCTTGATTTTGATTAAAAACAACATGAAATGGAAAAATCTTGGAAAATATTTCAGGTGTAAATTGAAGATAGGAGGATGTCATGGCTCTAGAGAAATAATGAGTTCCTAAGCTCTAAGCTTTGAGAAGTGCTTCAATACCATACTTACAATCAGAAAAATGATTACAGCTTCTATAGGGATACAACGTCTTGCTAAATACTTCGTATCCTCCGAAGCAAGGCGCACTGTAAAAATTTTCCTAGTTGCTCTCCCACTGAAGATTCCAAACCTAAGAATGCGACCATGCTGGTTCAGCCAAAACTGATCGCACTCCCAAGCCGTAGTTTAAGGTTCCTTATATTTAATCACAAACACATCATGGTCTGATCCCGCTTCTCGGCTTTCCATTTGCGTGATATCAATCTCTGTATCAAATCGTTCTCCAAGTCCTCGGACTAAGCCCACAATCATTGGTGCAAGTCCTTCTCGGTCTGACCGATAATGTAATTCCAACGAGTGATCCTCTACCTCTGTACACTCGAAGGAAGGAGGCTGTAACTTCGGAAAGCTAACTCCGACCCGCGCATGGAGATTGTCTAAGTTTTCCAAAAATTCAGGCAATCTGTCCCCGCTCATGTCAAGCAATTCGCCATAGCCTTCTTCAGCCGTATATTTGACCCAGTACTCTCCAAAAGCTTGCATAATTTCCGCACTCGATAAACCTAAAACTTGGCTCGCAGCCCTGACTAATCGGTGAGTAAGATCATCTGGATAAGCTTCCATGCTCACAAAAGCTTCTTCGTGAATTTCGGCTCTCGTTTTGATTTGCTTCCAAATTGCTTCACCAAACTGAGAACACACCATGTCCTCGATTGCCTTGTTCACAAGCCCGTACATATTAACCTCCTATTTTCAAAGTCTCCATAATATGGTTCCCCAGAGAATTTATGTATAACTTTCTGAGGAAACCTTATAGATGAACGTATTTGAATTGCTATCGCTGCTAAACTCCTGCTAAGACCTGTCGCTTTTGAGCAGCAAATTCGAGCGAGGCAGAAGCATTAACGTCAGAATCAGTCATGCCTCGATCAACATGGGCGCGATCGCTGGCTCGGAATTCAACAGGAAATCGATCGGCTGTTCTTCCATTGCAGTATGCGCGGATGGGGATAGGTTGATCGTGCCCAAATTTCACGATTTGATTGCAAGCGGTGGAGACACTCGCGACCGTGCCCCGGTTTCTGGCACAGTTTAACCGCTCGGTTAGGCGCTTCAAAAACTGGCTAACCGCCATACGGGGCAAGCGTTTCAGCCTCCTAAAAACCTCTGCTAGGTTAGCCAGTTTAGGCACTTTAAAGACTGGCTAACCTAGCAGAGGTTTTTATACAGTGGAAATTTTAGCTTTCTTGAGTTAGCCAGTTAGCCAGTTTTCTATATTCATGAGAATAGAGTGGAAGAATAAGAAGAAAGCAGTAGTCCGCAGATAAGGTACAGAAGTCGAAGAACCGGGCAAACGGGTTGCGTCGTATGTAGGTTTGCTGAGTGCGATAGGAATAGTGCTTCACCCGCAACAGATCGGAGACTTGTTCAAGCAGTTTTCTGGGTCGTGGTTCCATCAGGGCGAATCCCAACTCGATAATTCCGTTGTTTGAGATCTTAGGCGGACAGGCACAAATTCTCTGTTGGAAGAAGTACAGAAGATTTCCGCCTAAGATCCCTGTGGAGGGGTATTATGCGGAAAGCGTGTCGGGCTAAGTCGCTCGATTCGGGCTAAGTCCGAATCTTTCTGCCTAAGTCCCTCAAATTGGAATCTTAGGCGGAAACTTTCAGTCCAAATAAGAGTTGCATTCGCTCGCGCAGCCCATGAATGAAGACTCCAAGCAATCGCTCAGAAACAAACTCGTTGCCAATTATGCGCGGCGTGAGCGTGAACGGTTTCTAGCTACGTTGCCTGCTTTCCGCGCCGCCCCCTACGGTCGGCGCGCTTCTCGTTCCGCCGGCGTCCAACCCAGTTATCTCCCATCTCTGCATCACGGAGGATGGCATTGGCTACCCACCGCGTTCCGTTCCCGTTGGCTATACGTATCAGGCGGGCGTTGCTGAATGAAGAAATGAATCAGGAACGTGAGCAAGATGCTCACACTACAAAAATTTGGAATGAATTAGGTAGTGTGAGCGTCTCGCTCACGTTTCAATCAGGCAAATCATACAGTAATTCAGTAACGCCATCACGTCTTTACGAAGCAGGCATGGATAGCAGATTCCGTCTACTCCAGTTAAGGAGCGGTGTAAAAATCGGAACTTAGAGTCAGCCGCAGGTCGTTGGACGGATCAATCACAATCAAGTTATCAGGAGTCTGTGTTGGATTGGTCTGCCCACCTGTTGCACCTGTCAGGATGCTGCCCAAATCTACTTTTTGCCCCAACAGGACGGATAGCGCTGCCCTAGCTGCCGCAGAGGTAACAGCATCTTGCAGCGTTCCAGGATTGGTGTTTTGGTCGATCTTTTGTCCATTAACCACCTGCGATCGGGCAATGAGGGGATAGGAGCGAGTGCCAATCGTCACCTGTTGAGCAATATACTGGGTTCCCAGAACTTGAGAGTTGCTGCTCACCGGAACCAGTTGACCGACAATTTCGCTGTCTCTCGGAATGACGACCGTTCCTTGAGCGCTTTTGATGTCATCGACAACGCGCAGGGTGAGGTTGTTGATAGTTTCGCCAGGAGTTACCACAATTTTGTTAGAACCGAGATACCGAATATTAACCGTCGTTCCTTGGGACACTTTGTAGCGGGGATCGGTGCTGACCGGAGAAGGCGTTGGGGTGGTGCCCGTCGTGGGTGAGGCGGTGATGCGGGCAATGTAGGAGTTAGCACCTTCGCTTGTGGCGATCGGGGCGAGCTTTCCTTGGTTGACTAATGCCTGATAGATATACGCGGCAACATCGGCACGAGTTGCGGTTGCATTAGGACTAAGGAAGTTGACGTTAGGATAGTTGACCACCACACTGCGTTCTGCCGCAGCTGCAACGCCCGTCTTCGCATAGTCAGGAATTTCTCCACTGTCTCTGAAATTTGCCAGCGTGGTTGCGGTTGCGCCAGTGGGGGTGTAGTTTAAGCCGCTAGACAGCGATACGAGAGCTTGTACTTTGGGAATTTGCTGTTCGGGTTTGAAGGTATTGTCGGGATAACCGCTCATGAAGCCTGTTTCGTAGGCTTTGTTGATGGCGGCGGCTGCCCAGTATTTGGCGGCAACATCATTAAACCCACGGGCGACGCGGACTTGGTTGCTGGTAAAGGCGTTTTTGACGATCGCGGCGAATTGCGCGCGGGTGACCGGGGCATCAGGTTTGAAGGTGCCGTCGGGGAAGCCAGCGATGATCTGTTTGTCAGCTAGTGCTTCGATGAAGGGTCTTGCCCAATGGGTGCGGGTGTCGGTGAAATTAGCGGCGGTGGCGGGAGCCGAAGTGACGATCGGGACGACAGCACTTGCGGTCATACCCAGGACTAGCAGTAGGGCACTTGATGACAGATGACGAACGTTAGACATTGAGAAAACTCCGTAAAGCTTGAGAGAGTGCGATCTCAAAAGGGTTTTTCAGTGATGCTTGTTAGCTCACCGTTTATAAGTTCAACAAAGGATGCAATCGTGGATTCGTCCGTACTTCATTGTTCGGCTGCGATCGCGCATTCATTGACTACTCAGTAGTTCCGACTGAGGCTATAGGACTTTGTTCCCAAGCTTTTTATTCAGATTTTGATAGTTTGATTTAAGTTAATTTAAGATCAAACTGTTTGAATAGTTTGTTTTGAAAGAAAGAAGTTGAAAATTTTTGAAAAATCCAGAAGTGCGAAAACCGGACACGATTCACCAATTAGGGATCGAACTACCTGAAATCCCGGCAGGGCACACGAGCGGCTTGATCACTTATGGCACAAGCCCAGAGTCCGCCGCCAACCGGAGAAAGGCGATCGCGCCCGTCATTGAAAACAACAAGGATCTATCCAGCCGTCCGGACATAGACGGGGCGCGAATTCTGGCAAGTCAGATTCAAGTATTGAACGCAATCTTCAATCAATATAGCCAAATTGCGATCGCAGTCATGGACTTAAACCCCCGAATGGCTGAAGGAGCGATGCACCTAGCATTGCGGGCGCAGAACGAAACAAGACGCTCGATCGCGACGCTGAATGAGTTACGCAATCCGAGAAAAACCACGTTTATCAAGAAAAATATCGAGCGCCAGCAAAACAATCTAATCACCGGAGGTCAAAATGCCACGTTGGACGAAAGAAGCACGATTGAAGCAATCGGAGGTGATCAGGAATTGGAAGCCGTGGGAGTCGAGTACGGGGGCAATCACGCCGGAGGGTAAAGCGATCGCCGCTCAGAACTCCCTTAAGCACGGGTGGCACACGGCAGAAATGATTATTCGAAAGCGCATGAACGAAATGATCAAGGAGCGCCGAGCGATCGAGAGCCGTATCCCGTGGGAAGAATTAGGGCTGTAACTGTATGCCTTAAAACTGTTTGAGGCGTTGAGCTTATCACTGTTTTTGCCGCTCTGACCACAGCCCCCAAGCAACTAGCGCCGCCATGAATATCAGGACAGCCCATGCCTCGATCGTCATTGGGGCGATCGCTGGCTCGGAATTCATCAGGAAATCAAGCGCGGTTTCTTCCATTGCAGATTGTGGAGAGCGGACAGATTGATCGTGCCCAGAAGCGGGGCTAGATGCGATCGTGCCTAGCTTTTTTTACTGCAAGGTTAGGCACTTCAAAAACTGGTTAACCGCCATACAGGGCGGACGTTTCAGCCCCTTAAAAACCTTTGTTAGGTTAGCCAGTTTAGGCACTTCAAAAACTGGCTAACCTGCCTAAAGTTCTTATATATTGGGCGTTTTGGCTTTCTAAGGTTAGCCAGTTAGCCAGTTTTGTATATTGACAAGAATAAGGATAAAAAACAAGAAGGAAGTAAGAGTCCGCAGTTAGGGTACAGAAGTGCAAGAATCGAAAGAACGGGTCAAAACGGCGATTAAAAATTCCGGGTTTGCATTTCCACTGCGTCGAATTGTGATTAACCTCTCACCCGCAGATTTAAGAAAAGAGGGTCCCAGCTTTGATCTGCCGATTAGTGTTGGAATTTTAGCGGCAACTGAGCAAGTCAAGCTAGAACTCGTCGAAGAGACTTTATTTCTAGGTGAAGTTCTGCTGGATGGCAGTCTACGACCTGTAGCGGGAGTTTTAGCGATCGCTGCTGCTGCAAAAACGCTCGGCATTTCTAACTTAGTTGTGCCTGCTGATAATGTTCGGGAAGCCGCCGTGGTGAAAGGTTTGAACGTTTACGGCTTCAAGCATTTATCTGAAGTGGGCGCTTTTCTCAATGATCCGAGTGGCACGACTCCGGCTCGAATCGATGGAGAACTTGAACTCAGTGAAACGCAGTGTTCCGCGCCCGACTTGCGGGATGTCAAAGGGCAAGCTCACGCCCGTCGCGCTTTAGAAATCGCTGCTGCTGGAGGGCATAATCTAATTTTTGTCGGGCCTCCGGGCAGTGGAAAAACGATGCTAGCACGTCGGCTGCTGGGAATTATGCCGCCGCTGGAGTTTGAGGAAGCGCTGGAAGTGACTCAAGTTCATTCGATCGCTGGATTGCTCAAGAATAAGGGATCGCTGATCGGTGTTCGTCCGTTTCGCAGTCCGCATCATTCGGCTTCGGGTGCGGCATTAGTCGGAGGGGGTAGCTTTCCCCGTCCTGGCGAAATCTCGCTGGCTCATCGGGGTGTGCTGTTTCTGGATGAATTAACAGAATTTCGGCGGGATGTTTTGGAGTTTCTTCGACAGCCGTTGGAAGATGGAACGGTGACCATTTCTCGCACTCGACAATCAGTTTCGTTTCCAGCACAGTTTACTTTAGTTGCAAGTACAAATCCTTGTCCCTGTGGGTTTTATGCGGATACGGTGCAGCCTTGCACTTGTTCACCGAGAGCGCGAGAGCAATATTGGGCGAGATTGTCGGGCCCGTTGATGGATCGAATCGATCTGCAAGTTGGAGTGAATCGGCTCAAGCCTGAAGAGATTACGCAGCAACCGACTGGAGAAGATTCGGAAACGGTGAGAGCAAGAGTTCAACAAGCCCGCGATCGAGCTGCAATCCGGTTCAAAGATACCGCTTTACGCTGCAATGCTGAAATGCAGAGCGCTCATTTACGGCAATGGTGCAAGCTCGATGACGCGACGCGATCGCTGTTAGAAAATGCGATTCGCCGCTTGGGTTTATCGGTTCGAGCAAGCGATCGCATTCTCAAAGTCGCAAGAACGATCGCAGATTTAGCAGGTGACGACGATTTGCAGGCGCATCATGTGGCGGAGGCAGTTCAATATCGTACTATCGATCGAATGCAATAAGGTCTGAGTAAAGAGATCGTAGCTCAAGCGCTTTACTCTGCTTACTGTGCGAGTAGAGAAGCCGTTCTTTTACGCGTAAAAAAAGACCGATGATTACTTCTGCGGCGGAATTGCAATGAGACGGAAAGATTTATCAAATGCACGTCCTTTTAGGTTCTCGGACTCCAGTAAATCTTCCCATACTTTACTGATTTGAGGATTACTTGGCTTTGCTTGTTGCGATCGCAGATAAGTATCTACTGCTTCATACCAATACCCTGATTTTACCGCCAATCGAATTTGCTCAATTAGCTTTGCCTGACTCAATCGTTGCTGAAGAACCGGATCAATCGATTTTTGCTGAATCCATCCCCCTGTAATCCAATCGTTTGTGCGTTCTCCAGCATCGCAAACTAAGGCAACTATCCAGTAGTAGGGCTGATTTTGACTCGATGCAGGAGCCGAAGACGGTAAAGAAATCGGAATAAATCCGGTGCGCTCGTCGATCTCGATCGAAGTCTGATAGATTCCTTTGCGATTTTGATCAAACAAACTAAATTCAAGTGTTTTGGCATAAGTTGGTGGAACATACACACAAACGGTAGGACGATTGTGCATCGTTAGTTCAACTGATTCAGATGAAGCGATCTCAGTAAAGGGAGTGGATTGTTTAGGCTGTTGTAGACAAGTAGATGCGATCGGACAAGTTCCGCCGCTTGTGGTTGATTGTGGTGCAGGTTGTCCTGGGGGCGGTTCGATCATTTGTGCCCATGCAGCTTTAGTAGAATTTACGGTAGCAAATGGAACACAAAGTGAAACAATAAACCATGCCGTGCGATCGAGTGCTTTCAGAGCTTTCATGAGATTTGTAGAGAGATAGGCTTGAGCGTACTTAGTGTAAATTGTTCCTAATGGAAATACGATAAAGCTTTGATGAAACTTCAGCCTATTGCCAGTTGCCAACTAAGACGAAAGACGAGCAATAGAACGAATGCTCATATTTTTGCTGTTTGAGTAATGAAAGTTGAGCTTTTCGGAGTGACTGAGATCGTTTGTCGCGCCTGTTTGAGATTGTTCTGAGAAACATTCCCTTGCAGCAACAGATTGACAAGTTCTCGATAAACAGGTTCAACTTGCTCCCGAAATGAAAACTGCACCTCTTGATCAATCGCGATCAAATCCTGTCGGAGTGATTGCAGAGTCGCAACTGCTTGTGTGTAGGGAACTGATGCGGCTTGCAGTTCCTTTTTATCAATGGGAATTCGCCCTAACTGCCATTCCCATTGATAAGTGAGTTCTGGAACTTGAATGCTTTTCGCAATTTCAGTGCTTTCTGAGTGAGTTGTTGCGCGTTTTGCCATTGTTGAGTTTGCTCGTAGAGATGTCCGAGTTCTCCGATCGCGAAAGATGCTGATCGATCGTGGTGAAGTTGTTGAGCTTCTTCAAACGATCTAGCTAACAGTTGAGCCGATTTCTGAAGCTGAGTTTGTCTCAGCAACTTAGCAAATTCAATGACCCGTTAATTGCAAGTGAAGCACTTTGTCCAAAGGTGATTCCGTTCGGATTCACTAGAAATAAATTGGCGTTCCCATTAACCGCGATCGTGCCGTCGATTTTCGCGATCTCATTTCCTGTGACGCGCGTAATGATATTCGCGATCGACGAATCTGGCACAAAAACGGCGGTTTGTCCTGAGTTGAGCGAAAAGCGATCGAAACTATGAAAAAGATTACAACTTTCTGCGGTTCCACCTGCAATTAAAATTTTTGTACTATCCCATCAGGCTGTAACTTTAGATCTAAAGTGCTATCGGGCACAACTTGAGCAACAGTAACTTGAGGCACAAGCAAAGATAGAAGCCCATTCAGCCAAGCGAGTAGAAGAAATATACGCATTAGAACACACTATGAATTTCGGATTAATGTGTCAACTGTCACATTGTTTACCCAGAATGTTTCTACGCCTGGTTTGGTTGCTAATCCGGCCACTTCAAATCGGTGATGGGCAGAATTAAAAAATGCTGGAGTTGTTTAATAAAAAAGACGATCGAACGAAATTCGATCGCCTCAAACTTATTTTTTTAATCGTAACTATAGACGCTTCACTATCGCTGCACTCACAGGCGCAACCAAAATCTCTTGAAGAATCGATCGTAGCTCCTCGCGCCGTTGATACGTATCTAACCGATGCAGCACTTGACCCCCTTCAAACAGCAACACCGTCGGCAGCGTTGTAATTCGATACTGATTTGCCAGCTTCAGATTCTCATCTGCGTTAACACCAACCAGCTTTAATCGATCGCCATACTCATTTAAGAGTAGATTCAGCGAGGGTTCGATCAGCCGACAGATGCCACACCAAGGGGCCCAAAAATGCACAAGAACAAGGGTGTCAGATTTAAGAACTTCTTGTCTAAACGCCCCTTCACTAATTCCTGCTTGCATAGTTCTCCAAAAAATATTATTTGTTTTTTGCTAAGGCTTGGGATCATGCTACCAGGGTACGTTCCCAGATGCACGAATTACGATCGGATGAAGCCACCAAAACAACAGCGTAAACGCTGCCACACCGAGGTACGCAGGACGTAAAAACTCTTTGAGTTCGAGCGACTGTTTGCCCTGAACGATCGCCCCAAACGGAATGATCGAAGTCCTTGCTTTTACGGCTTCAAACGCCTCACCAAACCGCAGCGCCAACCGTCGATCGCCGTTCCACACCCCAAATAAGTGATGCAGAATTAGCCCGATCGAGGTCACAACCATAAAACTGGTTCCGATCCATACTATATGCGCCACACACCAAATGATTTGTCCGACCATTTGCGGATGTCTCGTAATCCGAATGATTCCAGTTTCGTACAAATGCACTTGCGGTTTTTGCACCGCTGCGATCTCTAGTAAATTAAACGTCGCGGGATAGAGAAAGACGAATGAAATGGCCGACAGTATCCACACCGCAGACTCAACACCAGGAACACCTTGAACCGTCCAAAGCTGTAATCCGTCATAGCGATGATTGAAAAAATAAATCAGCATCGGAACTGCAATTCCCAGACTCACCAGCGCAAAGATCACTCGATACAGTCTCGCGCCGATGCGTTTTTCTGCCGCCATCCGCAATGATGCCAGCCCACTATGCGCGATCGCAAACCCAGCAAGCCACCCAAACATAGTGAAATGGCTAGAGGTCAACCAGTCAAAAGACATACCCAACTAACTCTGAAGAATAGATCTAGCTTACAAGTTAGCAGAACGAATCGCTTCAAGATTTAGTGTGTAAAGCTTGCTCTGTCCCTGATGCCACGTCGCGATCGCCAATCCATCTTCTCCATATGCCGAGATCGCGCAAGGATGCGGCGGAATTTTCGATCGCCCAATCTGCTGCCCCTCGTAATCGATCGCGCTCAATTGGCTCTCATCACAAACCACCACACCCCAAGAAAAAGCAGCGACAAATTTAGGACAGATTGAGATCGCGATCCGAATCAAGCGATAAGGTTTGAGGTGAATCAATAACAGAGATCGCTCATGTCCAATTTCAGTTGCAACTAGACAGTAGGATTTAGGCGTTTCAAAAACTTGCTTGAGTTGCACAGGTAAATTGAGCGTCCCAAATGCCTGCCCCCGTCGATTAAAAAAATCAAATCGAGTTGCGCGATCGTCTCTCGAAATCAGCGCCACATGACGAGAATGCACTGCAATCAGTGTGATCAACTCGCCCAAAGTTGACTCACAAATCGTAGGACGCTGCATCAATTTTGGGTGTGGAAGTGTCCAAAAGCTTAAGAGTTTTGCTGTCTCGTCGCTGCCTAGAGTTGCTACTGCCATCCAGTTTCCATGCGGCGCGATCGCAATTCGAGAAGGTTGATAGAGTCGAGTCAACAACTGCGGAACCTGCTCGGAAAGTTTGTAAATCGATCGTTCTGTTACCGCAAAACACTCTTGAGCGCGAATAATCAATTCTCGAATCGGTTCTGCAACGGTCGCGATCGGTGATGCTTTTCCGCCTCGTTGATCGAAAAATCCCATCAGATACGATCGCGATTGCAACGTCTGAGACTGACTGAGAAAAATCGATATCGATCGACGAAGATAGCGATCGTACTCCGGTAAAGGGGTCACTTCTGTAATTCCGATTTGCTCAATCGGATAGAGCGATCGTTCTTCCCGCAAAATCACAGGTGAGTAAACTTTGGGAACGATCGCGAAATTTTGACCTTCTAACTGAAACTCAGCTCGATCTTGCACCGCCAACTCCAACGCCTCGCGCATCTGAGCCGCAGACCGAAATCTTCGCGCCTTCAACTTCTCAAGCGCTGTAAAAATTACACCTTGTACCCGCGTTGGAATATTTGCAGGAATCTTCACAGGCTGATTGAGGTGAGCCGCCATCAGTTCCGCTGGCAGTCCTGAGAATGGACGATACCCCACCAGCAATTCAAATAGCAAAATGCCAACCGCGTACAAATCTGTTGAGTGCGAATACTGACCATAAAACCGCTCTGGAGCCATATAGGCAGGCGATCCAGTCAAATTTGTGGCTTCAGGCGCAATCTCTTGACCCAACCGCGAAATTCCAAAATCCGAAATCCGCGCCACCCATCCTTCTGCACTCAAACTCAGCAGAATGTTTTCCGGCTTGATATCACAGTGAACGACCTTCTGGCTGTGTGCGTGTTCCAATCCCGCCAGCACATCACACACCAGCTTCACACTCAGCGCAGGATGCAGCCGCTCATGATTTTCCATCAACTGCCGCAGTGTGCCACCCTCGCAATAATCCATCACGAGAAATCGTTTCCTGCGCAAATGCTCGATCGCTTGACACATTACAATATTCGGATGCTGAAGCGTCACGAGAAACCGCAATTCTCGCAAAAATTGATGCGTTGGCAACGTCGCAAGATCGAGTGCTTTGAGGGCAACAAATTCGCCCGTTTGACGATGTAGAGCACAGTACACGCGCCCAAATTGTCCTCGACCCACCAACCCTAAGATGCGATATTCCGATTGTTTAACTTCAGAACTCAACAGAGTAGACACATCCGCCACTTACCTCGTGCTAAACAAACGAGGCAAAATCGATTCATGATCAAGCTGTTTTTCGACCAGAACTTCAGCAGGTTCAAGCCGTTTCTGCAAACCAATCACAAATAGATTGCGATCTGCTCCCATCGATTCACAGCGCGTTTGCACACAATGTAAGTCCCGACCTGCAAGCTGACTAAAGATCGAGGACAACATTCCCGATTCAAGAAAACAAGACGGCAATTGAGCATCTGTCGCCAATCGAGCAAACGGCGAATACTGCGTTTCAACGATCAAAAAGCCTCGATCGTGATAGGTCTGATCGAGACTCAACTTACCCAAACCGTAAGTAATCCAGCACTGCTTCAAGGCTTGCAAAAATTCCGCCATCTGCATCTCAACCATCGGCGTTCCATAATAATCACTCACTTCATCTCGGAAGCGATTGATAAAATTTTTGCCCCACCAGCGTCCGCAGTTAAACAAAACCAACCGAGAAGCCTGACCTGTTTCTTTATCGAGTCCAGCGTAGATCGCTTGAATCAAGGTTTCAGGCAGTGAGAGCAATCGATCGCCGCGACGACTTTCGAGCAAGCCCATTTCCAAGTCGCCCCGCACATACACATCACTGGCGTAATAGTTTGCGGGAAGACGATCGTTGATTAGTAAATCGCTAACAGAAATCATAGTCTTAAAAAATTCCTGCGATGGTGAGCATTTCTTCTGATTCTTGGGCTGGAATTACAGTTTCAACCAAGCTGAAAAAGGGTTCTAAAAGCGCGACTTGTTGCGCGTTGAGCGAAAGTCGGAGTTGCTGCTTCATCAATTGAAAAAAAGCAGCTTCCCCGCTCTGAGTTTGATGAAGCTCGATCGAGTCTTTCAGCCAATTTAAGAGCCGCTGCTGCACGAAGTTCTGATCATCTAGCAGCATCGCCATTCCACAGTGCCGCAAAGTGAGCATTCCGTTTTTGATCGCTCGCTCTAGTGCAGCGGTTTCGATACTGGGCATCTCTAGCTGGAGTTGGTCAGCGGCTTGCTGAATCAGTTCAAGTTCTTGATCGCGCAGTGCCCGATATGCGCTTATGCGTTCTGCGATCGAGGCGACATAGTGCCCGACGGTTTGCAGTTCTTCGGGTTTGAGGTAGCGGTTTTCGGCTTCGTCAAAGATGCCATCGATAGGAGAGTGCATAAGCGTTATGAGGGAATCAGAACAAATCAGAAAAATCAGTCAAGGTAAAACCGTTGGTCGGTTCTGGTGCAGGTTCTTCAAACGCAGGAGATTGAGAGATCGTGGTTCCTTCCCAGTTCACAGCGGCGAAAAATTGACGGACTCGCAAATCAAAAGAGAGCTCTGTGAAGGACTCGATCGCTGCCGCTTCTTCGAGCCGTTGAACATCTTGTGGAGTCGATCGTGCTGCAACGGTTTCGTTTTCCCAGTTGCAAGTGGTGAAAAAGGATTGAACCGAGGAATGAAGCCATTTCTGAGTATCTTGGGAGCCGAGCGTTGAAATCATTTGATGAGTTCTCCCGCTCTCAGTCGTTTTTCGATGTCTCTTGCAGTTGCGCCTTCATTCAGCCAAAACGATGCCGCATCGATTCGCTCTTGTCCGCCCAGAAGAAACTTACAGTACGTTTCGCCCATCGAATAGCACTGAATCTCAATGCAGCTAAGCTGTTTTTTCACCAGTTCGGTAAAGAATCCCGCATACAGTCCGGCATACAAGAAGCAAACAGGTTTACCCACATCGCCTAGAGTCCGAGCAACTGCGGAATCAAAGACGTTGATAAACATGAATCCCTGTTTACGATCGCCTAAATCCACTTCCCAACGCCCCCAACCTTGCGCCGTAAGCGACCACCACCAGGTTTCCAACAGAAACATTAGGTTCGTTTGGCGCATCGGGCGATCGTATTCTTTCTCAAACCACTTCTCGAAAAAGAAAGCATCTTTTTGCCCCCACTCACACCCGATCGTGTACATTGTGGCAGCGGAAGCATCTCCAACTTCTTCTTCGAGTCCCTCCACTAATCCAACAATGAAATCCTCAGAGGTCAGGATGTTTTGGCTATTGTTCCAATCTACGATCGTGCCTTTGTCGGGATCGAATTGGTAGAAGTCTTTGAATCCGTAGTGATTGTGTTTCTTAGGATTCTTGAGCTTCGCAGAGGTTTGATGGGAAAGTGCGACTGTCATAAGTTTTACAGGGGTTCAATCGAATAACACAAAAACCGAAAAAATGTAAAGTGAAGCGACAACGGTTGCGCTGATTGGTTTCAGTATGCCCAAATCAGAAATTTGGATTTAGACGGTTCCGAGCATCCGGCGATTCACTTCCAAAATTGGTAAAATCAAACTCGCTTCATTCGGCGTTAAAACTTGTTTGATCACGTCTTGCATTACGGTGTAAGTCACACCACAACTTTTCTGAGCGTTAAATGCCCGCATGATTGTTTGAAACCAAAACAGAAAGCGCTCTCGCATTGACTCTGGATCGTCGATCAGCATCGCCGCCGAAGAGTAGCGCAAAACTCGCAAGGTATCACGCTTCCATTTATTGGTTAAATCCTCGTTGCCTTGACGAAACAACATCGGATTGATCGCTCTCATTTTGGCTTGTACCTGCTGCACGATCGCGGCTTCACAGGCTTGCAATTTCTGGTAAGTTTGGACGCGCAACTCAAACGATCGAGCATATTCCGCTAAAAAACGGAGTTCTTCATCGGTGGCGTAGCGTCCCTCGGTTTCTTGAGTTAACCGCTGGATCTGGCTCAACATAATGGTTCTGAATTGGATTTGTTTGAATCGTTCCCTGTTTCTGGTCAATCTAAACGCCAGAAGAATTGGAGAAATAATTTGACATATTAAAACTGGTGGTGTCCTCGATTTTCTTCAGCATTGATCGAGTAATTAGTTTCTCTGATTCAACTAGGATTTGCCCAGTTAGCGGGTGCAATAAATCTTGTTCGGCTCTCCGCCCGATCAGCGCTTCGATATCCTTGATCGAATTGATGTACATCCCCGGCGGCAGTTCCACAATCACCCCGCTGCCCATCACTCTTGCCTGACATGCCAATCGCGAGTTTGTTTTGCAGGACGTAATCACTTCTAAAGCGCGCTGCTCTCGACGATTAATCGGGGTCAGGGATTCCATCCCGTCTCTCACGTAAACGTGACAGGTCGCACACATTCCACGACCGCCACATTCCTTGAGGACATCCAAATCCTTGTTAATCAGAACCGAGAGGAGATTCCCCATTGTTTCGATCGCGCTGTCTTGTGCAATCGGTTCAAGTCGTACCGTTTTCACCATGATCGTTAGGGCAATAGGAGGGCTTTTTGGGGGTCGGTGAGGGCGTTTTGCTCGACGAGAACGGCATAATCACGCACCGCTTGGGAACAGCGGTGGATAAATTGCGCGACCCAACTGCGAAACCATTCGTGTTCTTGAGCGCTCACCGCTTGTTCTAACCCTGAGAGTTCCCCCACAAAGCTAATTTGTCCCGATCGAGTAATTTGAAATTGCTCCATCCATGCCATAGCGGGACGACTACGTTTGAGATAATTAGTAATCACCGCAACGCCCAGATATTTCGTAGTGAACTGGTTTAACTGATTAAAAGCATCAATTAAATCTTTGAGTTTTGGTGAAGGAGCAGAAGGCAAAGCTTGAAATTGCTCAAGGGCGATCGTAGGATTCGCTTCGATCCACGCTCGTAATTTCTGAAATGCACCCGCAAACTGTTCATTGACACGAGAATCATCTTTGATCACAAGCGCAACGAAATTCTGGGCAAATCGATGCAGCACGATTTGATTTTGAGCAAATCGAAACTCTAGCACCTCATATTCAGGCGGAATCGTTTCCACAACTTGTAGAATGCCTTGAGACAGCAATTCTGCCTGTCCTTGAGTAAATGCAGGATCGCGGCTATAAAAAACTGGCTGAGAGTGTCCACTGAGTAGGGCGATCCCCACGATTCCTGGTACATTCAGAAAGTCCCGAATAACTTCCTGGTTCATAGGCTGATTTGCTCATCGTTCTGTACAATACTTGCCACGTCTATTATTCAAGGAGATTCGACTGAGTGCGATCGCACAACGGTTTTCTCGATTTTCTTCACAATTGTTCACAGTATCTAGCTGACTTGACAGTTTAGAGTGAACGCATTCGCTCTCCCGGTGTACTTTAAGCTCCTCACACTTCAGGTTTAGCCGTATGTCTGACCTTCCTTTCACTCTAGATCAGTTACGTATTTTGAAAGCGATCGCGTCTGAGGGTAGCTTCAAACGGGCTGCTGATAGTTTATATGTGTCTCAGCCAGCGGTCAGTCTGCAAGTCCAAAATCTAGAACGACAACTCGATGTGCCGTTGTTTGATCGAGGTGGGCGACGGGCGCAATTAACTGAGGCGGGACATCTGCTTTTAAGCTATGGTGAGAAAATTTTAACGCTTTGTCAGGAAACTTGCCGCGCGGTCGAAGATTTGCAAAATCTCCAGGGTGGCACTCTGATTATCGGTGCAAGTCAAACAACGGGAACATATTTGTTGCCGCGTATGATTGGATTGTTTCGGCAGCAATATCCAGATGTGGCGGTTCAGTTGCATGTGCATTCCACACGCAGAACATCTTGGAGTGTGGCGAATGGTCAGATCGATTTGGCAATTATTGGCGGGGAGATCTCTCCAGAGCTTCAGGATTCTCTCGAAATTATTCCCTATGCCGAGGATGAACTCGCGCTGATTTTGCCTCCCACTCACGCGCTAGCTCGATTAGAAACGATTCAGAAAGATGATTTGTATCGTTTACAGTTCATTGCGCTCGATTCTCAATCCACGATTCGCAAGGTGATTGACCAAGTTCTAGGACGTTGTGGCATTGAGACGCGCCGCTTAAAAATTGAGATGGAACTCAACTCGATCGAAGCGATTAAGAACGCAGTTCAATCGGGTTTAGGAGCTTCGTTTGTGTCGGTTTCAGCGATCGAGAAAGAGCTACAAATGGGAATGCTGCATCGCGCCCGAATCGATGATGTGGTGGTGAAGCGCAATTTATCGGTGATTATCAATCCGACTCGCTATCGATCGAAGGCGGCTGATGCGTTCTGTCGCGAGATTTTGCCCAAGTTCACGAGCCAAACGCTGAAGTTCGAGCGTCCGACTCCTGCTTATCCAGAACCGCAAAGCCTGAAGGCAATGCTTCAAGCAGCAAGCAATCGCGCAATTTCAGAGTTGGAATAAAAAAATTCCCAAGTGTCGATCGACGCTTGGGAATTCAGCGACGGTTGAAAACTAGCGGCGTGAAGACATCGACATTACAATCCGCAGCACATACCAAAAGAGCAACGCAACCGAAGCAAATAGCTCCAGGGAAGCTGCGACATATTGATGTGTGGCGTAGTGGTGCATGACTTTCGAGGTGTCATACAAGATGGCAACTGAAGCAAAAATTACCATTGCCACCGAGAAGATCAAGCCAAGCGTAAAGCCGAAGATCGCGCTACAGATAATCAAGCCGAGTGCGACAAATCCGCAGATCGTTAAGATGCCACCCAAAAACGAGAAATCTTTCTTCGTGGTAAATGCGATCGTTGTAAGTCCAGCAAACAGTAGCAGTGTCAAAATTCCAGCAGTTGGAATCACACTTGGATCAGAGAAGGTTGCTGCGATGTAGAGAATCGGAGCAAAAATCAGCGCTTCTGCAACTATGTATAGTCCTAGACCCACGTATTGAGTCTGGATCGAATCAGCTTTTGCAGCAAGCGATCGAGACAACCAACCTAACAGTGCAAACGCTCCCAAAATTGCTAGCCAGGTAAACCGACTTGAAGCAAAAAATTGAGTGATTGCGGCTGCGATTCCAGTTTGAAAGAGGAGAACTTCGAGAACAATGAATGCGCCAACGGCTCCCGCTAAGTGCAAATAGGTCTTTCGGATAAATTGAGCGCGTTCTGTGGGTCGAGATTCGGCGACGGTCAGCATAAACTTTCTTCCTTGTAGGAATCGATTTACCTGCCAGCCTAACCAACGGGCAAAAAAATTCGTTGAGTATAAGTGCTATTTCTATCAAATTGGTGACGATTCATCAGTCGATGTAGATATACCTGCAATGATTCGCGATCGCGTTTTTCTACTCGATCGTCATCCGAATGTCATTGTATTTTCACATCTAAAAATTAAAGTAGATTTCTATCAATCTGACTCGCACAAATTTTGCTCAGAACTATCGCAATTTCTTTTTCCTCAAACTCATGAAAGCCTTGGGTAAAGCTAGTTTTGGAGCTTCGGAACTTTCGTAAAACTGCCGAGTCAGAGATCACTACTCTCCGTGTTAAAAACGGTACGGTTATCCCCCACCGGAGCATCTATTCATCACCTTACAGAGCCGGCATGATAGAGAAGTGATCAAAGAGATTTCTAGCCTAATTTTGGACATTTCCATCATGCCTCGCGTTCTGTTCTCCCAAGCTGAATATTTCCTGAAATTTAGCCAGAAATTCCTGCGAGGCTCTTTACTTTTGTTAGAGTTCGTCCTATTATTAGATTAAAGTCGATGTGACTTCGACATAGGAACTTCACTTTCCCGCTGACCGTCAGGTTTACAGCGTAGACCTTCACCTTATCCCCTTCAGTTCAGGTTGACCTTTTCAGAGTGGGCAGGAATGCCCCACCCTGAGCGCATCAGTTTTTCCTCTAAACTATTAGATTTTCGCCGCCCCCCATCGTTTTCATTTCACGGAGTTGACTGCACATGGCTACTGCCAACACCAAATCTAAATCCGCTCCCAAGTCCACCTACAGCGCCGATATGGTGCGTACCTACCTGCATGAAATTGGTCGTGTGCCAATGCTGACACATGAGCAGGAGATTCTCTACGGAAAGCAAGTTCAGCAGATGATGACGCTGCAAGAGAAGAAAGAGAAGCTTGCGAAAAAGCTAGGTCACGAGCCGACGCTGCAAGAGTTTTCTGAGCACGTTCATCTCAGCGATTCTGAGTTAAGCGGCATCCTTCAGCGCGGTCGTCGGGCGAAGCAGAAGATGATCGAAGCGAACTTGCGATTAGTCGTCTCGATCGCCAAGAAGTACCAGAAGCGCAATCTCGAATTCTTAGATTTGATTCAAGAAGGTTCGCTTGGCTTAGAGCGCGGGGTTGAGAAGTTCGACCCGACTCGCGGCTATAAATTCTCGACCTATGCGTACTGGTGGATTCGTCAGGCGATCACAAGAGCGATCGCTCAACAAGCCCGCACGATTCGCCTACCGATTCACATCACCGAGAAGCTCAATAAGATCAAGCGCGTCCAGCGTGAGTTAGCACAGACGCTTGGACGGAGTGCGACCGCCGCTGAGATTGCAGCAGAATTAGAGCTTGAGCCGGAGCAGATTCGCGAGTTTCTGATGCTGTCTCGCCAGCCTGTTTCGCTCGATCTGCGCGTCGGAGATAACCAAGATACAGAGCTTCAGGAATTGCTCGAAGATGATGGCCCTTCACCGGATATGTATCTGACTCAAGAGCTTCTGCGCCAGGATCTTGAGACGTTGATGACGGATCTGACTCCGCAGCAGCGAGAAGTTCTAAGCTTGCGGTATGGCTTGCGGGATGGGTATGAGTTGTCGCTTGCGAAGGTTGGCGATCGCTTAAATCTCAGCCGTGAGCGCGTTCGTCAGCTTGAGCGTCAAGCATTGGATCACTTGCGTCGTCGCAAAGCGAGTGTGCGCGAGTATATTGCTAGCTAGTTTCGTTTCTCACATCAGCTATAGGGGGACATCGATCGATGTCCCTCTTTTTTTTGTCGCTATCGTCTGCCTTGAATGTTGCCTTCGATGTATTGCTTGCTGTAGGTCATGACGCACATTTGACCATAAACTGCATGAGCACCGCACGCTGTCCCGGTTAGCCGATAGCCAGGATTCAACAGTGCTTTGCGGTGTTCTCGGCTTTTCACACCATCATCAATCATCCACTGTCTAACGTGCCATTTCGCAGTCGCGATCGGACTAAAGCTGATATTTTCGCCTGCACTGCCTTGCCAAGTTCCATATCGATTGATTCGAACAAACGGATCGCTGCCATCAGTTCCATAGTGCCCCGCTTTTCCTTTGGGCCCGATGTCGAGTACGTGATCGCGTGCGCCAAGCGATAAGCCTTGCGATACGGTAAGTGCGGAAATTGGAGCCGTTGCCTTGAGATCTCGGATGGCTTCATTGACGACCGCTACGCCTTCTTGTGTTTCTAGCGCTGGATGTCCTGGAAGCTTTAAGAGATTGCCTTGGAAGTACTGCTTTAGTTCAGCAAGTTCGGCAGCGTAGGCTTGAGGATTGGCGCGGAGTCGATTGGTTTCATCCACGATCGCTTGCTCAATCTCAGCGATGCTTTCTGGTTTTTCGGCGGCTCTTTGTACGGGTCTTTCTGGCTGTCGCGCGGACTGTGTAGGGCGACTTTCTTGCTGAGGAGGACTAGACAGAGCCAGAATGCAAAACTGGCTGAGATTCAAGGGGATTCTACAAGCAATTCCAGCGCTTTGATAGTTCGGTTGAAACAAAGATGTCCGAACGCTGCGATTGCGATCGCCATCATTGAGAACCATCAATAAAACAGTTGCCTTTGATGTTTTTTGGGTGCGGCTTCTGAGTTCTGCAACTGAACCCGAAATGCGATCGTATTTTTTATCAATTTTGCCGAAGTTGCGGGCGCTGTTTGAGAGTTCTGGCGATGAGGAAAGCGGTGGAAGGGTTGGGGCAGTGCGAAGAAATGCGATCGCATCATTCATCGCGGAGAGTCCTTCGTGGGTTAAAACGCGCTCATTTCCGGGAAGGCGCAGAATGTTATTTTGATAGTTGCGTTTTTGGGTGTTTAACCATTCCGCGTAGGCTTTTGGGTTGGCGCGGACTTGGTTGATTTCGCTAAGAACGGAGGCTTCAAAAGTGGGGGCGGGTTGAGCGATCGCGCGATGACTAAAAACCAGGATTGCACTACTCAATAGAACTAAGATCGTGAATTTTAGCGATCTTAGTTTGGATTTTCTCACTCGGATCATTCAATTCTCCTCAAAACAATGCTCCTCGAAGTGCTTCAAGGATCATCATGGACGCTGTTAGAGTGCCCAGATTGAGGAGCGAGACGATTAAGAGTGTTTCACAGATCGGACTTTGAGAGGAACCTGACTAATCAATGTCGCAGACAGGATCAATGCTGCACCTAAAAAGCCTCGAATGCCTAAAGATTCGCCCAGCCAGAAGAACGAAAAGATGCTTGCAAACACAGGCTCTAAAGTGTAAAGCAATGCAGCTTCAGACGCGCTCACCCATCGCTGTGCTTGGGTTTGAGTCCAGATCGGAACTGCTGTAATGATCACGCCAACATACAGCAAGATATTAAAATGCGCTGCAACTCCAGCAAAAGGTGCATTTCCCTGTAGGAGTGACCAACTGATACCTAACACTGCTGCAACTGCAAGCTGAACTGCAACGAGCGGCATTGTAGGATGTTTTGGTGTGATGGCTTCCATTGCCAGAATGTACAAGGCGACCCCGATCGCACACGCTAAAGTTAGAACATCCCCAGATCCAAACCCGCCCCCTTCCCAGGACAGAATGCTAATTCCTGCGATCGCAATTCCGACTGCGCCTAAGATCCGCTTGGGTAAGTTTCGTCCCAAAATCGCGCCGAATAACGGGACTAGGATCACATTCAAACTAATCAGAAAAGCAGAGCGGTTTGCAGAAATAGACTCTAAGCCAATCAGCGCTAACAAACATTCAGCAAAGTAAAGTCCGCCAAGAATTGCGCCATCTTGCAGCAACTTAGCATTGAGATGACGGAGGTAAGGAGAGAATGCGATTGCGGCGATTGTAAATCGGCTTGCCAGAATAACGGGTGTCGGCAAATCGTTCAGCACCCCTTTGAGCAATGGGAAAGAAGTTCCCCAAATTGCGGTAGTCAAAATCAACAAGAACACACCCTGACCGTGTTGCGGTTTAGAAATCGCAGTCATAGACCACTTGATAGCAGTTCGCAAAACTTGATTAGAATTGCTCTTATTCATCGTGACGAATCCGCGTTGGAAACCGCAAACGATAGGGTGAATCTCATGTATCAGTGCATTCGATGGATACTCAGGTGATTTATTTTCCTTTTTTGCGACAATGCAGAGATGTGAAACTCGGTGATTGGTATGAGTCTCGATCGCTTAAGTCAACTTAAACTTTCACACCTACGAATTTTCGCTGCGGTGGTTGAGTGTGGCAGTTTTAGCGAAGCTGCTCTTCGACTTCAATTGTCGCAATCTGCGGTGAGCTATGCGATCGGAGTTTTAGAGGCTGAGTTAGGCGTTGTATTGCTGTCGCGAGGTCGATATGGGGCGCATCCTACTCCTGTCGGTGAACAGATTGTCGATCGCGCTCATCAAATTCTGAACATCGTGGATGATATGGCAAAACAAGCCAATCTTGCGAAAGGTTTGGAGGGGGGACATCTGCGAATTTCTTCGTTTCGGAGTGCTGCAACTCATATTTTGCCGGATGTACTCGCTGAGTTTTGCCGTCGGTATCCTGCGATCGCGATTACCCTGACTGAACATGATGATCGACCGAATGTGGAAGAAGATTTGTACAAAGGACGGGCAGAGATCGGAATTACCTACGCACCCGTTGGCTCGGATCTCAAGGCTTGGGAGATTATGCGCGATGAGTTTGTGGTACTATTTCCGCCAGGATTTCAGCGATCGAAGCCAACGTTAGACTGGAAAGAATTAACCTTGCATCCGCTGATTATGGCTCCTGAGAATGATGGCTGTGATGCGATGGTGTACGCCCATTGTGCAAGCTATGGAATTACGCTTCATGCGACTTATCAGGTTCGATCGGATGCCACGATCGTCAGTATGGTTGCAAAAGGTTTGGGAGCGGCAGTCAGCCCTCGATTAGCAGCGGAGCCGATTCCAACAGGAGTCAAAGTGTACAGCTTACCCGTTCCATTGTTCCGAGTGATCAATGTTGCGGTTGTCTCAGATGCACTATTACCGCCTGCTGCTTTTGCTTTCTTGGAATTGGTTAAGAAAACAATGCGGAGCTAACGAACTTTGAAAGATTACTCTATGAAAAATTACTCTATGTCAGGTGTTTGACGCTTAACGGATGTCGCAATGCTTGATCCTCGCACACGATGAATGTAGAGAACGGGGATTAGAGCATAAAGGAGCAAGCCGATTCTGGTGTTGAGCAATGAAACAAAGATTGCCAGTAGATAAGCGAATGGAACCATTAAAAAGCGTCGTCGAATCGTCCGAATCAAGCGAAGTTCCATTTCGACATCTACTAAGCGATGCCCGGATGTGATGTAAGACCAGTGCCAATAGCGCACAATTCCAGTTAAAAGTAGATTCAATCCGTAAACAACGCTGGCAGTGTGAAGTTGTCCATCCTGCCCGATGAGAGAAGCTGAAAAAGGAATAAATGCAATACACAGGAGAAAAACTAGATTCAGCCAGATGTGAATGCGATCGGAGCGTTGGACATAGTGAAACTCGATCGTATGACCATACCAAAACGTTCCCAGAACAATAAAACTAACGAGATAAGAGAAGATATTCTCTCTCAGTTCCCAAAGCTTTCTCAACAAGTCCATTTCTGAAGTGGCTTCGGGCGCTTGAATGTCGAGAACTAATAAGGTGAGAACGATCGCAAATACGCCATCGACTAATGTTTCGATTCTCTGAGCGCCTAATGTTTGATGCGTAGATGGGTCTGTAGATTGCTGTTTTATGTTCATGGCTAACTGCGAGTAACAGCAACTAAACCAACCATTCCAAGCACATAGAGCAAGAGAACGATCAATGAATCAATTCCCATCCGAAATATTCGCTTTTGCGGTCGAAAAATTAAGCCATACAGATAAACAACAGTAAGCAGAATTCCTAATCCAGCAATATAAATATCTGTTTTTTCCGCTCCCGGTAGAACAGTTTCACCAGAAATTAACGTTGCTAACAAAAACAATACGGGTAAAAAAGCATTACCGCCAAAAATATCGCTTACTGCTAATTGATAGTCTTCGAGCTTCACCGAGGCAAGACCTGTCGAAACTTCGGGGAGCGCAGTCGCAGCCGCCAACACTGTTGCACCGAATAAAACGCCGCTCATCCCCACATGATTTGAGATCGCGTCTCCCGATTCCTCTAGCCCTACCCCCGCGGTCAGTGTCACAATCGACGCAATCAAAAACACAATCCAAGTGCGCGTTAAGCTTTTACCTTTTGATTGATCCGCGTTCGACTGTTGAGAAGATCCTCGATCGGAGGGTTGAGCGTCCGGGGCATCGCCTTGCTCATGCCACGGTAATCCTTTTCGCGCCCGACCAATCAGCCACAATCCCACCATCCATAAAATCGCAATCAACAATGCTCCCGGTGAAATCCGAGCAAAGATCAGAGTCTTCGGTAACTGCGTTGCCATAACTGCCACAATGAGAACCGCAATAACCATTAAGCCTTCGAGAACTAAGGTCAGAGAAGCAGCCCGATACATCAAAGGCTTTCGACCGCGAATCCCGAACACATCGAGCAGCACTAACACAACTGTTTGAATTGCAACCCCGCCGAGAATATTCCCGGTCGCAATGCCAAGATTGTGTTGAAGTGCAGCACTGACCGTAATTGCCATCTCAGGAAGATTTGTCGCGATCGCTAATAAAATCAGTCCGCCCAATGCTTCACCCAATCCCAGCCGTGACGATAAAACATCAGCCGTGTTCGATAGCTGAACCCCAGCAATCCAAATCGCGATCGCAGCAACAATAAAGATCAACAACAGAAACGGCAACGACAGCATGCTGAACATGATCGCTTTAGACTCAGCTTGAATAAGAGGTGCTTTGAGCCTTTCGATCCTGAGCTTTTTTTGCGATCGCATCGTCTATCAATAGTGAGAACAGAACATCGCTAATTTTTAACTTTGTACGAGTGTAAAGAATCTCAGTCTTTCTACAGTTTTAACTTCTACCTGATGGCACAGATGGCGAATTGCTCTGTGTCTTAGCTTGAGGATACGGCGCGATTCGATGATTTGGCTTGACTGGAGGTTTTTCATGGATGTTCCTAGACTGCGCTATCCGCACTCAGGCAAAAGAAATAGACTGATTGGACTCGGATTAGCGACGCTGCTCATTGGCGGGACAGGCGCATTTTTCTTTACCCGTCGTCCAGCTTCTACGCCTCAAACCGTTGCAACATCAACCCAGAGTGTCACAGTCGCCCCAGTACAAACTGCATCGATTTCGCGCACGATCAATGCCACAGGAACAGTCGCGGCACGAGATTTGTTACCGATCGCACCAGAAGCATCAGGCTTGCAAGTTCAGCAAGTATTAGCAAACGAAGGACAGACAGTACGTTCAGGTCAAGAACTAGCGATTTTGAGCAGTGATGTACTGCGATCACAATTAAATCAATCTCAAGCACAATCCACTTCAGCGCAAGCCGTTTTAGGACAAAGACAAGCCACTCTCCAGCAGCAACAAGCCACTTTAGCTGAAGCTCAAAGCAATTTAAGACGTTATCAACAATTAGCGCAATCGGGGGCGATTAGTCAGGCAGACTTAGAACAGCGAGCGACCGCAGTTGCGACCGCGCAAGCCGCAGTATCGACCGCACAGGCAGGAATTGGACAAGCCCAAGCGGACATTCAAGCGAGTCAAGCGGATATCCAGCGGCTACAAACCCAGCTTGGTCAAACGATCGTGCGTTCTCCTGCCAATGGTGTGGTTGCTGAGAGTCTTGCTAAAGTAGGGGATGTTGCTTCGACCTCTAATCCATTGTTCCGATTGATTCGCAACGGTGATTTAGAACTACAGATTAAGCTTCCTGCCACACAGTTACCGCAAGTTAAGGTTGGTTCCCCTGTTCGGATTACTTCAGATGTCGATCGGCAAATTAACGTACAAGGAACAGTCAGAGAGATTGCGCCCTTAGTTGATCCACAGACTCGCCAAGCTACTATAAAAATCAATCTGCCGCAAAATCCAGCGATTCGATCGGGATTGTTTCTCAGAGCCGCAATCACAACTCAGACCACGCAAGCGCTAACGATTCCATCGAAAGCGGTGTTGCCTCAGTCGAATGGAAGCTCGACGGTGTTTGTTTTGCAACCGGATGGCACAGTGCGATCGCAAACGGTTCAAACAGGCGTGACTCAGGGCAATGATCCGAACAACACAACGGTTGAGATCGCTCAGGGATTGAATACGGGCGATCGTGTGGTAGTTGCGGGATCGGGTTATGTCAAAGATGGAGATCGCGTCACCATTGCTCAACAATAATTGTTAGTGGTATGTCATTTAATATTTCTGCTTGGTCAATTCGTTCCCCAATTCCGACAATTGTTCTATTTCTGGTTCTGACCTTAGCAGGACTGGTCGCGTTTCCCTTTCTGGGCATTGATGAAAATCCGAATATTGATATTCCTTCAGTCAATGTTACGGTCATACAACCTGGAGCTGATCCAAGTGAACTCGAATCGCAGGTAACAAAGCGAGTTGAGGATGCAGTTGCGGGACTTGGTAACATTGATGAGATTACTTCGACTATTACCGATGGTTCCTCGCTGACTCAGATTAACTTTGTGTTAGGAACGAATAGCGATCGAGCAACCAACGATGTGCGAAACGCCATTTCTCAGATTCGTCAGGATTTACCGCAAGATATCAATGAACCGATTGTTCAGCGCTTAGATGTGGCGACGGGCGGCCCGGTTGTCACTTATGCGGTGGCATCGCAAAATCGATCGACGGCTGAACTGAGCAACTTAGTCGATCAAACAATTAGTCGGGCATTGTTAGCGGTTCAAGGCGTTTCACAAGTCAATCGGATTGGCGGAGTTGATCAAGAAATTCGCGTTGATCTCGATCCAACTCGACTACAAGCAGATGGATTAACCGTTAACCAAGTCAATGATCAGATTCGCGCTTTTAACATTAATCTTCCTGGTGGGCGGAGCAATCTAGGCGGCAGTGAGCAAACGATTCGGACGCTCGGAAGTGCGCCGAGTGTTCAAGCCTTGCAGAACTATGAAATCACTTTACCAAAAGGCGGATTTGCGCCTTTGTCGAGCTTGGGATCTGTGACTGATGGAACCGCAGAACCTAGACGACTGGCACGATTGAACAATCAGCCTGTGGTTGCATTCTCAGTTTTACGCAGTAATGGAAGCGTTTTAGTTGCGGTTGAAGAAGGAGTTCGCAAAGCAGTAGATGATTTACAAAAAACACTACCGCCTGACATTCGCTTACAGTTGATCAACAATGTTCGCGCGAACTATATTCGGGAATCTTATTCAGCATCGATCGAGTCTGTTGTTTTAGGCGCAGTCCTTGCAGTTGCAACAATTTGGCTATTCTTACGAGACAGACGCGCAACCTTCATTACCGCTGTTGCCCTGCCGCTCTCTTTAATTCCAACTTTCGCCATTCTCAAAGCATTGGGCTACACGCTCAACAATATGACGTTGTTAGCATTAGCGTTGGTGGTTGGGATTCTGGTGGATGATGCGATCGTAGAAATTGAGAACATTGAGCGACATATGCAAATGGGGAAATCTCCGTTTCGAGCTTCGCTGGATGCTTCGGCAGAGATTGGATTAGCAGTTGTTGCAACTACAATGTCGATCGTGGCTGTCTTCGGCCCTGTGGCGTTCATGACAGGTGTAACCGGACAGTATTTTCGCCCGTTTGGTCTTTCCGTTGCTGCATCAGTTTTGTTCTCACTATTAGTTGCACGAATGGTCACGCCATTGATGGCAGCTTATCTATTAAAAGGACATGGAGAGAGAAAAGCTAAACGCAATGGGAAGAGGCAATCCGACTCGCTTCCGTCCATTGCAGCTCCATTTACGCCAACCCATGAAGCAAGAGGTGGAACAACGACTCAACCTGAAAGACAAAGACGCGATCGTTTAGCGGAAGCTTATGAGCCTTTACTGAAGTGGGCATTACGCAACCGGATGTTAACGTTAGGAGCTTCGCTGTTGTTCTTAGTGGGAAGCTTTGCCCTGGTTCCGAGTTTGCCGATTGGATTGTTTGGCACAGCCGATCAAGGGCTTTCAGTCGTTGCGCTGGAATTGCCACCGGGAGCGACTTTGGATGATACCGATCGAGCAGCCCAACAACTGACGACACAACTTCTACAGAACCCAAATGTCAGCGCAGTTCAGACAGATCAAGCGGTGAATACTGCAACGCTCTATGTTCTGCTCAAACCAAAAGGAGAACGAAAGATCTCACAGCTTGAGTTTGAGAATCAAGTGCGTCCTTTGTTCGCTCAAGTTCCAGGAGTGCGACTTAGCTTTTCGGGTCGAGGCTTTGGGGGGGCAAAAGAATTGTCAGTTGCTCTAAAAAGCGAAGATGCACAAGCTTTAACTCAAGTCGCCAACGCTTTAGAACAACAAATGCACCAGGTTCCAGGTTTAGTAGAGGTTTCGTCGAATGCAAGTCTACTAAAGCCAGAAGTGCTGATTCGTCCTGATCCCGCGCGGGCAGGCGATCAGAATGTTTCAGTTCAGAACATTGCTCGAACGGCTTATGTTGCGACATTGGGCGATAGCGATGCGAATTTGGCTAAATTTGATTTACCCGATCGACAAATTCCCATCCGCGTTCAACTCGCACCACAGTTCCGCACTGATATTGATACGATTCGGAACTTACAGGTTGCTAATCAGAATGGAAGCTTAGTTGCACTGCAAACCGTTGCCGATATTCAGTTGGGCAATGGCCCTTCTCAAATTCGACGGTACAATCGCTCTCGGCAAATTTCCGTCGATGCCAACCTACGCGGAATTGCACTTGGTGAGGCATTGCAGCAAGTGCATGCTTTACCTGCTTTGAAAAATTTACCCGCAGGCGTAACTCAAGAACGAATCGGAAGCGCCAAAATCATGGGCCAACTTTTTGGAAATGTGGGAGCCGCATTGGGAGCCGCAGTCGTGTTTATCTATGTGGTTCTCGTTCTGCTATTCGGTGATTTTCTACATCCGTTAACGATCATGGTGGCATTGCCTTTCTCATTGGGTGGCGCATTTTTCGCATTGCTCGTCACTCACAAAGAACTGGGCTTGTATGCTTTGATTGGGATCGTGTTGCTCATGGGTCTAGTGTCGAAAAACTCAATCCTATTAGTTGACTATGCGCTGTTGAATCAGAAAGAGGGCAAATCGACCTACCGAGCAGTACTAGATTCGGGTGTGGCTCGTTTGCGTCCGATCTTGATGACCACGATCGCAATGATTGCCGGAATGACCCCGATCGCTTTAGGAGTGGGTGCGGGATCTGAGCTTCGTAGCCCAATGGCGATCGCGGTTATCGGCGGACTCGCAACTTCAACCTTGCTTACTCTCGTTGTTGTACCTGTGATTTTTACCTATATTGATAGCTTCCAGGATCGGCTTTCTCGAACTGTCTTTCGTCGAGCAGTCGAGCGTCAAGCCGAAGACGAGGAACAACCAGAACGAACCATTGATCCAGCGATGCGAAGATAGCAGTTACGATCGCTTGTCTGAGACCAGCATCGGCTTGAAATCGAATTTCTGTCATTCTGCGTTCTGCTTCTGGGATTGAGCCGCTTTTAATTTTTGGTACAGCAAAGGACTCTTCTCTCGGCAAGAGTTCGGCGAGTGAACGTTATGCTTGGGCTGTACGTGCGTACTGGCGACACCTTTAGAGTTGATTGGAGCGCAGAATGAAGAACGATGAAGCCATCAGCGAAATCCGCAGGATTCGACACACTATTTCTGAAGAGCATGGACATGATCCTCAAGCGTTAGTGAACTACTACATTGAACTTCAGAAGCGACATCCTAAATTGGCTCAACAACAAAGCAATCAGTCTGAGCCTCTAACTCTTGACGATCGCTCCAAAGTCCGCTAAGACTCTTGCATGATTTCGCAGCACACCTAACAGGTTGAGTCGATTTTGCTTAATGTCGAGATTGGAATCCATCACTAACACACTGTCCTCACCGTCAAAGAACGCACTCACTGTCGGCACAATCTGGCTTAAAGCTTCGACGAGTTTTGTATAGTTCGCTTGACCTTGCATCGTTTGATTTAACTGCTGAAGTGCCGCGAAGAAAGCTTTCTCTGAGTTCTTTTCAAACAATTCGGGGCGAATCACTGGAACGGGATCAAGCTGCTGTTTGTCTAATGTTCCTTGAACGGCTAGACGAGATGCACGATTGACAGTTTCATAGACAGCAGCGAGGCGTTGATCAGTGCGAATTGTTTGTAGAAATTCGGCTCGATCGCGAACATCTAATAAATTTTGCAAAGCGCGCGCTGTATAGTCTGGGTCGTTCTCGCCTAAGACTGCATTCACGAGATCGTAATCGATCGATTTCTCATCTTTCAACAATGTTTCAACGCGCTGTAAGAAGAAGTCTTTTAGTTGTTTGAGCAGATCGGGTGCTGAGAGCTTTTGAACTTGAGCATAGTTTGTACTAAAGCTAGAAACAACCTGTTCTAGAAGCTGATTGAGATCAATATTTAGACTTGCTGCCCAAGTAATGTTTACGATCGCGGTTGCCGCTCGTCGCAATGCAAACGGATCAGATGATCCAGTTGGAATCAGTCCCAATCCGAAAATACTCACTAGCGTATCTAAGCGATCGCTAATTCCAACAATTTGACCTGCTACAGTTTGCGGCAAATCATCGCCTGCACCACGCGGCAAGTAATGTTCATAAATTGCAGTGGCAACGGTTTCAGATTCACCACAAGCGATCGCATATTTCTGTCCCATCACGCCCTGAAGCTCTGGAAATTCACCGACCATTTGAGTCACGAGATCAGCCTTGCACAAGAGTGCAGCTTGTTCAACTGAGGCACGATCGTTGATATTCAACTGGGTGCAGAGTTGAGCCGCGATCGCAATGATTCGATCGACTTTCGATCGTACTGATCCAAGGTCTGCTTGGAATGTAACTGTTTCGAGTTTGGGTAAGTAGGCTTCTAAGGGAATTTTACGATCGGCATCGAAGAAGAACTTTCCATCTGACAATCGCGCTCGGATCACTCGCTCGTTTCCTGAAGCAATAATTTCTGCTTTTTTTGGATCGCCGTTTGATGTAGTGATGAAGTAGGGCAAAAGTTTAGAACTGTTTGAGTTACGAACTGGGAAATAGCGCTGATGGCTTTCCATTTCAGTTGTGATGACTTCTGCGGGAAGCTCTAAGAAGTCTGCATCGAATTTACCAACAACCGCAGAAGGATACTCAACTAAATTGGTGACTTCACGCAATAGACTTGGATCAATGATTGCAACACCATTAATCTGTTTTGCAGCATCTTCAGCCTGCTGCTTGATCATCGTTTGGCGATCGTCTGGATTCACTTCGACAAATGCAGACTTTAACGCTGATACATAAGATTCTGGATTGGAAATCGAAATCGAATCGGGATGTAGAACGCGATGACCCCAGGAAATCCGATCGCTCTTGTAATTGATCGAATTGCTGGTCATCTCGATCGGTAAAATCACATCATCGAGCAGTGTTACAAACCAGCGAATCGGACGAGAAAACCGCAGATCACCATCGCCCCAACGCATAAAGCGTTTTCCTTCCAATTGCGTGATCCATTGTGGAATCAGTTCGGTGAGAATTTCTGAAATGGCTCGACCTTTGATCGTTTTTTTCACGAAAACAAATTCGCCTTTCTCAGTTGGACGAATTTCAAACGAGTCGATCGAGACTCCTTGTTTCTGAGCAAATCCCTCTGCTGCTTTGGTGGGTTTGCCATCTTTGAAAGCGGCTTGCGCGGGCGGGCCTTTCACCTCTTCATTTTGATCTGGTTGCTGTGCGGGCAAGCCTTGAATGACGATCGCTAATCGTCTCGGTGTGCCATAAAACTGAATTGAATCTGATGCCAAATTTAGCTCAATAAGCTGTTTGGGAATTCGCGATCGCCATTGCGACAATGCCTCATCGACAAAGCTTGCGGGCAGTTCTTCGGTTCCAACTTCGAGTAAAAATGATGGCATAACGAAAGGCGATCACGAAAATCAGTCTTATCAGTTTACCGCGAGACCGGAAGATTGAAGTAGGTGTCTCTTGTCCAAAGATTTTGATTTCGGGAAGTAGATGAGATTGGGAGAGCGATTACTGTTCGAGTGACTCAGGCATCAATTCCATCCCACAGTTCAGAAGTGGGCCTTACTCTGCCTTCTTTGATGTCCTGCAAAGAGATTCGCAAATGGGCAAGGATCAGTTCGTTTGGGTCATCGTCTGGATCGTTTAGAAGCGTTAGGATTCCTCGATCGACGAGAATTTGATAAAAATCATCGACATCCATCGCAATAACATGGGCAGCTTGCTCGATGAGAAGAATTTTTTGTTGGAAAAGCGAGATCGCAAGTTCTTGGCGTAAGTCTGCTTCTGTGAGGGATAGATTATCGGGAAGGTCGCGTGATTTGCATAATTTAGGCTCCTTGGTTGGGGGTTTCACTCATTTTATCGAGATAGGTGATGACTGCTTTTGACCAGATACTTTCTTCAAGGTAATGTTTGACAATTTCTGCGAACGTGGCTTTGATGGCTTGAAGATGACGCTCTGGATTTAGTAGTTGTTTGCGGAGGGTGACAAGGGGATGAGTGGTGGAGCGTTGGATTTCGGTAAATTCGGCGTTGAGGACAGTGAGGGCTTGGGATTTTGTAGTGACTTGGGGGTGTTGCGTTTGGAGTTGAGTGAGTAGAAGTATGAGGTCAGCGATCGCGGTTTTGATTTCGGGGTCTGTAGAGTGGTTGTTTTCGATGTAAGTATCCACTTGCTCGAAGATTTGAACTTTTTGAGCGTTGGGGAAGTTGTATTTAGATAGATTGCTCATTCTGAAATTTCTTGTGAGATGTTGAATTGAGTCTCAGCGCGGGTGATAATTTCTCGGACTTCGTCGGCAGTAATGTCGGGTTTGTCTGATTTGGAATAGAGAGTCACGAGCAGAATTTGTGCTTCTGTTTTGAGGTAGTAGATGATGCGATAACCGCCGCTTTTGCCTTTTTGGACATCGCTATTTTTGACTCTGACTTTAAAGAGGGTGTAGTTTATGCCGGGAATTTGATCTCCTAGCAGTTCACCGGATTCTAATTGATCGATGATGGGTTGAATATCGATTCGGATGCGGCGATAGCGTTTTGCGAGTTGCCGAATTTCTCTTTCAAAGCGATCGCTAGTCCTAACCTGAATGGGTGGATCAATCGACATCCATGTTCTCCCAAAGCTGAGAGACAGGTTTAGTTCTTCCGGCTAGGACATCTTGCCAGCCTTGATAAAGTCCTGCTCGAATTTCTTCAAGCGGTGTGTCTTCGAGGTCTTCTTCGGGTTCGGAGATGAGGACGATGACGCGAACTCGACTGTTATGAGCAAGGGTCAAAGGTTCGTCTAGAGTCAGTTGTCCATCTTCTGTGAGCGTTGCGGTTGTTTCGATCGCTTTCATGGTTTAGTCTCTTTGAGGTTTCTGAGTTAGAGGATGTGCTTTTATGATGGCGGATCTTTAGTTGGGGTTTCGTAATATCGATCGACATCCCCTCCATCCGCACAAGGTTCCTGAACTGCATTTCTAGGATCTTTAGTTGGGGTTTCGTAATATCGATCGACATTCTCGAAGATTTTGGGTTCGGTGGCGTTGGGGAAATTGTAGATTGTAGTGGGAGAGCGATCTCTGTTTGGGTGGGTTTGTCGATCGGCGTTCTGTGCTTCTAGATAGGCTTGAAAGATTTTGTAGTTGTAGTATTTGCAATAGGCTTGAATCTCTAGAATTGCGCCAAGTGCATCTTCTCCCGATGATGTATGTACTAGAGCAAGAAGATTAGGCAGTACACAGCACGCTTCGTCATATCTTATTTCTTCTTTCTCATCCCAGTTTGCTCCAATAGGCACCAAAAAATTTTCACTCTGCTGTGTTTGAACAGTTTTAGAATCTTCATTAGTAGCTAAATCTTTCAATGCGAAAGCAGCACTGTCTCGTACAAGAGGATCTTCGTCTTGTAAGACTTGGGTTAGTATTGAAACTGCCTTATGGGGAATCAGTTCTCGTAACGTATAAACTGCTATTGCACGCTTGTAATAGTCTCCATGTGATAGTGCTTGCATCAGTTGAGGGAGCACTGCTTCAGAATCTAAGTTTCTCAGCGCAGATGCTGCTCTCACAGTCACATATATGTCTTCATCTTGCAGTGCCTGCATTAGCGCAGGAATTGCTACCTTGAACCCGTATTTTCCCAATATCTCAGCCGTTCTTCCACGCATGCCGTAATCCTCACAGTTCAAGGATTGAAGCAATAATGGAACAGCTACTTCAGAGCGCGTTTTACCCAAAATCTCAACTTTGAGCCATTCTGGAGCGTCTAGCTCACTTACCATTACCACTGTCTTTCTCTGAAATTCCTGCTTTACCTCTCCTGCTAGCCGCGCTCCTAATAGCCAATCGACCTCTAACGCCGATCTCACCACCCGAATCGCCAACGCTTTATCTTTCACCAGCGCCAACATCAACGCTACAGGCTCCGTCCACTTCAGATAGTTGAGATAGTCTTGTTTCAGAACTTTACTACCTACTTCGTCACTCAACTCTGGCAACCGCTCTAACAGCGATTCTGCCGCATAATATTCCTGAATCATCTGATGTCGAAACTCGATTTGGTCTGCGCTTCGATTCTGCAACAAATGATATTTGAGCAAGTCATCTAGGATATCTCGAATTGAAAATTGCTCATTCGGAAACACTCGGCTTAACTCTCGTTCTGCTTCATCTCGATCGATAACCACTCGAAAATCAACAGGCGTTTCTCCCTGCATCATGAGCCATGCTAAAGCTTTCAAAGCCTTCTTCCACACTCTGCGATCGCTTAATGGCTTCACATCTCCTTTGAGTGCTGCTACCTCATGTTTACGAACGCTACTTTGCTCATAAGCTTCTGTAAACACCTTGAAAATTTCACCTAAATTTCTAGGCAGCGTTGAATCTGGACTTTGCTGAATCACTTCGCACAGCATCCACAGCAGCAACGGCGTTTGCCCAAACTCTCGCAATCGATCGCTTAACTGCCCCAGCATCTTTTCTGCTTGCTCTGACAACAAATACGATCGGACAAACTCCCGCATCTGCGCTTCCGTCAGCGGCTGCATTTCCAATTTCTTCTCAATTCCCAAATCTCCACCAAGACTCAAATCCCGCGTCGTGAAGATCATCGGCAGTTTTGGATGATTGCGTCGAAAAGCGGAAAGCTGCGATCGAGCTTCCTCCGATGGCAACTCATTCACCCCATCAAAGAGAATCAGCGCTCGCTTCAACGCCTCTGCAACTTGTTCAACAGATAGATCATGCCGAATGAAAGAATCGTGGATTAATTTATCGATCGACCCTTGCCAATAGCGCAATTCCACCAGCACCGGAATCCTTGCCTGCGGATTCGTCGCCTCTTCCAGCATCAATCGCGCCAACGCCGTAGACTTTCCCGAACCCGGTCGCCCCACTAACAAAACTTGCTGATCTGCATACTTACGAAGCCCTTCCAGCACCGAGAACCGCTCAATTTTCTCTTCTCGCTCTCGCTCCTCCCGTTTCACCGTCTGCACCATCAAGCCAAAGTCAAAAAACGGCGATTCTTCCTTCGCCTGCCGTTGCTTTCCTGTGGCATCCGTGAAGGTATAACGCTCCCACCACTTTGCATAAGCGGCACGGATCGACTCAAGGTAGGGTTGAAATTGAGAAGACATCGATCGAGCAACGGGAAAAAGGGCTTGTTCCTTATCCTACACATCCAAACCTTGAAACACCGGGATTCTTGAGCATTTCTTCTGCTCGAAACCAAAAGAAAGATGTGCGAATCGAATATCTCTTCAGTCACATTCGATTTCCCCTGCGGAATATACATAATTCCTTTGCGCTCATCGAATTCGCTTTCTGTTGCATTCGATTTCCCCTCAGTCACATTCGATTTCCCCTGCGGAATATACACAATTCCTTTGCGCCCATCGAATTCGCTCCCCGTCGCATTTAATTCGCCTGCGGAATCTACTGAAAAACCTCGATCTCTTCGTCACCCAAAATATTCATTCCCATTCAATACAGTCGCTCCCATTCAAAGTCCCCCATTCTGGGGGACTTAGGGGGCAAAAAGAACCAAAACGCAGCAAAAAACCTCAACCAATACCAATTCCTGGGAACACTAAAAACGATCTTTACGAAACGGACATCCTTCCATGCCGACAAAACGCCTCTCCCGCGAAATCATTCAGCAAGATGTAGACTCCATGAATGGACTAAACGCCATTGTTGGCTACCACACTAATCGGACAGAAGCCACGCCCGAAGGTTTACAGCTTGCCTATCGGACAATGCTGGCAAAACAACAACTCGAAACCGAACAGCAAGTGATCGCCCGCGAAGCCGCAGAAGCCGCCCGTAAAGCAGAGCAAGACTTTCATAACGCAGTTCTCGCAATGAAAGAAGCCGTCAAAGGACAATTTGGCTCCGATGGCAAAGAAGCTGTTGCCATTGGACTCAAGCGCAAATCCGATCGCAAACTTCCCACTCGTAAATCGAAAGAGACAGCAGGGCGTTGAGTTGAGCGAAAAGATAGCAAAGCAGAATGAAGTCACCCCAGACGATCGCGCTTGATCAGTCGAACAGAAGAAGGTCAGAATCAAGCGCGATCGCTTCGCTGCACTAAGTGTTCGTTAAACTTAAAGAAATGTTGCAAGGTGAATTCGCGTGGCTAGTGAAACGATTTCTTTAGGCAGAACAAACTTGACTGTTCCGCCGTTGTGTATTGGAACATGGGCTTGGGGCGACTCGTTATTCTGGAGTTTTGGCAAAGAGTATAACGAAGCGGATTTGAAACAGGCGTTTGATAATGCGATCACGTCGGGCGTAACTTTCTTTGATACCGCTGAAATCTACGGTCTAGGCAAGTCAGAGCAATTCTTGGGTCAGTTTATGCGGCAGACCGATCAGTCGATCCAGATTGCGACAAAATATATGCCGTTACCGTGGAGATTCAGCGCTCAGGCGGTACACGATGCTGTGACAGAAAGCCTCAAGCGTTTAGGAGTCAATTCTGTTGCGCTGTATCAGGTTCATATGCCATTTGACTTTTTCATGAGCAAGAAAACGCTGATGGAAGCGCTGGCTGAAGAAGTCAAACAAGGCAGAATTGGCTCGATCGGGGTGAGCAATTATTCTGCGGATCAAATGCGAGAAGCACAAGGATATCTTGCGACAAAAGGCGTTCCGCTAGCAGTGAATCAGGTGCGGTATTCATTGATTACGCGCGAAATTGAAGCGAATGGAATTCTAGATACCGCGGAAGATTTGGGCGTTACGATCCTTGCTTATAGTCCATTGGCTCAAGGATTGCTAACCGGAAAGTATAAGCCCGAAAATGCGGATTCTGTAACCGGGGCGCGTAAGCTTGATCCGCGATTTGGTCGGCAGGGATTAGAGAAATTGATGCCTGTGATCGATCGCTTAACTCAAATCGGGGCGAAGTACGATCGCACTCCCGCCCAAGTTGCGCTGAATTGGCTCATTGCTCAAGGGAATGTGATTCCGATTCCGGGGGCGAAAACGGCGAGTCAGGTACAACAGAATGCAGGCGCGATCGGGTGGGCACTGGAGCCGGAAGAAGTGGAGCAGCTTGATTTGTTGACGCGATCGTACAAAAAATAAGCTCTAGAGTCTCTACTTAAGTCGAATACTACAATCTGAACCGCGTCTCATAGTTGGGGAACAACAGAGTCTACTATTCTCGCCTGTGATGCCCCAACTATGAGACGTGCTAGAAAAACCGTTCGGTCTGTGCTGGCTTTCTTGATCTTGTTTAGCTGCTTAGGAACAAAAGTTGTTCAAGCTCAAATTACACCCGCGATCGATGGAACTGGAACAAAAATTAATCGCACTCCAACACAGTTCGACATCACAGGCGGGACCCGATCGGGAATTAATTTATTCCATAGCTTCGATCAGTTCGGACTCAATCCAGGACAAACTGCTAATTTCCTTTCAAATCCCAGCATCCAAAATATTCTCAGTCGCGTTACAGGTGGCAATCCATCCGTGATTAATGGCTTGATTCAAGTCACAGGTGGCAATGCAAATCTTTACTTGATGAATCCGTCTGGAATAATCTTTGGAGCCGGAGCGCGGTTGAATGTTTCAGGGGCGTTCACAGCGACGACAGCCAGCGGGATTGGGTTTGGGAACAATTGGTTTAATGCGATCGGCAATCCGAACTATACTCAACTGGTCGGTAAGCCCTCGGAATTCGCGTTTACGAGCGGCGGCAGCCTCTTCAATGCGGGAACCCTCAGCGCTCAATCGGTGACATTGCTCGGCGGAACCGTGGTGAATACGGGAACGATCGAAGCTCCAGGCGGCAACATTACGATCGCGGCAATTCCCGATCAGAAGCTAATCCGAATCACTCAGGCAGGAACGCTTTTGAGTCTGGATTTACCGATGCAAGAAAGCATCAAAGCGCAACCGTTACCCGAATTACTGACGGGCGGCAATCTGTCTAATGCAACAGGAGTCACCGTTGAGAATGGCATCGTTAAGATCGCTGCAACACCAATTGCAACACAGGCAGGAAGCGCGATCGTATCTGGTCAAGTCTCAGTCGCAGGAGAAACGCCTGGAAAGGTTCAGGTTTTGGGCGATCGCATTAATTTAATCAATGCCAACATCGACGCATCAAGCACAACGGGAGGCGGAACGGTTCTAGTCGGTGGAGAAGCAGAAGGAAAAGGCACAACGCCGAGAGCAATTTCTACGACTTCCGATGCTCAGACTAAGATTTCTGCCGATGCGATCCGACAAGGAGCAGGTGGAACCGTCGTTTTGTGGTCAGATGACACCACGAAAGTTCAGAGCAACATTAGCGCTCGTGGAGTCGATCGAGGTGGCTTTGTTGAAACCTCTGGAAAACAAAAATTAGATGTGAATGACGCGATCGTAAATGCAAGTACGACTAATGGCAACCCCGGTACTTGGCTACTTGATCCTACGGATATCAACATCGCAACGACGGGCGGAACGATCACACCAAGCGCGATCGCAGCTTCACTAGATGGCGGAACGAATGTTTCCCTCACGACTGCGGGAGCCGGAGTCGGTGTTGGCGATATCACGCTGACGAATTCGGTGAATCAAACGGGAGGCGGGACAGCCTCGTTAACGCTGACGGGAAGACGATTGCTGCGCCTTAGTAGCGCGGTATTCAATCTCAGCACAACTGGAGATTTGACGTTTAATCTAAATCAAGTCAACCCAGAAGCAACGGTTCCGACGAGTGCGATTCAGACTGCGATCGGAACTATCAATACCGTTCCAGGAAATCGCATCATCACCTTGGGCGCGGGAACTTACACAGGTGGAACACTTTCGCTCAATGGCAAATTTGCGATTCGTGGGACTGGTGCAACAACAATTCTAGATGGGGGCAGCGCAAGGCAAGTTCTTAATATTGGTGCGGCTGGAAATGTCACGCTGGATGGAGTGACGATCGCCAATGGTGCAACGACAACCAACGGAGCAGGCATTGTCAACAACGGCATCACGTCGATTCAAAACAGCATCATTGAAAACAACATTGCGAGTGGTAGCAGCAGTGATGGCGGTGGAATCTACAACCGCGAACAGTTGACGATTAGTAATTCGACCATTCGGAACAATACGAGCGGCGACGATGGCGGTGGAATTCGTAACGATAAAACTTTAGCGATCGTCAATAGTACCATCAGTGGCAATACCGCTCGAAGCGTCAGCAGTTTCACCAGTGGCGGCGGTGCAATTCTCAATACCATTCTTGCAACAGCAACAATCAGCAACAGCACAATTAGCGGTAACTTAGGTCAGGTTGGTGGCGCAATCCGCAATGATGGGACTTTGATCCTGACCAATAGTACTGTAAGTGCAAACACAGGAACAAACGGCGGTGGTGTAGTCAATACTATAAATCCAGCGAATCCCTCGCAGTTTGGCAGGACGACGCTCCGAAACACAATCATTGCAGGTAACACCGATACTTCTAATAATGCGCCTGATGTCTTCGCCTTTGTTACGAATTCCTTCACCGATCAAGGCTACAACTTAATCGGCATTGGCGATACCTTCAACAGTTCATTCAATGTCACAACACTCCGAGGAACGGCAGCGACCCCGCTCAATCCGCGACTCGCGCCCCTTGGCAACTACGGCGGCACGACTCAGACTCAGGCTCTACTGCCCGGAAGCTCTGCGATCGATGCAGGCACAACGGGAACCCCTGCCCAAGACCAACGCGGTCAGGCAAGAGGCGGCGCGATCGACATTGGTGCATTTGAATCTCAAGGCTTTACGATTTCGGCAACAGGTGGAACGCCACAAAGTACTACAGTAAATACAGCCTTTGCGACTCCGCTAACTGCAACGGTCACTGCCAATAATGCGATCGAACCTGTTGCAGGTGGAATTGTTACTTATACGGCTCCCAGCACAGGCGCATCGATTACACCAGGAACGCAAACGGCAACCATTAATGCTTTAGGAAATGCCAGCATTACACCAACTGCGACAACTACAGCCGGAAGCTACACTGTTAGCGCAACTTCATTGGGAGCCACAGGAACAGCGAATTTTAGCTTAACGAATAATCCTGATAATCCTTTTTCGATCGTTGCTACAGGCGGAACGCCACAAAGCGCGGTGGTGAATACGAACTATGGTCAAGCGCTGCAAGTTTTGGTTCGAGACCAGTTCAATAACGTGATTCCAGGAGCAACAGTCAGCTTTAGCGTTCCGGGCACTGGAGCAAGCGGATCTGTGTCTGGTGCAACTGCCACAACTGATACCAACGGCAATGCTTCAATAAACATTACAGCAAATACGATCGCAGGCGACTTCAATACAACGAGTAGCGTCAGCGGTGTTGCCACTCCTGCAACATTCACATTGACGAACCTTGCGGATGTGCCGTTCTCGATTACAGCGACCAGCGGTTCTGGACAAAGTACGACAGTTAACACCAATTTTGCGAACTCGCTGCAAGCGATCGTGCGTGACCAGTATGGCAACCCTGTCCCAAATGCCACTGTCAGCTTTAGTGTTCCAGGTACAGGTGCAAGCGGAACGCTCACGGCTGCTACCGCCACAACCGATGCCAGCGGTAGTACTTCAGTGAACATTACGGCAAATACGATCGCAGGTAACTTTGCTGCTTCCGGTCAGGTGGGTAGCGTAGCAACTCCTGCAAATTTCTCGTTAACGAACCTCGCCGATCTGCCTTTCACAATCACGGCAACAAATGGCTCTGGACAAAGCACCACAGTCAACACGAATTTTGCCAATCCACTGCAAACCACGGTGCGCGACCAGTACGGCAACCCTGTACCGAACGCAACGGTGAGCTTTGGTGTTCCAGGTACAGGTGCGAGTGGAACTCCGTCTGCTGCAACTGTGACCACGGATACAAATGGGAATGCAGCAGTTAACATTACAGCGAATACGGTTTCAGGCAATTTCAATACCACGGGCAGCGTTGGTGGCGTAGCAACTCCTGCAAACTTCTCCCTAACAAACCTCGCTGATGTTCCCTTCTCCATTGCCGCAACTAGTGGCTCTGGACAAAGTATTACAGTCAACACCAACTTTGCCAACCCGCTACAAACCGCGGTGCGCGACCAGTACGGCAACCCTGTACCGAACGCAACGGTGAGCTTTGGTGTTCCAGGTACAGGTGCGAGTGGAACTCCGTCTGCTGCAACTGTGACCACAAATGCAAGCGGGAACGCGACGATTAACATTACAGCGAATACCGTTGCAGGTAGCTTCAACTCCACAGGGAGTGTTGGCGGTGTTGCGACTCCCGCGACTTTCTCTCTGACCAATCTTGCCGATCTGCCGTTCTCGATTACCGCGACGAATGGTTCTGGACAAAGCGCGATCGTTGCCAATGCGTACAGCAATCCGCTCATTGCAACTGTGCGCGACCAATACAGCAACCCAGTCCCGAATGCCACGGTGAACTTCAGCGTTCCAGGGACAGGAGCAAGCGGAACGCTCACAACTGCAACCACAACCACAGATACCAGCGGTAATGCAACGGTTAACATTACAGCCAATACAGTAGCAGGTGGCTTCACCACTTCCAGCCAAGTTGGCGGCGTTGCGACTCCTGCAAGCTTCTCATTGACGAACCTCGCTGATCTGCCGTTCTCGATTACAGCAACTAGTGGCTCTGGACAAAGTACGACAGTGAACACGAATTTTGCCAATCCGCTTCAAGTTACTGTGCGCGATCAATATAACAATCGCGTGCCAAACGCAACAGTTAGCTTTAATGCTCCAGGTATAGGTGCAAGCAGTGTTTTTAGTAGCACGACCGCCACGACCGATACTAGTGGCAACGCTTCAGTGAGCATCACAGCGAACACTGTTTCGGGTGGCTACAACTCGGTTGGGAGTGTTGGCGGTGTCGCGACTCCTGCAACATTCACATTGATGAACCTTGCAGATTTACCATTCTCGATCGCAGCCACAAGTGGTTCTGGACAAAGCGCCACGGTTAACACTAACTTCGCCAATTCACTGCAAACCATAGTACGTGACCAATACGGTAATCCCGTACCAAACGCAACGGTTAGCTTCAGCGTTCCGGGTACAGGAGCAAGCGGAACACTCACGGCTGTAACCACAACCACAGACACCAGCGGCAATGCAACAGTCAACATTACAGCAAATACGATCGCTGGAACCTATAGCACAACAGGTTCTGTTACTGGAGTTGCGACTCCTGCAACCTTCAGCCTAACGAACACACCAGATATCGTGACTCGATTTGATGTGGCGGGCTTCCCTTCAACCACAACCGCAGGCAACGCAGGCAGCTTTAACATCACAGCCTTTGATCAATTCAACAATCTTGCAACGAACTACACTGGAACCGTCGGTTTTAGCAGCAGCGATGCAAACTCAACGCTTCCCAGTGCAGCCACCCTCACGAATGGAACGCGATCGTTCAATGGCATCCTTCGGACTGCCGGAACTCAGTCACTCACCGCAACGGATTCCAACTTATCTGTGAGCGGCAGTCAGACTGGAATTACCGTTAATCCCGCAGCCCCCTACTTCATTGGTGCAAGAGGCGGAAGCGGTCAAAATACGATCGTCAATACTGCGTTTGGTTCCAATCTTCAAGCAACGGTTTACGACATCTATAACAATGTGATTCCCGGTGTGAATGTTGTGTTTCAAGTGCCGGGAAGCGGGGCTAGTGGAATCTTTACGGGAAGTTCGACGTTAACGACAGATGCAATGGGAAGCGTTTCGATCCCGATTCGGGCAAATACGATCGCGGGACAGTTCATCGCTCAAGCTCAAGTGAGTGCAGCAAATAGCTTATCTGAAATACCTGCAAGCTTCTTTTTAACGAACAATCCAGACGTGCCGTTTAGCGTGAATGCGATCGAGGGTGCGAATCAATCCACAACTGTCAATACGGCTTTTGCGAATTCAATCCAAGTTCAGGTGCGCGATCAGTTCGGCAATGCGATTCCGAATGCAGTGGTAAACTTCACAGCACCGACCTCTGGCGCAACGACTCAGATTCCTGGCACAGTCTCAGTCAATGCAAACGAAGATGGAATTGCAAGTCTGAATGTTGCAGCGAATACGATCGCAGGACAATACATCAGCAGCGGAAGTGTAAGCGGTGTGAATACTCCAGCAAACTTCAATTTGACGAACACTCCGGATCGTCCTGCCTCGATTGTTCCAGTCGGCGGAAATGGACAAAGCACGATCGTCAATACTATCTTTAATCAGTCACTTCAGGCTTTGGTGCGTGATCAATTCGGTAACGTGATTCCGAATGCAACGGTACAGTTTGGCACGCCGATAAACGGTGCAAGTGGTCGCTTATCGAATCTGAATGCAATTACAGATGCTTCTGGTATCGCGCAGATTGATATCAATGCGAATACGATCACAGGACTATTCAACACGACAGCATCCGTTGAAGGAGCCAGCACAGCCTTTAATCTATCGAACTTAGCGGATGTTCCGGCACAAGCGATCGCAGAAAACACCGCTCAACGGATTCCAGTCAATCGAACCTTTCTCCGTCCTCTGCAAGTGACGATTCTCGATCAGTTTGGGAATCCGATTTCAAATAGCAGCGTGACGTTTAGCTTACCCGTCCAGGGAGCGAGCGGGAGATTTGAAAATGGAACCTCCAATATTACGGTGAACACAAACGCAAATGGAGTCGCACAAGTTCGTGTGACAGCAAACGATGTTCAAGGTAGTTTTACCGGAACGGGAAGCATCTTGAATGTGATGCCAGCGCAGTTCAATTTATCTAATCTTTCAGGCTTTGCCTTGGCTGATGAAGTTCGGCTCAATCAAGACTTTTTCGGCAAGGTTCCTTCAGCTCCTCAACTTTCGCCGATCGAGCGAACGCCCCTTCTATGTGCAGTGCGCGATCTTGTTGAATCTCTCGATTCTTATCAAGGCGTTCCCGTTTGCCTCGATCGAGTCAGCACCCGTCGATAATTTGATTTTATTTCCATTCCTTCGAGTATTCTGTAGTACCCGATTCGTCGATAGCCCCTCTCAATCTAAAGGTTTTTATGTTGCGGTGTGAGCCTTTTCTGTCTAGCATTCTTCTAAGCATTCTTGCTTTGAGTTTAGTTTCTCCTGCGTTGAGCAATCCGAAATCTCAGCTATCTCGCCCGAATCCGAACACGGATCGCTTTCCCCAACCGATTCCAACTCCGCAACCTCTTCCAACCGATCCACCAGCATTAACTCCAACGCCATCAGAAACACCAAAGCCAAATCCTTCGACAATCACAATTCCGGTTCGTAAAATTGAGATCATTGGCAATACAGTTTTCAAACCTGCTGAAATTCAGAAAATTACACAGTCGATCGAAGGTCAATCCGTGACATTGGAGCAGCTTCAGAATGTTGCGGATTCGATGACTCAGCTTTATCTCAATCGTGGCTACATTACTTCTAGAGCAGTTCTTGTTGACCAAGCGATCGCGGATGGCGTGGTACAAATTCGAGTGATTGAAGGGTCGGTCGAGAAGATCGAAATTCAGGGATTGCAACGACTACTAGAATCGTATGTCCGCGATCGCATTAAACTTGGAACTTCTACCCCGCTCAACAAAGACAACTTAGAGGATCAACTCAGGCTGTTAAAAGCTGATCCATTGTTTGATTCAGTAGAAGCAAGTCTTAAAGCGGGAAACGGGATCGGACAAAGTATTCTTACGCTCAGAGTCCGGGAAGCAAAACAATTCAGCGGATTTGTGGGAGCAGATAACTTATCGCCGCCGAGTGTCGGATCAGAGCGGATCGGCACAGTGTTGAACTATCGCAATCTCACGGGACTGGGTGATGAAATTAGCGCGTCGTACTATCGATCGACTCAAGGCGGATCAAATTCGTTTGACTTTAACTATCGCATTCCAGTGAATGCAATGAATGGAGCGGTACAACTGCGCGTCTCACCGAGCCGCAGCAAAATTATCGAGCCGCAGTTTGCGGACTTTGGCATTCGTAGTGAAACGGATTTGTATGAACTGAGCTATCGTCAGCCTTTGATTCGTACCACTCGTGAAGAGTTTGCATTGTCGATCGCGTTTGCAATGCAAAATGGTCAAACATTCCTATTTCAAGATACGCCGTTTCCGTTTGGCATTGGGGCAGATATTGATGGCAATACTCGTACTCGCATTCTAAAGTTTGGTCAAGACTATGTTCGGCGCGATACGCAAGGGGCTTGGGTTGCTCGATCACAGTTTAGTCTCGGTCTAAATCTTTTCAATGCTACGACCAATGATTCACCCGTTCCTGATGGTCGCTTTTTTAGCTGGCTTGGACAACTTCAACGGGTTCAGCGATTGGGAAATGATCATCTATTGATTCTTCAAGCTGATTTTCAACTGACACCGGATAGTTTGTTACCGTCTCAGCAGTTTGTGATCGGCGGTGGGCAATGGGTTCGCGGCTATCGGCAAAATGCACGATCGGGCGATAACGGATTTCGATTGTCGATCGAAGATCGAATCACAGTTCAACGCAATCCAACGGGCGCACCTGTTCTGCAATTCGCACCCTTCATCGATGCGGGAACGGTTTGGAATCGATCGAACAATCCGAATGTGCTACCGGATCAGCGGTTTTTAGCGGGGGGTGGACTGGGTGTGATTTTGGAGCCAACTCCAAGATTACAGCTTCGCGCAGATTATGCAATTCCCTTTTCGAGATTGAGCGATCGAGGAAACAATGCTCAAGACAAAGCCTTTTACTTTAGCGTTGGGTATAGCTTTTAGAATTCATCGTCTCTTCACACATTTCTCTTGGAAATTCTACCTTACCGATGAATAATTGAAAGGTAAGGGTAGATACCAATTAAATGTAGGAATCGCTATGAGTTGGGTTTTAGTGGTCGATGATAGTGCTGTTGTCCGAGAACTCATTTCAACCGAGCTACGACATCGCGGGTTTGATGTTGCTGTGGCAAATGACGGTGTAGATGCAATCTCTCTCATTCAGAAACATCCGCCCGATTTGGTGATTACGGATGTGGTGATGCCGCGTATGAATGGCTATGAGCTTTGTCGCTGGATCAAAAGCGATCCGCGTAGTCAAGATATTCCTGTGATGATTTGTTCAATCAAAGGTGAAGACTTCGATCGATATTGGGGCATGAAACAAGGGGCAGATGCTTATATGACTAAGCCCTGCCCCCCATCTGAGATATTAAGTGTGGTGGATTATCTGTTAATGCGAAGCGCAACGAATTAAGTTCACGGTTTCAGCACCACTTTGATACAGTTATCTTTCTTCTGCTTAAAGATCTCATAACCGTGCGGAGCCTGTTCTAAAGGCATTGTGTGGGTGATCACAAAAGATGGATCAATGTCACCGCGCTGAATGTGTTCGATTAAAGGCTTAAGATAACGATGCACGTGGGTTTGCCCCATTTTGAACGTTAAACCTTTGTTGAACGCGGCTCCCATCGGAATCTTGTCGAGAAAACCACCATACACACCCGGAACCGAAACCGTTCCGCCCTTACTGCAAGCGACGATCGCTTGGCGAAGTGCGATCGGTCGATCGGTTTCCAATCGAGCCGCTTGCTTCACTTTATCCGCCCAGTACTCGATGTTTGCTCCATGCGATTCTAAACCGACTGCATCGATCACAGAATCCGGCCCGCGTCCACCTGTCATTTCTTTGAGCGCATCCCCGACATCCACTTCCTCATAGTTCAGCACTTCTGCACCGCACTGAGTTTTTGCCATTTCTAACCGTTCGGGAACGCGATCGATAGCAATCACCCGCTCTGCACCCAGTAAGAAAGCACTCTTGATCGCAAACTGTCCAACTGGTCCGCAGCCCCAAACCGCTATCGTATGCCCCGGCTTGATATCACAATGTTCTGCTGCCATGTATCCAGTCGGGAAAATGTCAGTCAAGAACAAGACCTGTTCATCCGTCAGCTCAGGCGGAATCTTGAACAATCCGGTATCTGCAAACGGCACACGAGCATACTCTGCTTGTCCGCCTGCATACCCGCCAAAGAAGTGCGAATAGCCAAACAATCCCGCCGGAGAATGTCCGTATAGCGGTTCAATCAGCGAAGCATTCGGATTCGAGTTATCGCACAGCGACCAAAGATCGGTTTTGCAGAAATAGCAATTGCCGCAAGAAATCGTGAAAGGAACAACAACACGATCGCCGATTTTGAGGTTTTTCACCGAGGGCCCGAGTTCCACAACCTCGCCCATGAATTCGTGACCGAGAATATCACCGGATTGCACCGTGGGAATGAAGCCATCGTAAAGGTGGAGGTCAGAACCACAGATCGCGGTCGATGTGATTTTGACGATCGCATCACGCGGATTCAAAATCTTTGGATCAGGAACCGTATCGACTCGGACATCTAACGCATTGTGCCAGCACAAAGCTCTCATTTATTTCTCCTCTTCAAAAACTCTGGTTTGACGGTTGCGCTGATAGAATCCAGGTTCTTCCTTTACTAGAATCTTTCCGTTAGGTTCAGCGGTTTCTTGGCGCTTACCGAGAAACTCCTTGGTCGAAGGAGCAAGTGGCTCATCTAGGTTGAGTTTTTCTTTGACATTCTCAGCGATGCCTTTGAGGTCTTCTTTGACTTCTTGGACTGGATCAGTGTTACCTTTGGTATCGATCGCAGGTTGATTTTTGCGATCGCGGACTTCTTTTTTCGTGTTCAGTGTTTCATGATTCCGCAGCTTTTCCGAAGAATCAGCTTCTCTCAGCTTTTGTCCAGCTTCCTGCATACTACTAGAGTCACTCATGATGCCTTTCGCTTCATCGGGCGTGATTGCAGCAATCGCAGTATTGGTAAAGAATAGAGTGAAGGATAGAACAACGCTCAGAATAAGCGATGAGAAAATCTTGCGTAGGTTTTTCATAGTTAAGGTCTCAGTAGAACTTTGATACATTTATCGGTTTTGTGTTTGAACATTTCGTAAGCCTGCTTTGCTTCAGTCAGCGGCATATGATGAGAGAAAGCAAACGCGGGATCAATGTCACCTTTGAGAACGTGATCAATCAATTTGGGCATATAGCGCTGTCCGTGCATTTGTCCCATTTTGAAAGTCAGCCCTTTGTTAAAGGCAGCTCCCATCGGCAGCTTATCGATGAATCCGCTGTACACACCCATCACCGAAATCACGCCACCTTTGCGACAGGCAACAATCATCTGTCGCAGAATATGAGGTCGATCGGTTTCGAGTCGAACGCTCTGCTTCACTTCGTCGTACAGTCCCATCAGTCCGGTTCCGTGCGCTTCAAGTCCGACTGCATCGATACAGGCATCCGGGCCACGTCCGCCCGTCATTTCTTTCAAGGCATCACCCGCATCCACTTCTTCATAGTTAATGACTTCCGCGCCGCACTGAGTTTTTGCCATTGCTAAACGTTCGGGAAAGCGATCGATTGCAATCACTTTCTCTGCACCTAATAGATATGCGCTTCGGATCGCAAACAATCCAACTGGGCCGCATCCCCAAACCGCGATCACATCTCCAGGCTTGATATCACACAGATCCGCACCCATATATCCAGTTGGGAAAGCATCAGAAATGGGTAATGCTTGCTCATCGGTCATACCATCAGGGACTTTGACACAGCCATGATCTGCGAATGGAATGCGGACATATTCAGCTTGTGCGCCTGCATATCCACCGAACAGATGTGAGTATCCAAAAATCGCAGCAGTGCTATATCCAAACAAAGGTTCTTGGAGTGCGCCCCCCGGATTCGAGTTGTCACAGAGCGACCATTGGTGGTGAGAACAGTAATGACACTGACCACAACCAATGATCGAGGAGACAACAACGCGATCGCCTTTTTTCAGCTTTCTGACTTCGCGCCCGATATCCACGATTTCCCCCATGAATTCGTGCCCGATGATGTCGCCGGGTTGCATTGAGGGAATGTAACCATCATAGATGTGCAAATCTGATCCGCAGATCGTGGTTGCTGTCACTTTGAGAATGGCATCTCTCGGATTCAGAATGGTTGGATCAGGAACATTATCGACGCGGACATCATTCGCGCCATGCCAGCAGACAGCTTTCATTGTTGATTACTTGTATAAGTGAACAGAGAGACATGGATTTTCGCTGCGTTGCCATCAGCTTCTGCCCCCTAAGTCCCCCACTCGTGGGGGACTTAGAAAATTGGAATCTTCTTGGCTTGAAGTCCCCCACTCGTGGGGGATTTAGGGGGGCTTCCCGCATTGAATAACGAAGCAGACTATGTTGATTTAGAGAACTATCCGTGACAGCGAGGTTGTCCTTCAGTAGTCGCAATTTCGCCTGCTTCCATCAGTTGCTTAAAGCGGCGAAGTTCGTCTCCAACCTGCTGTTCTGGTTCTTCACCAAACAGTTTTGCTAAAGCTGCCGTAAGTCTGCCGCCTGCGATTTCGTATTCCATCACTACTTTCACTTCAGTTCCGCGATCGCCCGGTGCAGGACTAAACCGCACAAATCCCGAATTATCAACATCCGCACCTTCAATCGATGCCCAAGCAATCAATCGATTCGGCTCGTCTTTGATCACTTCTGCATCCCATTCGACTTCTTGACCTAAAGGCGCGTTTGCGACCCAATGAGATCGCTTTCCGCCTTCGCTCACCGTCACAGATTTAACGTGCTTCATGAAGGTCGGTAGGTTCTCGAAGTTATGCCAATAGTTATAAAGCTCTTCAGCGGGTCGGTCGATCGTAACGGTCTTTTCAACCTTCAGCGCTTTATCCAATCCAACCGCCTCGCTAACCTTGTCGGTTAAGCTTTTTTCAGCCGTTGCGCCATGATAAGCAAGACTTCCACCTGCAAGCGCGGTTAGGACACCTCGAAGCGATCGCTTCTGCAATCCAAATAGCACCATTGCGCTACCACTGACGATCGAGGCCCATTTTTCGGTATCGGTGATCGATTGCGGTTGCGCTTCAGAAGAGTTGATAATTTTGTCTGATTCAGTTTCCATAGGGACTCACGTTAGGGTTGAAACTCAGAAGTCGAAAGTCACGGAACCTTCGACTTCTGATGGAGAACTTATGCGCCTGTCGTTGCAGGACGGCTAGAGGGTTTTGGAGATTGAGGAACGCGATCGCCCAATCGGTCTTTGTAGAGATTTGCAATGCGCTGCTCGTCTCGTGCCAAAGTCACTTCTATCTGATCCAAAATTTCAACAGTTGCCGGATCAGTGAGCTTGTTGCGGAGGTTGTATGTATCAACCACACCTGTTTGTAAATCGCCTAACGCACGTCGCAAGATTTCGACATCAGTTTGCTCATTCTGGAAAAATGTTTTAATTCCAGCATAAAGATTGCTGATTGCGGCTGGAAGCGAGGGCTTTTCGTTGAAGACTGCTAATCTTGATTCTAGCTGCTGAACGTGCTGGTGCTTGTGCTGCAAAATCTCTTGAAATAGTTCTTTCATTGCATCATCCGGGGCATTGTCCGAATAGTGCTGGAATGTTTCTAAGCTAAAGCGCTCCCCTTGAATTGCAGTATTTAACGCTTGAACAATCTCGCTTCTACTAGAGCCGCCCCATTCTTCTCCTAACTTCCACCAACCTGCATCGAGGTCACTAATCAGCGGCAGCGTCGTATCTGGAATGCTGAGATCTAATTGCTGAAGAATTGCTGTTACGAAAATCGGCAAATCTCCCGGACGACGAGAGGTGAGCAAATTATCATCAATCACTAATGGTTCATCAACGAACTCTGCACCCGCATTCTGCATATCCCTGCGAATCGCGCGGAATCCAGTCGCCCGAACGCCATTTAACATATCGCCTTCGATTAGCACTTGAGGCCCGTGGCAAACCGATGCAACTAACACACCGTTCTCAAGCGCATCTTCAACGAACTGAACCGTTTTCATGTTCGTCCGCATCTTGTCCGGTGCTTGACCGCCTGGAACAATCACCGCATCAAAATCAGTCGCGATCGATTCCGTCGTTGTCGCGTCTGCTTTGATATTCAGCTTGCCTTGCTTGCCTTTATATTCTTCATTTACACGCGAACCGAGAACCACGACTTCGGCTCCCGCTTTCTTCAGCGCATTGTAGGGAAGCTGAAATTCGGCATCTTCAACCCCTTGCTCAATTAAGATTGCAACCCGCTTCGGCTGCGCGTCCATCACCATTGCTGCTTCTCCCTTGTGTCTAGACTTCCGTGCCCCAAAATTTGCAGTTCTCGGATTCACAGGCTTTTTACACAGTAGAAGAGAATTTTCGATCGCTCCTCACTCGCATGACAGAAGCAAATCTCTCTCTTCAGGCGGATCAAGGAACTTTCTATGTGAAGAGCCTGCTTTGATTGCGATTCGTTAACTTACAAAGATGCGATGCCTTAGAGCGGGAGAATACGATGACTTACAGCAAAAGCAATCCAGGATACCAAGACATCTCTGATGAGGCAGATCTAGAGGCATCGCTGCATGAATTGGGCGGCGATGTTGAAGACGACGATCTTGAGCCGGAAGAAGACTACGGCGATATCCCACAAGAGTATACCGAGTCATACGGGACGGGCGTTGCAGAAATGCCGGGATATACGATCGGCGGTCGAACGATGCGCGATCGACAAAGCGAATTTCACGAAGCATCTCCAGAGCTAACAGGCGGCGATATTGATGCCAACTATGAGCAAGCTAACGCAGTTGGAGATGAATCGGTTGGTGGAACTTCAATGACTCCTGATATGGACATTGTGGATGAGCTAGGACGTGCAGTGGGTTTGGAGATGAGTGACTACAACTATCTGCATACCAATGAAATTTTAGAAGGGCGTGACGATCGTAGATGGGAGCTTGAACCTTCCTCTTCTGAAGATTATGCAGACCGTAGAAATGATGAAGACCTTTGATACCTAATTTGATACCTACATAGAACAATGAACTTAAAACCGATTAATCAGCAAGTCGTAGCAGTCGTAGGAGCATCGAGCGGTATTGGTCGCGATACTGCGCTAAAATTCGCGGAAAAGGGTGCGAAAGTTGTTGTTGCGGCTCGTAGTCAAGCGGGTTTAGCGAGCTTAGTTGAAGAAATTCATCAGAGCGGCGGAGAAGCGATCGCGGTTATTGCAGATGTGGCAGATTATGAGCAAGTAAAAACGATTGCAGATAAAACGATCGATCGTTTTGGTAGACTCGATACTTGGGTTCACTCAGCCGCAACCGGATTGTTCTCAACCTTCGACCGTATTACCCCCGAAGAGTTTAAGCGCGTGGTTGATGTAGATTTTATGGGGCAAGTCTATGGCGCGATGGTGGCATTACCATTGCTCAAGCAAGAAGGGCGCGGATCATTAATTCATATCACTTCGGTTGAAGCACGTCGATCGCTGCCTTACCAGAGTCCCTACGCTGCCTCAAAGCACGGAGTAATGGGAGTGCTGGATGCACTTCGACTTGAATTAAAGCATCAAGGCTATCCGATTAATGTTGCTAACATCATGCCGGGGGTAATTAACACTCCGTTCTATAGCAAAAGTAAAACAAAGCTCGGTGTTCAACCAATGGCAACACCACCTTTTTATAATGCTAGTTTAGTAACTGATGCGATTTTGTATGCGGCTGAAAATCCCGTTCGTGACTACATTGTAAGTGATGTGGGCAAAGTGCTAGATGTGGTTCAGCGGATCTCACCTGGATTAGTCGATACGGCGTTGTTAGCGATTGGATTTGCGACACAGCGCACCGAGAAAGAGAAAGGCGAAGACGATCCGAACAATCTGTATGAAGCGATCCAGGAACCCGGATACGATCGAGTAGATGGAGATTACAAACATCTCGAAGTTCCAAGCTTGCTCGATCACATTGATAAAAATCCGCTGTTTTCGGTCGGGGCGCTTGCTGCGGTAGTTCTGGGCGGCTTGACGTTGCTAGGTGGACTTAGAGATCGTAGTTAGTCATCTTTTTCACTCCGTTGCTTTCGGCTTTTGCCCCCTAAATCCCCCATTCTGGGGGACTTCGAGAAGGATTTCCCAAATTTAAAGTCCCCCAGAATGGGGGATTTAGGGGGCGATCCTCAAGCGTTCTAAGTTTCTAAGCTGTTCAATCTCTCTAATGCTGTTCAACCTCTCTAATGTGGGGCAAGTCTAACTTGTCCTGCATTTTTCTTTCAAACATTAATTCAGATGGCAAGAAAACGACCCGTTTCGATTCAGCAACTCGCCCAAACTCATTTAGGCTACGATGATCTTCGACCTGGGCAAGAAGCCGCGATCGCATCCGTCTTACAACACTGCGACACTCTAGCCGTAATGCCCACCGGATCAGGTAAATCTGCAATCTATCAACTCGCAGCCGCGAACATTCCCGGATCAACGATCGTTGTTTCTCCCCTCTTAGCACTACAAAAAAATCAGGTTGATTCGATCGCTCAAGATGATATCGATGTCGGTTATGCAGCGGTGGTTAATTCAACGATCACAGGATGCGAACGAGCTAAAATCTTCGATCGCTGGCGAAATGGTGAGATTGAATTCTTATTTCTTGCACCAGAACAGTTCAACAATGCAGATATGATCGAGCATTTACAAGCCGCTCCCCCTTCGCTATTCGTAATTGATGAGGCACACTGCATTAGTGAATGGGGGCATAGTTTCCGCCCAGACTATCTTCGATTGGGAACGGTGATTGAAGCTTTGGGACACCCGACGACATTAGCTTTAACTGCAACCGCATCGCCGCCTGTGCGAGAAGAAATCATGCAGCGTCTAGGCATGAAAAACCCGCGAATCATTGTGAAAGGATTCGATCGACCCAATTTGCGTCTAGCTGTTGAGAACTATGATGACGAAGATGAAAAGCGTGAGATTTTTCTTAAACGGATTCAGCAATTAACGAAACCGGGAATTGTTTACGTTGCGACTCGAAAAATTACTGAATCATTAGCTGCTGCATTAAATGAAGTTGGAGTTCAAGCGATCGCATATCACGCAGGACTCAAAACCAAAGAGCGCGAACAGGCTCAAAACGCTTTTATGTCCGATGAAGCAGAAGTAATCGTGGCAACGACCGCTTTTGGAATGGGTGTGGATAAGCCGAATGTTCGATTTGTGCTGCACTATCACATCAGCGACTCGATCGATAGTTACTACCAAGAAATCGGACGAGCCGGACGCGATGGTGATTCAGCTAACATTATTCTGTTTTACACACCTGATGACTTGAACTTACGAAAGTTCTTTTCGGGTGGCGGAAAGCTAGATGCCGAGAAAGTCATCGAACTTGCGAAAATTGTTCGACAACAATCCGAGCCGATTCACCCCAAAGCCTTAAAACCGCTGACTGATTTATCGCAATCAAAGCTGAAATGTATCTTAAATCAGTTAGAGCTTGTGAATGTAGTCAAAACGCTTCCGACTGGAGAAGTGTTTGCAAATGATAATCCTCCCGACCTTGAACAAGCGGCACAAGAAGTTTTACACGCACAAGAGCGCAAAACGAAAGTTGAGCGATCGCGCTTAGAAATGATGCGCGGTTATGCTGAAGTGCAAGACTGTCGCCGCAAATATCTACTCAACTATTTCGGTGATCCCCGCGAAGAATTGTGTGGATACTGTGACAACTGCAATTCTGGGATCGCAACGCAACAGAACGATCGTCGTAAACCCTACAAACTTAATAGCCGCATTCTTCACAAGTCTTGGGGCGAAGGAACAGTCATGCGATATGAAGGTGACAAAATTGTGATTCTATTCGACGAGGTAGGTTACAAAACGATCAGCCTGGAAGCTGCACTATTACGGGGATTGCTCCAACGAGTTGAGTAAAACACGCGATCCAAATCCTGCCGACGATCCCTCTCCGTAGCCAGAGTCTTAATGTAATCTTCCACGCTACCTTGAAGCGATCGAGCTACCTTGAAGGAAACGATCGCTTCCTTGCCGTTACAGAGTTAGCAGAGAAATTATATGTCACAAAGTTTTGGTGTAATTGGTCTAGCTGTTATGGGCGAAAACCTCGCGCTTAATGTCGAGCGCAACGGTTTCCCCGTCGCTGTCTACAACCGCAGCCGCGAAAAGACGGATGCCTTTATGGAACATCGCGCAGGCGGAAAAAATGTCAAGGCAGCGTATACGATCGAAGAATTCGTCGCCTCGCTGGAACGTCCCCGCAAAATTCTGATCATGGTGAAAGCGGGTGCGCCTGTGGATGCAGTGATCGAGCAACTCAAGCCCCTGCTTGATGAAGGCGACATCATGATCGATGGCGGTAACTCTCTATTCAGCGATACTGCCCGTCGCGCCGGCGAACTCGAAGCCGCAAAATTCACCTTTATCGGCATGGGTGTCAGCGGTGGCGAAGAAGGTGCGTTAAATGGCCCCAGTTTGATGCCCGGTGGTACAAAGACCGCTTACGAATTCCTAGAGCCGATTTTGACCAAAATTGCCGCTCAAGTTGATGATGGTGCGTGCGTCACCTACATTGGCCCCGGTGGCGCAGGTCACTACGTCAAAATGGTTCACAACGGCATTGAATACGGTGATATGCAGTTGATTGCAGAAGCCTATGATCTTCTCAAGAACGTTGGCGGACTCGATCACAACGAACTGCACGAAGTCTTCACCGAATGGAACACGACTCCAGAGCTGAATTCCTATCTGATCGAAATCACCGCAGACATCTTTAAGATTCTCGATCCCGATACACAAGCGCCGCTAGTCGAACTCATCCTCGATGCCGCAGGACAGAAAGGAACTGGACGCTGGACAGTGACCGATGCGCTTGAACAAGGCGTTGCGATCCCCACGATCATCGCGGCTGTCAACGCTCGCATCATGTCTTCTTACAAAACTCAGCGGATCGAAGCTTCACAGCAGTTGAGCTACGAAAGTCCCAAGTTTGACGGAGACAAAAAGACCTTCATCAATGCAGTTCGAGACGCGCTGTATTGCTCGAAAATCTGTTCTTATGCTCAAGGAATGGCGCTGCTCAATGTGGCATCTCAGACCTACGGTTATGCGTTGGATCTCGCAGAATGTGCGCGAATCTGGAAAGGCGGCTGCATCATTCGTGCCGCCTTCCTGGGCAAGATTCAGCACGCTTTCACCGAAAACCCAACGCTGCCGAACTTACTGCTGGCTCCCGAATTCAAGCAGACGATTCTCGATCGACAATCAGCTTGGCGTGAAGTGATCATGGCAGCGGCTCGTCACGGGATCGCGGTTCCTGCGTTTAGCGCTTCGCTCGATTACTTTGACAGCTACCGCCGTGATCGCTTGCCACAAAACTTAACACAGGCGCAGCGCGATTATTTCGGCGCACACACTTATCTCCGCACCGACAAAGAAGGCGTATTCCACACGGAATGGACGACCTTGGCGCAAGAATCAGCATCAAGTTTCTCGACTCCCCAGAAGCTCGCCGCAGATCAACCGCGTCCGAGTGTAGAAGATGTTGAGATAAAAGAAGTGCAGACTAATCGTTAGTCAGTTACACTTAAGCCACTAGCTTGGGAACGTTTGCAAATAAAGGTCGATCGAGGAATTTTCTCGATCGACCTTTTTGATTAAGTCATTCACAAAACTCTTAAGCGGCATAGAGTGTCTCTATGCCGAGAATTCGATCGCGGGTAAGAACAAGCTTGACAACTCGAACTCATTCCGAGTACGCTTTAAGGGTAATCAATCCGCTGGTAAGGAAACGCGCTTATGTTAGCCGATCGACAAGGGCAAAAAGTTCCAGATGTTACGTTCCGCACCCGCGAAAATAACGAATGGGTCAGCCTCACCACACATGAAGTATTTTCAGGAAAAACAGTGATTGTGTTCTCACTGCCGGGAGCATTCACACCGACCTGTTCATCAACGCACGTACCAGGCTATAACGAACTCGCAAAAGTTTTCAAAGCAAATGGAGTCGATGACATTGTTTGTATCTCGGTCAATGATGCTTTCGTGATGAACGAGTGGTGCAAAGATCAAAACGCAGAAAACATCCGAATGATTCCCGACGGAAATGGCGAATTCACCGATGGGATGGGAATGTTGGTTGACAAAACCGATTTGGGATTCGGCAAACGATCGTGGCGCTATTCGATGCTGGTGAAAGATGGCACGATCGAGAAAATGTTCATCGAACCAGACGAACCAGGCGATCCATTCAAAGTGTCGGATGCCGATACGATGCTGAAGTATGTTAACCACGCCGCAGAAAAGCCCAAAGCAATCTCATTGTTTACAAAAGTGGGATGTCCCTTCTGTGCAAGAGCAAAGCAAATGTTGAGCGAGCATGATTTCGATTATGAAGAGATTGTTCTCGGTCGGGATGCTAGCGCTCGAACCCTGCGCGCTGTGACAGGTGCATCGACGGTTCCGCAAGTGTTTGTCGATGGCATATTAATCGGCGGTTCTGAGGAATTAGCAGCGTTCTTGGGCTAACGCAGATTGTAATTAAGGGCGCAATAAACCGCGCCCTTAATTAAGCCTATAATTCTGCTCGAATCGTAAAAGAATAATCTCCACCCGGTTCAAGCTGATAATCTTTCGCTTCGAGAAATCGCCCGAGCGGCTCTTTGATCAACGCGCGTCCCAACGAGGGCTGAATACTCAACAACCCGCGTCGAAAATGCCAGTGAAACTGCCACTCATACTCATTCGCCCGCACCTCTCCTTCGATGCTGCCCTGTTGCCAGGACTGGCGGAGAATGCGGACATGGGCAGTGGTTTCTGGTAAACGTTTGCTCACGATTTATGACTTCGGCTCTACGTTCCGATTGTTATAAAGACTCATCGCTTTTTCAACCCCTTGCTTCAGACTGAGTTCGATCGCGCTGACGGTCAGGTCTAAAACTTCGTCGATCGTGCTTTTCTCACTCGGCGCAAAGCTGCCTAATACATGAGATACCGCGTCTTTTTCATTCGATTTGGCGCTACCGATACCAATTCGTAATCGAGGAAACTGCTGCGTTCCGAGATGTGCGATCGCGGATTTCATGCCATTTTGCCCGCCTGCTGAACCGGACAAACGAATTCTCAATCGACCAACGGGTAAATCCATGTCGTCGTAGATCACCATTACAGCTTCTGGTGAAATCTTGTACCAATCCAAGACAGCGCGGATCGACTGCCCAGAATTATTCATATACGTCGTGGGTTTGAGCAAGCGAATTTTGCCCGCAGGACTCATGCCCTCTCCAAAAAAACCCTGAAACTTTTTTGTCTCAGATAAGCTGATTTTCCAGATTTTGGCTAAACGATCGACGGCGAGAAAGCCGACATTGTGGCGGGTGTTTTCGTACTTGCTGCCGGGATTTCCCAGACCCACAATGAGTTGAGGTAGTTGAGGAACAAGAGGCGCTTCGGGCATAGAAATCTAGTCTTTCTCGACGGTCGCGGTGATTGGTTCATCGGTTTCGCGATCGATTTCCGCAGGGGCAAGGGTCGGCTTTTCTTCTAAAGTCGCTTCCATCGGTTGCGGAGTCGAAGCCGTCACTTGGTCAGCCTCGCGCTTAAACTCGTTCTCAAATTCTTTTGAAGCATCTTGGAAGCTACGAATCGCTTTACCCATACTGCGTCCAACTTCGGGGAGCTTTTTCGGGCCAAAGACCAACAATGCGACAACCAGGATCAAGACCATTTCGGGTAAGCCAATACCGAAAAAGTTCATATCAATCTCCGAGTAAGGGGTAGCTTCTATTTTAAAGGGTTGTTTCGCAGAGTTTCACGATCGTCTCTCGCCCTTTTTGAAAACCTGATTAAAAAAAATCCCGGACGAATCCGGGAGAGGATACGCTAAAAAGCTCTGAGCTTTAGCCGCCCCAATCCACATCGAAGCCGTTGAGAAGCAGTTCTTGGTTATAGATTTGCAGAATGATCAGCAGGAATACCAAAAACAACGCCATAAAAATGCCCATCAAAGGCGTTGTGCCCCATCCGGGAACGACTTTACCGTATTCTGAATTTAAAGGTTTGAGGATGTCTCCCAACCGAGTCCGCTGTGCCATGGCTCACCTTACAAGTTAGTCTCGACAGATATCTAGCTTCACACTACCACTTTCCCGTAACGCTGTTAATGGGTGTGATTAAATCCCGTTATTCGTCGCCTTTCCAAGCCTCAATTACTTCATCAACGGTTTTTCCTAAAATCCGAGATAGTGGAATCAACTGATGGCTTTCCACTTCTTCGCCTTGATAGATTTCTCGCAGATCTGCCCGCGACAGCCGATACGAATCACAGAATTTCGCGAATTCGTCTTCGGTCAGATCTAAATCGATCTGCCGTTCCCGCAGCAGCATCGCAACTAATGCGCTTCCATGCAAAGGTCGCTCTACTTTCGCGCGATATCGCTGCACCAATTCAGCGACGTTATCTGAAGATCCCCCTGTCCGCGCTACCAAGTCATAGCACGCTTGATACAGCGCTTTTTGAAGCATTTCGGCTTCGTTGAGCGATTTTGCGATCTCACCTGCATGATTTGGATCGCAAAATCCGACGATCGCGCCTTCATGACAAAGCGGCACGTAAGCTGATTGAGCCGAACATTCCCAAGGCAGAACGGATTTAACCTTTGGCATAATGACACCACCGCACAGAACAAAAATCTTTGCTTAAGATTCCCGTAGGCTCAGACCATCACTCAGGCACATCAAATAAAACCGTGGTAATGTAGCGCTCTGCCCAAGCCTCCCCAAATGCTTTTTCTAATACTCGTCGCGTTTTGTCATTCTGCTGCTGCTTCGCGCAATAGTACTGCTGTCCAGCTAAGATTTCGGCGCTGCGTTCTGGGGTTGGATCGGTCGCGATCGCAATCTGACAGTGAATTTCCAAGTACGATCGCACTTGTTCTAAAAACGCCGCTTCTTCCTCTGGGCTGCCCGGACGCACGAGCAAACAGAAATCAGAAAAGATATCGCCCCATTCTGGAACAGCTCGTCGCTGAACGAATTCGGTTTCGGGGACGGCTTTGAGTGCGGTTTGGTAATCGTCGGGAAGTTGGCGATCGTGATTGGTTGGAGAAAGATCAGCGATCGCTAAACTAATCTGTCCGCCGCGTCCCCCGACTAGATCTGCCCCAAACATCGGTAGGGCATATTCCGAGCGGGGAAACATAACACAGTGCAAGATATCCAGCGAGTTTCCCAGTTTCGCAAGCTCTAAGTGGAGTTTGCGAAACTGTGGTGACTGATAGCATTTGTTTTCAATTACTAGTTTCTCGCCTTCCATTCGTCCTTCTACATATCCCAAATCTTCCGGCAAGAGATAGGGCGACAGATCTAGATGCTGCTGCCAAACCCGTTCGATCATGTTGGCTAAGTTGCGAATTAGAGGATGTTGCTGTTGACGAAGTGAGGTCGAAAGGGAGGACATATTAATCAGAGATAAAGAACGAGGCAAGACGATGAACTTTTGCTCAAATTCCCCTCTCTACAAGGATATCAGCTTGCGACTAGCAATTTATCAAGGCTATAACGGCTGTAGAATTCGGTGAAACTATGGCAGGGCAAATCCTGGGCGATCGATATCAAGTCGAACGAGAATTGGGCAAACACGCGGGACGCTGGACGCTTTTGGTGCATGACCTTCACGCCAAAGAACGGGTCGTGGTGAAACTACTGTGTTCGGATGAGGATTTGCAATCAGACGCTTTGAAACTGTTTGATCGTGAAGTGGAAACTTTGAAGTCGCTGTCTCATCCCTGTATTCCAAAGTATTTGGGCTATTTTCAGCATTGGCTTCCGGGCGGTCGCGCGCTCGCTCTGGTGCAAACTTATGTGGCGGGTCGATCGCTCTCTGATTGTCTCAGCCGAGGACGCAGATTTAACGAAGCCGAAGCGAAACAGATTGCCAAATCGGTGCTGTACATTTTGATCTATTTGCAAGAGCGCAATCCGTCGATCGTACATCGCGACATCAAGCCGAGCAATATTCTGTTAGGCGATCGTAAGATTCATCTGGTCGATTTTGGTTCGGTAAAAATAATTTTGAATCGGCAGGATGGGATTTCTGACTTTACAATCGTGAACACGCACGACTTCACGCCACCGGAACAATACAGCGGACGAGCAGTGACGGCATCTGATTTATATAGTCTGGGACTAACCATCATGACGAGCGTGACCGGGATTCAGCCGTCTCAGCTTCCGCGCAAGGGAAATCGCTTTGATTTAGAGTCGGTCGTTGATTTGAGTCCAGCGTTTATCGATTGGTTGCAGTGGATGACGGAAACCACGATCGAGCACCGTTTGCAATCCGCGATGATGGCACTTCAGGCACTCGATGCGGCACAGGTGAGAAGCGCAATCGCTAGCTGAATATTCTGTAACGTTTCTATAACCGATCGCGGTCTTGTTCAAACTCAAGTGAGACACTGAAAAGTAAGCAGTCACTAGCATTTCAATAGTTAGGAGCGAGTTGGATGACCCCGCGCTCGGTTGAGTCTTCTAAAAAGAAATTGTGGTACGCCGCGATCAAACCTCCCATGTATAGCGTGGCAGTGATGCCGATTTGGGTGGGTTCTGCGGTGGCATTTGCCGAAACTCGATCGCTGAATCTAGTGGTTTTTTTCACGTTTTCGGTGTCGGCGATCCTGATTTTGGCGTGGGAAAATTTGAGTAACGATGTGTTCGACTCGGAAACTGGAGTCGATGTGAATAAGGCGAATTCGGTGGTGAATATTACCGGAAATAAGTCGCTGGTGTTTTGGATTGCGAATTTTTTCTTGGCATCTGGATTATCGGGAATTTTGTCGATCGCGCTTTTGCAGCGAGATTTCACGGTAATCGGATTGGTTTTGGCGTGTTGTGCGATCGGGTATGTCTATCAAGGGCCGCCATTCCGATTGAGCTACAAGGGTTTGGGTGAACCTTTATGTTTTTTGGCGTTTGGCCCTTTGGCGTTTGCAGCGGCTTATTACAGTCAGACGAAAGACTGGTCGAGTGTGAATTTTGCAGCCTCGATCGGGGTGGGAATTGCGACGAGTTTGGTGTTGTTCTGTTCGCATTTTAATCAGGTGAAAGATGATGCAGCGATCGGGAAAAAATCTCCGGTTGTTCGCTTGGGTGCAAAGCGATCGGCTGAATTGCTTCCTTGGATTTGTGGCAGCTTTTACGCATTGACGATTCTGTTTGTAATTCTGAAGATATTCCCGTTTTGGACATTGTTATCGTTACTAAGCTTTCCGATTGCAAAACAGCTATGTCAGATGATTGGATCGCAGTATGATCAGCCGCATAAACTTTTGCGTTGTCGATTAACTGCGGTTAAATTACATTTCTGGTTTGGAATGCTGTTTGGATTAGGGTTTCTCTTGTCGTGATGAGATTTGAGTTTCGTACTTACAAGCGGCTGTTTCGGCAACCGTTGAAAACGCATCACGGAATTTGGTCGGTACGGGAAGGAATTTTAGTTCGATTGGAAGATGAATCGGGGCGAGTTGGGTTTGGGGAAATTGCGCCGCTAGAGTGGTTTGGTTCGGAGCCGATCGACGATGCGATCTCATTTTGTCGAAATGCTCCAAGCTCGATCGATTCCGATTGGATTCGAGATATTCCCTTTCCTGCCTGTCAATTTGGATTTGAGTCCGCTGCGTTGTTAGATTCGGGAAGCCCCCTAAATCCCCCAAGCTTGGGGGACTTTGAATCGAGGAAATTACTTGATCACAGTGGATTGCTTGCGAGGACGCAGGACTGGAGAGAACTTTGGGAACAAGGATATCGAACGTTTAAATTGAAAATTGCCATTGCATCGATTGAAATCGAAATTGCAATGGTTGAATCATTACTAAATCAATTGCCAAAAGATGCAGTTCTGAGACTCGATGCCAATATGGGATTGAGCGAATTTGAAACGCATCAATGGTTAGAATTCTGCGATCGCTACAATATCGAATTTATTGAACAACCAATGCGAGTCGATCAGTTTGAAACAATGCTGAAATTAAGCCAGCAGTATCGAACACCGATCGCATTAGATGAATCAGTTTCAAATCTGGCTCAACTTCGAGATTGCTACGATCGCGGATGGCGCGGGATTTTTGTGATTAAACCTGCGATCGCGGGATTTCCGTCTCAGCTTCGCCAATTTTGCCAAGAACATCAACTTGATACAGTTTTTTCAACGGTGTTTGAAACTGCGATCGGGCGACGAATGGGATTGCAACTTGCGGCAGAACTTAGCGAGGCTTGCAGCGCACTTCGTGTTCGAGCTGTTGGATATGGCACATCACATTGGTTTGACGAATTGAACAGCGAGGACTTCGAGGAATTATGGAACAGCCTTTAAGTCAATTGGGAAAGTTCTGCTTTGCCGACACTGAGAAATTAGTGAAATTGGCTGAACTTCGGTATTGGGAACTGTTGAGGCTTGAAAAGCCAGTTGTTTTGTTGTGCGATCGTGATCCGGTTCAGTTTCTTGCAGGGTTTGTTGCGGCTTGCTCGGTTCCTTGTCATGTTTTTTTGTGCAATCCAGATTGGGGCGAAACGGAATGGCAGCAGGTTTCGGAATTGGTTGAACCGGATCTGGTTTGGGGAACGCCTGAAATTGCAACAGTCCTGGGAAGCTCCCTAAATCCCCCATTCTGGGGGACTTTGAAAAGAGAGAATTCTCGGTTTCAAAGCAATCTCCAACTTTCAAAGTCCCCCAAAATTGGGGGACTTAGGGGGCGGAAGCTGACTGAAACGAAGCGACGAAGGACTGGCCTGGATGCAGTAGCCAAGGGAGCGAAAACGCTCATCATGATTCCGACAGGTGGCACTTCAGGAAAACTTCGCTTCGCCATGCACACCTGGGAAACGCTCAGTGCATCGGTTCAAGGATTCTGCCAGTACTTTGAAATCGCTCGCATTAATTCCCTCTGTGTTCTCCCGCTCTACCACGTCAGCGGATTGATGCAATTTCTCCGATCGTTCCTCACAAACGGCACATTCATCCTTCAATCCTGGAAAACCCTAGATACCCAACTCGACCCGCAAGACTTTTTCATCTCCCTCGTTCCAACCCAACTGCAACAATTGATGATTCATGCAGATTGGTTAGCGCAATTCAAAACGATTTTGCTGGGGGGCGCGCCTGCGTGGTTGGATTTGCTTGAAGAAGCCCGATCGAGAAATTTACCGATCGCTCCAACCTACGGCATGACAGAAACCGCTTCTCAAATTGCAACGCTCAAACCTGCCGATTTTCTCAACGAAATCGAAGGCTGTGGGCGCGTTTTGCCTCATGCAGAAATTACGATCGTCGATCAAAAACTCAGCATCCAATCTAAATCACTGATGCTCGGCTACTATCCGAATTTGCTGAATGAGCCGAAATTTGATCCCGATGATTTGGGTTACTTTGACGATCGACAATTCCTTCATCTAATCGGACGAGACAGCAACAAAATCATCAGCGGTGGCGAAAATATTTTCCCTTCTGAAGTCGAAGCCGCAGTTCGATCGACAAAACTTGTTCAAGACATCTATGTATTAGGAACACCCGATTCGATTTGGGGGCAAAGCGTAACGGCAATTTTTGTGCCTTGTGATGAAACCGTTACGATCGAGCAACTGAAAACCGCTCTACGATCGAGCCTTGCCGCATTCAAACACCCGAAGCGCTGGATCAAAGTAGACCAGATTCCGCGAACTGCTCAGGGGAAAATTAAGCGCGATCTCATCGAAGAAATTCTCAAATTATCGGAACAGATCTCGCAGTTGACGGAACCACATACTACACTTGTATTATAAACCTGTCCATACTTATTATTTGGGAGACTGTCCATGCACACCTTAACTCGCACCAGCACAACGGAAATGGAAGTGACGAGCATCCGTTTAGAACGTGAGTTGAAGGAGCAGCTTAAAGCACTTTCAGGCAACCAAGGCTATCAAGCGCTCATTCGCGAGATTTTGTGGAACTATGTCCAACAGCGATCGGGCAGCTATTCCCCCGAATTTGCTCCCGCTGATGTCCGCGCCACGATGTCCGCTACTGCTCAAAACGACGATCGCTGCGCCCTTACTGGCAAACCGATACACTCTGGAGAACCGATGCTGCTCGGATTTACGATCGAGGGCAATCTTATCCCCCTCAGTCTTGGCAGTCTGCCCTAACTCGATTGTAGGAGAAAGGATGAATTATTTCTCCTTTCTCCTGTTATGATGATTATCGCAAGCGGATGTGGCGGAATTGGTAGACGCGCCAGATTTAGGTTCTGGTTTCGCAAGAAGTGAAGGTTCAAGTCCTTTCATCCGCATTTTGTTTTAGTTTCCTGAAATAAGACCGTAGCCGTAAGTTTATTACAGCTACGGTCTTATTTTTTCCGGCTTTTCAATTGGCTTAGGCAATTCGCTTTTCGAGGTATTGTCCGATCATTTGCTGTTCGCCAGCGCGGGAGATAATCGTTTGACGAGTGCGATACTTGCCACCAATGAGTTTGAGTTCTTCTTCAAACACAGAGCCTTTGTATTCAGTTCTGAGGCAAAGCGTATCGGGATTGTTGAAGTAGAAGCCTGCGGTGACGGGTTTGGAAGTTGCAAAACCTCGATCGCGATATAAAACCGAGCCAATGACACCAAATAGGGTCGAGCCTTTTGATTCTGTCCGCCCGGAAACGCTGTTTTCGCTGTCCCAAGTGACAACTGCACCGCAAGTCATAGAGGTCTCGTCTTCGAGTTCGTGCAGACGAGCGAGTTCGATCAATTCAGCAGAGCCTTGCTCCAAGAAGCGAATCGTGATCATGCTGACCATTTCCTTTGCTTCACCGTCGGGCAAAGTGTAATAACGACGCTCCGATCGCCATTGCCCTTCGGACTGCTGGAAAAACGCTTCGATCAACTGGTCATCAGCTTTAGAGGAAATTACAGATACAGTCACAGACATCGCTCCTTCGAGAGAGTAAGTAGTAGCTACAGAATTTATACGCTTTGATTCGGAAGTCGCACCCCTTCCGTAGGAATTAATCAAGATAGAGTTTACAAAATTTAATATACTCAGAAATGAGCAGATGAGCAACAGACCACAGATAGAAGAGTGCATCTGTCATCATAAAGACAAAACCGTTTCGTGTGCAGGTTGATGCAAGTTCTAGAAGTCGCGCAGTTACAGAAAACTTACCGGAGTGCCGGAAAGACCGTTGAGGCAGTCAGAAATGTCTCGTTTAATATCGAAAGCTGTGAAGTGCTGGCGTTTTTGGGCGCAAACGGAGCGGGAAAGACGACCACGATCAAAATGATTGCGGGGTTGATTTTGCCCGATCAAGGACAAGTAAGAATCGCCGGACGCGATCCACATCGGCAAGCGATCGCACTTAAATCCGTCGGAGCCGTTCTTGAAGGGAATCGCAATGTGTATTGGCGACTGACTCCCGAAGAGAATTTAGAGTATTTCGGAGTGCTGCGAGGATTGAGCGGATATGTGGCACGTCAGAGAGCGAAGACCTTACTAGAGCGATTTGAACTGATTCCCAAACGCAATACGATCGTGCAAAATCTCTCGCGCGGAATGCAGCAAAAACTCGCGATCGCGGTTGCCTTAATTCACGAACCGCAGTTACTTCTACTCGATGAGCCGACTCTAGGGTTGGATGTTGAAGCGACCCAGAACGTAAAACGGTTGGTGCGAGAAATTGCGGCAGAAGGACGGGCGATTCTATTAACCACACATCAGTTAGACATTGCTGAGGAATTGTCCGATCGCGTTGCGATTATCAATCAAGGCGAAATTGTCGCGCAGGAAAGAACCGAGACTTTGATTCAGCAGTTTTCTGGCGATGCGTATCGGATTGACTTAGAGCAGGAATTAGATCGCGATCGCATTAGTAAACTCAGCGCGATCGATGCGGTGGTTGAAGGAAAAACGGTTTTTATTCGACAAACTGAATGGCTGTATCACGCGCTGGATATTCTTAATCCATTGTCGATCGTGCGTATGGAAAAGGATCAAGCCAATCTAGTCGATGTGTTCTTGAAATTGGTAAAGAAATAAATGTTTGAGTTATTTGTTGCACAGCTTAAGTGGAGTTGGATTCAATACAAGCGCTACTCACATGAGATTATTGGTGGCGTTGTAGCGTTGACGGTGACGTTTTATGGGTTATTTCTCAGCGTCGGATATATTGCAGGAGGTAGCGTTCGATTTGGCGATCGCTTAGATGCTGTAATTGTTGGATATGTTCTGTGGTCGCTAGTGATTTTCATCATGAATGGCATCAATGCCACATTACAGCGTGAAGCACAGGTCGGGACGTTAGAGCAGCTATTCATCTCGCCGTTTAACGTTACAAAAATTCTATTGTTGAGAGCTGTTTCTGATCTGATTCTTCAATCTGGTTTGATTACGCTCGTATTATTCATCATCATGGCATTGACTGGACGATGGCTGGCATTTTCTCCAGCGTTGATTTTGCCATTGATTTCTGTGGTTTTGGGTGCGTATGGGCTTGCATTTGCGATCGGAAGTCTTGCCTTGATCTTCAAAACAGTTCAACAAATCGCTGGAATTCTGAACTTCTCACTGCTCTTTGTGTTGACGATTCCCACTGAGACGTGGACGGGATTGCAGCGCTATTTAGGATATTTGATTCCGATGACGACAGGTGCGGGCGTGATGCGGGATTTGATGGCGCGTCAGGCGACGCTGAATTGGGTTTCGCTAGGAGCGGCGTTTTTGAATGGAGTGGTTTATTTCGCGATCGGCTTAACCCTCTTTCGCTGGTCGGAGCGTGAAACAAAGCGACGCGGTAAATTAGGCGGATACTAAGTTAAGTCAATGGCAGAATCCATTTGATCATGAGGATTAGGCTTCGGCTGCGCTCAGCCCGCAGGAGGGGTTTGAGAGCTGAGACTTTGGCGTGAACACGCAGCCGAAGCCCGTTTTTGGATTAATTCCGCCGAACGACTTAAATCAATTCTGCGTAATCGCTGAACCAAGGCTTCTAAGAATCTGTAGAACTTCATAAAGCTCGTTCTGACGAGGCAGCAGTGAGTAAACTCGCGATACGTCGTACTCTTGTTGAAAGGCTTTTGCAAATGCAAAGCTAACGCCGTTCGTGACCATGCCAAAAGCAGCTTGGCTAGGGAACGGATTGCCCATCATATAAGCTAGTAGTTGTGGAATTCCGACTTCAATCTCAACTTTGGTGTGTTTCGCTTCCACAACTAGAATCCAAAATCTTTGCTGAAGCACAAGTGCATCGATTCGTCCTTGTAATTTCTCTTCCTCGTCATCTAGCTCGAAACTCACTGGAGTTTCTGTCTGAAATCGAAATGGAGGTTCGTAAAAGCCCGCCAAATCCAGCAGTGGAGACACCACAAGCATTTTGACTGTTTCTTCAAGTAGCGGAAGATCTGCACGCTGGTATTCATAGCGACGCTTGATTTGATCTAGACGTTCTTTCTCAGCGTTTGACAGTTGAGGCAGGTTCTCCCACGGTTCTGTAAAAAAGTGGTCGCTATCTGTCCGCCATGAACCGAATTTTTCATGCACCTGATTCAGGCTAGTGATTTGTTTTGAAATTGCTTGAATCATTTGACGATGTTAGGAGAACGTTACCTTTAAGTTAGACGATCTAGCTCGAAAATCGTTCTAAAGCAGAGTGTGCCACCTGCGTAAATTGGTGGATTATGCCATCTAGATTGGAGGATTGCTGTCCGGGAATTAAGCGCCAAAGATAACGAAAAATCTGCTGCATTTCCGACATGATCCGATCGCTTCTAATCCCAAAAAACTGCAAGCCAAAGACGATCGCGGCAACGAGTAGCGCAGTTTTCAGCGTTGCCTTAATGACGCGCACGAGCAAGAGAAAAACCGCACCAGTAATAACGATCGAGCCAGCGAGTAGTAGAAGATCCATTGTTCAAAGCGTCGATTGAATTTATTTACTTTATCTCAAACGGTGAAAATCCGATCGCTTTAGAAAAGTCCGTGTTGCGTAAGTTTGCATACTCGAATTTCGCATGGGTGAGTTCTGCACCTCGAAACGAAGTTCCGACCGCGTGCTGCAATTCATAGATGATTCGATTCAGCGATATAAATGTCAATCCTAGGTAAATCACCGCAACAATGCTGAATCCAATGCCGAGTGTAGAATTTTGATTGCCAAAGAAAGCACTGACGATCGTACTCCAGAAAAATGTTGCAATATAGTTCGCGATCGCACCTAGAACACTTACGCCAACCTTAAAGCTCGTTCGTTGCCGAAATCTCGATAACAACAGCATGATCCCAACTCCGAGTGGTGCGCTTGCGATTGCGATCGTTGTATTCCGCTCATCTAGAAAAGACAGACTTTGATTGAGCCACTCTAACGACTCTGGATACCATTTGTTCGGCGGAAAGATCGAATATGAAAGCAGTCCTGGATAAAAGAAAGCAACACCAAATCCCAAAATTGCACTAACTGATGCGCCTGTGACGATCGTAGAAATTCTTCCAAGCTTAGTTTTTATATTTAACGCTGCGATCGCGGAACTGATTCCCGCCAAATTTACGATCGCGTAAAACAGGGGTACGTGAATCGTTTTGAGATCTAAAGGAGGTTGCCCGATCGTATTAAATAATAAGCGCGACATCACATCGCCTGCGAATACAGAAATAGCGATTATTAATACTCCTAAATAAATCTTTTGCCGCAACGAGAGTCCCGCTTTCACGTCGGAAAAATCAGATCCGCTGAGAATTGCGCCCGTAAAATCACAGCCTCGAATATCTGCACCACGAAAATTCGTTAACGCAAAATTCTTTTTTCTAAATGATCGATTCCGTAAATCACGATTAATAAAATGAGTCATAGTGAGAAAAAGTTACGCACATTCTATTTATACGTATGCAACAGCGCGATCGAGAAATTTTCAGAAAAATGACCAGCTTTTTTATTCTGATTCTGTTGCTGATCCCGATCGTACTTTATGGCAAGGCTCAATATTCTCGACCGCCACGGATGGATGAAACGCGATCGTTGTTTCCGGGGATCACGTATGAACGACAGGCTTTGTCTAAACCTCGTCCGGTAATGCTCCATAAAATCTCGATCGATCTTACAACTCCAGGCATTCGTCCTTTTGTAACTCCGGGTGTCGTTTCGATTTCACCAAATAGTTTAGAAACTGTTGCTCGAACTGTGACTGAATTTGTTGATGAATTTGATCTTCAACTGGCAATCAACGCGAATTTTTTCAATCCCTTTCGCGAAGAAACACCTTGGGATTTTTATCCGCGAATCGGTGAATCTGTGAATAGCTTAGGACAAGTGACTTCAAACAGAAATACCTATTCTCCAGCACAAGAAGGCTGGTCTACAGTTTGTTTTCTGGCTCAAAATCGCGTTCAAATCGACGAGCGAGGGTTCTGTCCTGCGGGAACAGAGCAAGCTGTAGCGGGAAACGATTTGCTTGTGAAAAACGGGAAACCGCTGCCACCGCCACCGTATGAAGCGTCAAAAGATAAGCCCTATCCTCGATCGATTATTGCGATCGACAAAACCGGGAAAAAACTCTGGCTCGTTCTCATCGATGGCAAGCAGTTTCAGTACAGTGAGGGTCTGACGCTTGTGGAAACGGCGGAATATATAGCGAAGTTGGGCGCAGAAACCGCACTGAATTTAGATGGAGGCGGTTCTGTCACATTGGCAGTTCAAACGCCGACCGGAGCAAAGGTGTTAAATGCTCCGATTCAAACGCGAATCCCCATGCGAGAACGCCCCGTCGCAGTTCAGATTGGTTTCTTCGCTCCAAAAAATCAGCTATAACGGCGGCAACTCTTCGAGAATCATGAATCGAATGTGATTCAAAGCAAGATCCCCGATCGACACATCCACTACATCCCCAACCGGAACGCCCTGACTTCTCAACGACTCAAACGTGATTCCCTTACCGATTTCCGCGTGATACCAAGGCAATCCCATAAAAAATCGAGTCGGATAAGGCCCGCGCTCAACGATGTCATCGGGATTCGATTCCATCGGAAGCCACCCATAGCCGGGAATGTAGAACTCGATCCAAACGTGATTGTAGTCGGGTTCGAGCGGCACATTTTGTCGATCGGCAAAGGGCGGACATTTATACCGTCCGACCGTACGACACGCAATTCCATTCAATCGCGCCAATGCCAACAACACACCTACATATTCACCGCAAGAACCGGTTCCGCGTTCAAGAACAACATCAGGCGAATCAATATGAGGCTTAATGCCATAAGACAAGCGATCGTAAACATAATTGCGAATCTTCAGCATCTTACGAAGTAGATTCGTTTCTGTCCCGATCGCTTCTCGTGCGGCTTGCTGAATTGCGGGTGTATCCATTGCTAACTCGTCATCATCGACCAGATAGCGATCGCGAAACTCTGGAGTGAGGACGGGAGATTGTTCCACATCTTCAAAGTTGAAGTGGTACTTAATTCCTCGCACTTCTAATATCGCTTTCCAGCCGAAAATACAGCGTTCTTGCGGCTTTAACGAAGCGAATTTAAACACAGCAACCCGCTGCCCGTCTTGAATGTCTTCAGTAAAGGGAAGCCCGACCGGTTCAACGCTGCGAATTTTCTGACGATGCGTTTCTGTTGGTAATGCGATTCGCCATTCTAGATCCTGAAGTTCCACCTCATCAAGTGGAAGCAATTCCTCAACATACGACATCTCAATCAGGTATCCATTCGATAGCGTATAGCGCTCGTCGGGATAATAGCGGAAATGTAACGGATGAATAAAAGTACGATCGCGATACGTTAACTCTAAATTGGGATCAGCGTTCGGATTGTCTCGGATGTAAGCTTCTTCTCCCGCATACGAGACATACAGCGTTGGATGATCTGTGTCTGAAGCATTTAGGAAAGCGATCGCAGTTGGATTTTCAAACGGTGTGAGCAGATTGAACTGAAGCTCTCCGGTTGCTCGATCGAGACAATACACCGTCTCTTCAGTGCGATCGCATAACCAAAGTTCCTCGCCACGTATCGTCAAGTTTGTTACACCGACTCCAGGCAATGGAAACTGTGTGATTTTGCGCTTCGTGTTGCGCTCGTAAATCACGATGTAGCCCAATTTTTGAGAGGTCACATAGATTGTAGACTCCCAAACGCCTACGCCATCGACATCGTAGGGCAGAGTGATAAACAACTGCGGTTCAAACTGATCAAAGGTGCAAAAATAAACGCTGTTATCTTTTGTAAACCAAATTGTGTCTTCCCAGATTGAAAAGCCGACCGCATCGATAAACTGATCGGTATTGCAGGGGTTGAGAACGATCGCGTTGTCGTTTGGCGGATTCATTTGCAGGAGGTAGCCGCGCACGGTATCGAGTGCCACGAATTGATCGTGCCACAGGGCTAAACCGTACAGTGCATATGCTCCAATCGGTCGAAGCGATCGCGGTTTTAACCCTGGAAAGTTCTCCGGGGTGGGATTAGATTGCTGTGTTGCAGTGCCAGAGTCAAGCATTCAGAGTGTAGATCGCCATAAATCAATACTCCTGATTCTAGTAAAACTATGGACGGATGAATGTATCGCATCCAGCGAGATTAGCGATCGTGTCCTTCATCGTCACCCTATAAATCGCTCGAATCAATTGCCCCTTCAGGTGAGTTTAAATGGACAATCGATCGAGATTCAGACCTGCGATAGCGGGGTTGGAATGTCAGAAACAGTAAAAGGGAAAGTATTTGAGCATTTGTTTACGACAAAAGAAGTCGGAAAAGGAACCGGATTGGGAATGACGATCGCGCATCAAATCATCGTAGACAAACATAGAGGCTCGATCGAAGCAAACTCTACTCCAGGAAAAGGAACCGAGTTTATTCTCGCGATTCCGATAAACGCAGATTAGATTGCAGTTCATATTTGATAGTCAGATCTTTAGGAGTGCGCGAAATCCTGCTTGATTAAAATGCTCATCCGTAGTGAGGGCATCGCTAATGCCTTGCTCAGTCATCACCGTAAAGGAAATACAATCAACTAATCCCCACTCTTTATCTTCTCGGCTTCTAAACAACTGAAAAGCAGCAGAATACAACTGAGAGCTGAGTCGGACAATCTCGACATTGGAGTCTGCTTTGAGGGACTCAAGCAGTTGAATCGCTGCGATTCTATATTTCCGCTTCGATAAAGCATTGCCAATTTCCAGCAGAATTGCCTGCGTCGTAACCAATTGAGTTTTGTCTACTTCAAGTTGATCAGCAAGCTGCACTGCTCGGATATGATTTTGATCTGTTATTGCGGACAGAGCGATCGCGAAAGATGTATCCAGAAAAATCTTAGGCATTCTCTGATAAATTGTCACCGTGAAAGCGCTGTTCAAAGGTTTCTGACCAGTCAGGATCACCCTCTAGCTGTAAGGATTTAGCGGTCTGCAAGAAGGTTTTATGCTCACTTTCCGCATCCGGGATGAGAGTTTCAACCGTAATTCTCACCCGCGCCCCTGCTGCTAAATTCAGGGGCGCTTGAGGATGAAGTGCTGTTCCATCAAAAATGGCATCCAAAGCTTGAATCATAAATAAATCCTATCGATTCAGCGATTAGAGTTAAATCTTAGTCCGATCGGTCAAAATTTCGTATCCCGTTTCCGTCACCAAAACCGTATGCTCGAACTGCGCTGACAGAGATCGATCGACGGTTACGGCAGTCCAGCGATCGGGCAAAATTCGCGTATTTTTTGATCCAGCATTGACGATTGGCTCGATCGCTAATGTCATTCCCGCCTTCAGTTTCACATTCGGCATTTGATAGGTTCTGAAATTGAACACAGAAGGTTCTTCGTGCAGATTTCGTCCGACTCCATGCCCCGTGAAATCCTCAACGATTTTGAAGCCGTTTGCTTCGACATAATCTTGGATCGCGCCTGCCAATTCGAGTAAGAATGCCCCTGCACGCACTTGCTCAATTCCTTTGTAGAGCGCTTGTTCTGCGACGTGAATCAGTTTTGCGGCATCAGGAGTCACTTCACCGACCGCGATCGTAATGCAAGAATCGCCGTGAAAACCCTCAAAAAATGCGCCCGTATCGACTTTCAGCACGTCGCCTGTCCGAATCGCCTTTTTCTTATTTGGAATGCCGTGGACAACCTCATGATTGATGCTCGAACAAATCGAAGCCGGAAACCCGTGATAGCCCTTAAAGCTCGGTGCCGCACCCATTTCGCGGATTCGCTTCTCAGCATGAACATCGAGATCCCAAGTCGTCATGCCTGGTTTCACTAATTCTGAAATCTCTTTCAGTACAGTGGCGACAATACGCGAAGCCTGTCGCATCGTTTCGATTTCTCGATCTGTTTTAATTTCGACTCCGCGACGTTTTTTGGCAGAAGGAAGAAGATTGCTCAGAATATTCATGAAAGGCGATCGCTTTAAGTGAAGTCCTTTACTAAATTAACTCAAACTACGGCAACCATCGCGGGTGTAATCCCCGGAAGGGCAGTTCTTCGGGCTGAGTCTTGGCGCTGAGATCGCCTTTGAGCGGCAGCAACCAAAGTTTACTGTTCGCCAAACTCTGACTCACTTCTGCTTTTGCTCGATCGTCCGCCTGCGTTTGGTCAAAGATCAATGCCTTGCCATCAGGAGCCAAATCAACCTGGATTTCTCGCTGATTTGGCAGTAATACCAGCGGTCGCAGCGTTTGTTCCATCGGCTTGCCTTCTCGTGCGCCTTTAAGATCGATCGCGGCTAAAAAGGGCTGTTCTTGAAAAGTGTTGCCTTGCAGCAGATTGGTCAATAAACAATACAACACCTGATTATTCGGATCAAAATCCGCGCTGATAATCGATCCTGGAATTCTGAGAATTTCTTTCTGAACGCCTTGCGAAACGAGAAACATCGATCGCGTGTAATCGGTGTTAAATTTCACCATTGCAGCGGCTGTTCCGTCTTGCGAGAAATTCAGCACTGTCCCAAATTTTGGCAAGAAATCGAGCGGGTTTGCCTGTGCTTGCTCGGCTTGAGACTGTAGCGGCAATATCGCGAGTCCTTGCCCCTGAGAAACCGCAATTGAATTTCCGTCGGGCGTGATCAGAAAATCACCGCCTGTTTGCTGATTGTCGATCGGCTTTGCAGCTTGACCGTCTCGCATCAGCCACGCACCCGCATCATTTGGATCCCGCCGGCTCAGTCGCTGAACGACGATCACACGACCATCTTTAGACAGGTCAAACTTGAGGTTCTGATAGTCTCGATTGTCTAGAATCTGTGTGATTTGTCCGGGCTGTGTTGGGGAGGCGGATGCGATCGGAGTTGCTGAATCGCCAAGCTCCGCCGGATCGTTGATTTGAATTCCGGTGGAAACGGTGTAGAGTTTTTGCTCGGCTAAAGATTGGGGCGGATTGGTGCGCTCGATCGCGCTAAATAAAATCTTCTCGCTGCCCGGATACGCTTTGAAATCCATCACCGCGAGATTTTCCGGTGTGAGAACTTTTTTATCCTGCTGAGTCAAGTTGTAGAGAATCAATCGCCCTGCTTCACTACCCTCAGCACCAACGAATGCAAAAACTCGATCGCGACTTTTGAACGTTTCGCTAAAGGCTTTTAGAACGCCGTGACCTGAGCCTCCTTTGCTAAAGCGATCGCGGGCATCGGAGAGCGAGACGGTAAATTCTGTCCCGTAAGGGGCGGGTTGATCGAGCGTGTACGCCATGCGTCGCCCTGCCCAACTAATTTTTCCTTTTAGTTCCGGCTGGATTTTGAGATTTTGTTCGACGCTTGACTGATCCATTGGGCGGCTGAAGGTCAGCAGAAAAGCGCGATCGTCAGAACCAATCTGTTTTTCTTGCCAGTTGAAATCTCTGACTCTAGGCGCACTGCGATCGCCGCTCAACAGCAAGATTCCGATCAAGACAATCAGAACGACCATTAAGCCGATCGCGACTCGATCGAGCGGTTGCGGAAACTTACGGGACGATTCACGGGACGTTTGCATAGGGTGTGATAATCAGTAAACAATACTCAAGCAGGCTCTAAGCGACCAGAGAAGACTCGAATTTCTTTGGATCTGGTAAGGGTTTATTTTATTTAAGGTTTGATACTGCTCGACTAAACTTTCTAGCACCTCTTGAGCGTTGCGGAGTGCTTCTTCGTAGGTGTCTCCATGTGTGTGAGCAAATCGCCCAAGTTCTGGCAAGCTCACAACATAGCACTCATCTTCATCTGACCATTGAATCACGACAGTATATTTCATTCTTCTGTTTCCGCCAAGCGTTCCAGTTCAGCGAGAGCTTCCAGTACATCTTTCTTCTCTTGATGGAGTCAGTTTTTTAGCTCTCTAACCTTTTTTGGCATTCGTATTTGATCTTAAGCGGCTTGTCAGCCTAAGTATTTCACATAAACTCGATCGCATCTTAAAGTTTCGACTCCAGTACTCGGCTGATATCCATTGCGTTCATACAGTTGAACCGCTCCTTTCAAAATGCTAGCTGTTTCGATCCAAATTTGGTCAAAGCCTTTTTTCGCGATCGCTTTTTCCAATTCGATTAATAGAAACTTGCCTAATCCAAATCCTCGCGCTTCGGGCAGTAGATACATTTTGCGAATTTCAACTGCGTTCTGCCCGCGTGAAATTGGATAGTAAGCTCCGGTTCCAACTAATTTGTTTTGTCGTTCAATGACCCAAAATTCGCCATTCTTTTGCTGATAGAAATCTTCAACTTCTAGCACATCGCGATCGGCTCCTTCTGGCTCTTGTGTGAGCCCGTATTCTACCAAGACAGAGCCGATTAGATTGAATGCAATCGCACGATCTGACGAGCGCCAATCGCGAATGAGAAAATCTTGGTAACTACTCATCATTTGGCTTAAGAATTTTCACTAAAATCCGCAACAACAATTCTAAATCTGCTGGCACTCGGTACAAGTTGATATCTTGAATAATTTGCTTAGAGTCCCGGTGAAGCTGTGCAAACTGTCAAATAACCCTCTTTTGTTACTATGGGGAGAGCACACGCTCAATCTCCCAGTTTCCATCACGCAAAAAGTGGTGCAAACTTTGTCCGTCTTTAAGTCCGACTATCCTCGCGATCTCTGGCAGCGATTTGCAAGGCATCGGGCTGAAAATGCCAACGTGCAGAAATTTGAACGACTCGAAGTTCCGCACATCGTCAGATAAGGATTGATACTGAGTACATTGCAAATATCGTGTAAATCTACTATCGAAGCGGGCCTGAACGAAGAATACTAATAATCAACCAAAGCCCTAAGAAGCTTGCGGCTGCAAATAAAACATCGCTCACCCAATACACTTGACTCGATTGTGTGTTAGCAGAGATGATTGCTGCACCCATGATCAATGAGCCAACCACAATACTAAACGACAGCCGATTTGCAGAAGAATCAACGGTGCGCCGTAGCGGTTCTGCTTCTCGGATTGAGAGATTCCACTGTAAGGTTTCTGAAGTAACACGATCGAGCAATAATTCGACTTGTCTGGGTGACTGAAGCGAAAGACTTTTCACATCTAATGCAGTCCGCAACAGTGCAATCAGGGGAGCTTCACCCACAATCTGCCGCTGGAACACTTCGGTCATCATCGGGCGAATTTTATTCGGAATGTTGAAGTTTGGATCGAGAGATCGAGCAATTCCTTCTAGATTCGCGATCGCTTTTGCACACAATCCTAAGTTTCCTGGAACCCGAACTTTATTATCTCGAACAACTTGCAGCACTTCGTAAACGAGCTTACTAAAGTTCACTTGCGAAATGTTCAAGCTATAGTAGCGCCGTAATAAGCGATCGAACTCTGTTTCGAGCTTAACGCGATTGATCGGTTGCACAGGTGGCGCAAGCTGTAGAACTAACTGGGTGCATCTTTGAGCATCAAGATTGACGATCGCTAAGACTAATTCCAAAATTAGCTGCTGTGTACGTGGATCGAGCCGTCCAACCATGCCGCAATCGAGCAGTGCGACGCGCCCATCATTGAGGTAGAACACATTGCCAGGATGTGGATCAGCGTGGAAGAAGCCATCGAGACAGATTTGCTGAAAGAACGCCCGCAACAGCAAAGTTGAAATGTCTTCGCGCTGTTGTAGATCGGTTGTGCCATCGAAACCAATCGGCGGAAAGGCGGTTAGCACTGCAACACCATCTAACCATTCCATTGCAATCAATTTATCGGTGGTGTACTCCCAGTAGATCTGAGGCACGACCAATTGAGCCGAGTCAAACCAGCGAGTGTTACCCAAATTTTGCCGGAGTTGATCGGTGTATCGGGCTTCTTCGGTGAAGTCGAGTTCGTTTTTGAGTGCTTCCGCAAACTCTTCCGCGATCGACACAATATCGTAGTACTGTCCAAACTCGGTCTGGGCAACCAATCGCGCGATCAGGCGAATCAAGGCGATGTCTTGTTCAACGACAATGCTCAATCCGGGGCGCTGAACTTTTAAGGCAACAGGGCGACCGTCTTTTAGAATGGCGCGATGCGTTTGGGCAATCGAACCTGCGGCAACAGGCTTGTAGTTAATTGAAGAGAAAATTTCTTCGATCGGCTGATTAAATTGCTTTCGCAGCGTGACTTCAATTTCTGCCCAATCGACAGCGGGCACTTCTTCTTGAAGAGTCGAAAGGGCATCGATATATTCAGCAGGGAGGAGATCGGGGCGAGTACTCAAGAGTTGCCCTAATTTGACGTAGACCGGGCCCAAATCGACCAAAATATTTCGCAGAACGGCAGGTGGCGGAAGTTTCGGTTCATCGACTTTGCCTCCCGTGAGCAATCGCCGCATATAGTCCCACCCGTTGCGTAGGACGACTTCTACGATTTCGCCTTGGCGCGAACTGGTTTGGACAAGTCTAGAAAACATAGAAGTAATTTTAAGAAATTGAGACGAGGTTCCGTCTCCTAAACTAACTTAAAGAGGAGGATTTCAGCTATCTACTTTCGGAGATAGAGGCATGAAGTGGTGTCACAGTTCAAGTTTCGGAAAACCGTCCGAAACGATCGAGAAAAAACAAGTTAGTCTATGAATAACGCGATCGAATTTCTTCCCGGAGGCACGCATGAATCGGTTCTGGAGCGCGGCAAGTAAAGTTTTAGGGAGTGTCTTTCTCTGCGGCGGTGGAGTCGTGTCGATCGCGCTTTCTTTGTCGATTTTGGCGCTGCAACCCCCGGTGTGGGCAGTGACGCTTTTGCTGATTTTGCTGGTGTTTTTCGGATTGACACCGAGCGCGATCGGGGGATTGCTGCTGTATGCAAGCTCTAAGGCTAGTCGTCACGCGGTTCGAGATCGATTTTTCCAACTGCTGCACGTTCAGAAAGGACGAATTTCTTTACTCGATTTTTCGAGAGCGACTCGGCTCGAACCTGAAATTGCTCGTCGCCATCTTGATTTGTGGGCGCGGGAATATGATGCCAATTTTGAGGTGAGCGATGCGGGTGAAATCTACTATGTGTTCTCAAATGAGGCGATTCCGCTGCCAGGTAGTCAACCGTTTGAAGTCGTGCGTCAAGTCGTTCGAGAGGTTTGGCGATCGCGTTAGGTTGAATTGATCCAGCGTTTTGCACTACCTTTTCTGTGGTGCTGTGTTCTGGACTCATGAAACGATCGCTTTCTCGGCAACTAAATTTAGGCTTTGGGTTGACGCTGCTGCTGTTGTTGCTAAATGCGGTCATTTCTTATCGGAATATTCTCAAGTTGAGCGCAAACGAGCGATCGATTAGCCAGAGTCATCAGGTGATGGCAGAGCTTGAAGCGACTCTTTCGACGCTGAAAGACGCAGAAACCGGACAGCGCGGCTATTTATTAACTGGACAAGAGCAGTATTTAGAGCCTTACAGTCGCGCGATTATTGAAATCAATCAGCGGATTCAAAGGCTGCAAAGTTTTACAAACTCACAACAATTTGAAACGCTCGATCGCTCTATTGCAGTCAAGCTGACAGAATTAGATCAAACGATTCAAGTGCGGCGGACTCAGGGCTTGAATGCAGCTTTACAGATTGTGCAGTCCGATCGCGGAAAGCAGGTCATGGATGACATTCGGCGGCAAATTAGCGCGATCGAAGCACAAGAAAATGAACAATTGCAGCAGCGGACAAGAGATTCGAAACAAAGCTCAAGCGCAGCATTAATCACATTTACATTCGCGACAGGCATCAACTTTCTTTTATTGGGACTGATTGCAACCGGGTTCAGACGCTATGAAAATGAGCAAAATCTATCAGAACTGAGCCTGAGAGAACGCGAAGAGAGACTTCAGCTATTTGTCAAATATGCACCCGCTAGAGTTGCAATGTTTGATAAAGCAATGCGCTATGTTGCAGTCAGTCAGCGCTGGATTGATGATTACCGACTTGGCTCGATCGAGTCGGTGTTAGGACGATCGCACTACGAAATTTTTCCTAACCTTTCAGAACAGTGGAAAGCGGTACATCAACGAGGACTTGCAGGAGAGAGCGCAAAATCTCACAGCGATCGTTATGTGTTGCCGGATGGAACTGAACAATTTTTGCGCTGGGAAATACAACCGTGGCGAGATGGATCGGCAGAGGTAAGCGGGACTCTGATTTTTGTTGAAGATATCACTGCTCAACACCAGACTGAAGCAGACCTGCGCGAGAGTGAGCAACAATTCAAATCTACCTTTAATCAAGCTGCGGTCGGGATTGCTCAGGTTTCTCCGACGGGGGCTTGGTTGCAAACGAATCAGAAGCTTTGTGAGATTGTTGGCTACCCTTGTGAGGAATTGCGCGGACTGACCTTTCAAGACATTACCCATCCAGATGACCTAAACATCGATATGAAGTACGTGCAGCAAATGTTGGCGGATGAGATCCAAACCTATTCAATGGAAAAACGCTACATTCGCAAAGATCGCTCGATCGTGTGGATCAATCTCACCGTAGCACTGGTGCGCGAATCGGATGGAACTCCAAAGTATTTTGTTTCTGTGATTCAGGACATTAGCGATCGTAAATCCACCGAATTCGCTTTACAGCAATTGAATGATACTTTGGAGCAACGCATCGAACAGCGAACCGCAGAACTGACAGAAACGAATCAAGAGCTAGAAGCTTTTAGCTACACCGTTTCACACGATTTACGCGCTCCGCTGCGAATCATGCAGGGATTTTCTCAAGCGCTCGAAGAAGACTACGGCGATCGACTCGATGAAGTTGCAGCTTCATACATTGAAAGCATTTCTGAAAGTGCGGTACAGATGGATGGTTTGATCAATGATCTACTCGCCTACAGTCGCTTAAGTAGAACTCAGATTCAGCTACAACCTGTGGATCTCAATGATGTGATTGAGACAGCTTTACAGCAATTGAGCGCGACCCTTCAAGAGCGACAAGCGATCGTCAATGTTCCATCGAATCTGCCATCGGTAGTTGCTCATCGATCGACTTTAATTCAGGTCGTTGTCAACTTAATCAGCAATGCAATTAAATTTGTTGAACCTGACAAACAACCGATCGTAGAAATCTCTACTCATATTGAAAAGAATTCGGTACGCTTATCGTTTGTAGACAATGGAATTGGCATCGCTTCCAAATATCACGATCGCATCTTTCGGGTATTTGAACGGCTGCACGGCGTTGAGGCATTTCCAGGAACGGGCATTGGGTTAGCCATTGTTCGTAAAGGACTCGATCGCATGGGTGGGCAAGTTGGGCTAGAGTCTCAACTCGGTCACGGCAGCCATTTTTGGATTGCGTTGCCGATCGTTGAAAATTTAAGTAATGATTTAAGCAATGACACCGATTCGCATTCTCTTGATCGATGACAATCCTGGCGATCGCGCTTTAGCCATACGCGCCCTCCAACCCGCATTCTCGTCGCTGCAAGTTCTAGAAATCTTAGATCAAGGCAGCTTAAATCGAGCAATCCGCGAGCAAAACTTTGATGTCGTGATTACCGATTTCCAAATCCGTTGGACAACCGGGCTGGATGTTCTGCTTGCCGTAAAAGAGCGCGATTCTAATATTCCAGTTGTTATGTTCACCGATACGGGGACAGAAGAAATTGCGGTCGAAGCGATGAAACTTGGACTCGATGACTACATCTTGAAAAGATCCGATCGCTATACTCGTCTTCCGGGCGCAGTGAGTCGAGCGCTCAACAACGCCAAAACTCGCGCTGAACTACAACACTATAGAAGCATTCGTTTTGAGGATTTGCACCAAGCCTTACACACCATTCAAGAAGTTAGCTCACGCCTACTCACGGATCAATCTCGCCCTCAGTCCGAACAAACCGACTTGCAGCAGATCCACGATCGCGCTCAACAAGCCACTCAGATCATTCAAGCCCTAAACGCAGCGCCCACCGACTCTATTTCTTAAAGATCAATGGAACTGACTCCGATCCTGCTCGTCGAAGACAACCCAAAAGACGTTGTACTGACCCAACGCGCTTTCCGCAAAGCTCAGATCTCTGCCCCCTTATACGCAGTGAGTGACGGAGAAAAAGCGATCGCCTACCTCTCAGGAGAAGCACCGTACAACGATCGAGTACAATACCCGCTTCCGGCGTTAATTTTGCTCGATTTGAAATTGCCTCGTCGATCGGGAGCTGAAGTCCTCGCATGGTTGCGCCAACAACCTGGATTAAAACGGATTCCAGTGGTGATGTTGACGACTTCTAGAGAATACGTAGATGTCAACCAAAGTTACGATTTGGGGGCAAATGCTTACATTGTTAAGCCCGTCAGCTTTGATGATTTGGTGAGCATTTTGGATACGTTAAATGTTCATTGGCTCACGTTGAACGAAAAGCCTCAGATTGCGCTTTAGAATTGTGAGTTGAAAAAATAAGCTCTCCAATCCTAAAGCTGGAGAGCTTGAAAAGTCGATCGATTTTGTATTCATTGATGAGTTCTTTTGCTTCGTTGGGGTCGGCTTCTGCCCCCTAAATCCCCCATTCTAGGGGACCTTGAGGATCGAAATCTTGGCTTGAAGTCCCCCAGAATGGGGGATTTAGGGGGCTTCCCAAATTCACAAACGAAGCGAAAGAACTCATCGCACTGATGCCAAATTTCAACTAGCCAACTTTGATCAATTCCACATCAAACAACAGCGTCGAATTTGGCGGAATCGGGCCAATCCCACGACTGCCATATCCCAACTCTGCCGGAATCTCCAGCATCCGCCGACCGCCGACCTTCATTGTGCCGACCCCTTCATCCCAGCCCTTAATCACTTGACCCACGCCAATCTTGAACTTAAACGGCTGACCTCGATCGCGCGAACTATCAAACTTCGTGCCATCAGTTAACGTGCCCGTGTAATGCACCGTCACGACTTGACCGGACTTAGGCGAAGCGCCCGTTCCCTCAACTACTTCGGTATATTTCAAGCCCGAAGGAGTCGTAACTGCATCTTTTTTCTCAGGATTTGGAGTCGTCATAGGTTTAAGATCCGCAGCTTGCGCCACTTGAACAACAGGAGCAGCTTCGGTTTGCGGCAAATTAGCAGCGATCGCACTATCACGAGAACCTCCCGTAACCTGTGCCACAATCAGCAGCACGACGCACGCCGCCATTACCCCAAAGCTGATCAAAATCTCTCTCATCGATCAGTCCTCTCGAATGTGCTTTTCAATTTTGACATTGAATCTTTACTTCCAGAGCTTATTTTCTAAATCACGAAGCTGGCGTTCTAGTCGATCGAGCCGTCCCCGCAGTTCGTCCATTTCGGCTTGGCGCGGCACACCGAGATCCATCAGCATATTGCGAAGCTGCCGCTGCATCTGCGCTTCAAACCCGCCTTGTTCAGTTTTTAGTTGATCCATCAAATCATCAACAAAGCCCTTTGCCTGGTCGGGATTCAGCTTGCCGTCTTTCACCCACTGATCGCCAACTTCCTTGAGCTTTTCAGCCACTAGAGAAGTCGTCCCCACACCGAGCATGAGCAATTGCGAGATCCAATTATTGTTATCCATGATTTTTTGTGTAGCCTGATCGGTTCAGCTTAAATCCATTGTGGCAAATCTCGATCGATCCGCGACAGGACGGTTTCCCGTCTACAGTTGCCCATCGGATGAGACACTAGATCTATATCGGCTTGCTGTAATTTCTCGTGAACCATGTCAGACCCTCAAACGATCAGTGCGGCGGTGGCTGCGCTTTATAATACTTACCCTTTTCCGCCTGAGCCTCTGTTAGATGAGCCGCCCCCCGGTTATAACTGGCGCTGGAACTGGCTTGCAGCTTATAGCTTTTGCACTGGACAAAAACCAAAACGCCAAGATGTCCGGATTCTCGATGCAGGGTGTGGAACGGGTGTCGGAACTGAATATCTAGTGCATTTGAATTCTAAAGCGCAGGTGACGGGAATCGATTTGAGTTCGGGAGCGCTTGCCGTGGCGCGAGAACGCTGTCAACGATCGGGAGCCGATCGCGTCGATTTTCATCATCTCAGCCTGTACGATGCGGATCAATTGTCAGGACAGTTTGACTTGATCAACTGCGTCGGTGTGCTGCATCATTTGCCCGATCCGATTCGCGGCATTCAGTCTCTCTCGACCAAACTCGCGCCCGGTGGATTGATGCACATCTTTGTGTATTCGGAGTTGGGACGGCATGAGATTCAACTGATGCAAGAAGCGATCGCGCTTTTACAATCTGATCGCTCAAACTATCGAGAAGGAGTTGCGATCGGACGACAAATCTTCGCCTCATTGCCTCCAAACAATCGATTAGTGCGACGAGAACAAGAACGCTGGTCAATGGAAAATACGAGAGATGAATGTTTCGCGGATATGTATGTGCATCCGCGCGAAGTCGATTACAACATTCAAACTTTGTTTGAGTTGATTGATGCGTCGGGATTAAAGTTTTTGGGCTTTTCTAATCCGCGTCAGTGGGAAGCAGAGCGGTTGTTCAATCATCCCGATTTGATTGAGCGGGCAGAAAGTTTAAGCGATCGAGAAAGATATCGCTTGATCGAACTGCTCGATCCAGAGTCGGTAACACATTACGAGTTCTTCCTGGGGCGAGGTGAATTACCGCGATCGGATTGGAGTTCTGACGAAGCCCTGTTGAATGCAATTCCTGAGCGTAGTCCTTGTATGGATGGTTGGGAAAGCCGCTGTTTGTTTAACTACGACTACCAGATCATTAACTTGGCAGAAGATGAGTTTGGATTTCTCAAAGCTTGCGACGGCAATCAAACCCGATCGGTCAAAGAAATTCTCTCTCAGGTTTCAATTTCAATCGATCGAGTGCGATCGTTACAAACACAGCAATTGATTTTGCTCAGTCCGTAAAATTATGCGATCGAGGTGAAGGGGGAGAATGCTGGGCGCTTCCTAATTCCCATCTCTCCCTCATTCTCAACTTGGCTAACAACCAGGATTGCAAATTTTGAACGTGAGGTTCGATTCTCTTAATTGATCGCGCCGACCGCGTTATCATAAGGAAAAGTTAACTTATGTAAAGTAGCGTGACCGCGACCTTTCAACCCACTGACACTGCAATTCTACCGACCACCTGGCATTGCCTCGATCCGATCTGGGAAGCCAGCGAACTCGAAATCCAGCAAGGTTTACCCCACAGCAAACTCTCTCCCGCTTGGCAAATGATGCTGCTGGGAGACGGTTCTCCCACTCGGCATTTACAGCTTCTTACCGGAGAACCAACCGAAGTCGATGTGTTGGATATGTCGCCGATCGGATTTGCAACCGATAACGCACCAAGCGCGATCGAACAAATTCCCGGCGGTCGTCTGCGGCGACAAATTTGGCTCAAAACTGCCTCCGGTCAGCGGCTAGGCTATGCCACTTCCTGGTGGGAATCGAGCCATATTGACGAGTATTTGCAGAACCGCTCAGAGGGAGTTTGGGCGAATTTATCGCGATCGCGGATGGAATTGTATCGCGAGATCAAAGGCTTACATTATGGTCGATCGGCAGCGTTAGAGGCGGCGTTTGGCTATTCGACTCCGCTGTGGGGACGACACTATTTGTTCTGGCATCACGGCAAGCCGTTCACGCTAATTTATGAGGTGTTTTCACCCTATTTAGAAAAGTATTTGGGAAAAGCGCGGGCTTGATTCTTGGTGGGCGATCGCAGTTCCGGGTTGTTCAGGAGGGCTTAAAGCGATCGTCATTCTTTAGGTGTTGATTGCCTGTATCTGGATAGACGAAAGACGTTAACATAATTTTGTTGTCCGTCCCTCTCTAAAGCCATGCTCATACCAAAACTGATGATTGAGCCGTCTCACTGGTTAGGGCGTGGAATTAAGCTAGAGATCGTCAATGGCGCGAAGATTTTCAAGTTTACAAGCGAATTACAAAGCCGTTCTGATGAACTGCTCGATCACAAAAAACTAGGACTAATCACACCAGATGAACAAGCAGAATTAGATGGGATTTCTGAACTCGCGCAGATTTTCACGTATGCTAATTCTGTTTTGATGACAGAATCTCAATGGTCTCCGAATTCCTCCGCGAACTCGTTGCACAACGCCAATGGGTAGAGCGACTCGGGATCGCTTGGATATGAATGACGATAATCATGCAAGTGGTTTTATTCAAACATCGCGACAGTTTTGGATACAGATTGGAGTTCATCCTCCTCAATAGCTCGCGCTAGAATTGCGTTTCGTTGATGAGAGCTTGGAAGCGATCGTCAACGCTTTCATTTTGACGATCGCTTTGCTTGAATCTAGCACTCGTACCCAAGCTGAGGAATATCTCAAAATCGGGCGGCGGTTGATGCCTGAGACTGTGCATCAGATTGTATTTGATCTGGAAACCGAATAGATTAAGGAATGTAAAGCATTTCTATGATCGCACTATGTCCCCCGTCGGTAAACCTCGCCCACTCTGGAAAGTTATTTTATTCTCAGGACTCACCGGATTGCTCTACTACGGCTACTACAAATGGATCATCCAAGAAGAGTTGCGAAACTATAACGGCAAAGGATGGTCAGGCACACTTTGTTTATTGCCATTCGTGTTGGGTGTAGCATTGCCGCAAGCGTTGGCGGTGTTTGATCCGGATGTTCCCGATGGGTTTCGGTGGTTCTCGATCTTGGGAGTGGTTTGGATTTATATCGTGCAATTTCGGCTGTACTGTGATGTGAATGAATTGTACGATCGAGCAAATTTGAAAAAGCCCCTGATCGTTTGGTGGATGTTCATTCCCGGACTAAATCTGATCGTTGGACTGCGGCAAATTCATTTTCTCAGTCAGTATTGGGCACAGCAGCAAGGCGAAACGATTCAAGACCCGATCGCTGATCCAATTCCATTTTTGTCTAGCAACGCATAAGGCTCACATCCTGCTACGCTCAATAAAGACCGCCTTCTAGATCGGGATTCGGTTGTTTATCCTTTTCAATTTCCCTACCTTATGAGTCACCCTGACGGCATCGCACCCCACGGCGGACAGCTAATTAACCGCATTGTTACTGGCACTCAGCGCGAAGAATTTCTCTCGAAAGCCGATTTTCTGCCCCGTGTTCAATTGGATGAACGAGCAGTCTCTGATCTGCAACTGATCGCGATCGGTGGATTTAGTCCCCTGACCGGATTTATGAGAAAGGCAGACTACGATCGCGTGGTCGAAGAAATGCACCTCGCAAATGGATTGCCGTGGTCGATTCCGATTACGTTATCGGTGACTGAAGAAGTCGCCGCCCCGCTAGAAGAAGGAAGTCTGATTCGGTTGGATGACTCGACGGGGCGGTATATCGGCGTGTTGCAGCTTAGTGAGAAATTTACTTACGACAAAGCGCGGGAAGCTGTGAAAGTTTACCGCACCGATGAAGAAAAGCATCCTGGGGTGGCAGTGGTTTACCGTCAGGGAAATGTGAATTTGGCGGGCGATGTTTGGCTTTTGGAGCGCGATCCACATCCGTTGTTCCCGACTTATCAGATTGATCCGGCTCAGTCTCGTGCTGCCTTCCGAGAAAAAGGATGGAAAACGATCGTCGGTTTCCAAACTCGCAATCCGATTCACCGAGCGCATGAGTACATTATTAAATGTGCGTTAGAAACCGTTGACGGCTTGTTTCTGCATCCTTTAGTGGGCGCGACGAAAGAGGATGATATCTCGGCGGATATTCGGATGCGCTGCTACGAGATTATGTTGGAGCATTATTTCCCGAACAATCGAGTAATTCTCGCGATCAATCCGGCTGCGATGCGATATGCCGGGCCTCGTGAAGCCATCTTCCACGCGCTGATTCGGAAAAACTACGGCTGTACTCATTTCATTGTGGGACGAGATCATGCAGGGGTCGGTGATTACTACGGTACATACGATGCCCAATACATTTTTGATGAGTTTGAGCCAGGTGAATTGGGAATTCAGCCATTGAAATTTGAACACGCTTTCTATTGCAAGCGGACACTGGGAATGGCAACGACGAAAACGAGTCCGAGTTTGCCAGAAGAACGAGTGCATCTATCAGGAACGAAGGTGAGAGAAATGTTGCGTCGTGGAGAGCTACCGCCGCCTGAGTTTTCCCGCCCTGAAGTTGCGGCAGAATTGGCGAAAGCAATGAAGGTTTAGAGTGCAACTTCCGTTTTTAAGCGGACGATAACAGCAACAAGCCCACGGATGAAAAGAGGTGATCTATCGATCCTTTGTGGGCTTTACGCTGTTAGATGTTCGATCGCATTCATCTCGATAAATATTGCTATGAATCATGTACTCATCATTCATGAGGTAGAAGACTATGAAGCCTGGAAGAAAGTGTTTGACAACGCTGCAATCCTAAGAAGAGAAGCAGGTGAACGTTCTTACCAAGTTCTGAAATATGAGAATCAACCCAACAAAATTGTTCATTTCTCCACATGGACATCGACAGAAGATGCAAAGGCATTTTTTCAGTCGCCGCAGTTGGTAAAAATTAGAAAGGATGCAGGAGTTAAAGCACCTAAGTTTATCTATTTAGAGCAGCTAGAATCAGGCGTGCTGTAGAAATTTCTAGTTCATTCAGGTTCCGAGGGAAATTTACCCGATCGCACTTCTTCGCAATATTCCTGCACCGATCGCGTAATCAACGCATTCAAATCCAAATACGCTTTGGCAAATTTTGGCTTCCACGTTCCCAAACCCAACACATCAGAAGTGACGAGAACCTGACCATCACAATGCCCGCCTGCTCCAATCCCGATCGTTGGAATGGTTAGTTTCTGCGTAATCGTTTGCGCCAATTCCGCTGGAATGTGTTCAAGGACGATCGCAAATGCTCCTGCCTGTTCGAGCGCGATCGCTTCGGACAAAATCTTATCTCCCGCTTCACTCGATCGTCCCTGTTGCCGAAATCCCGTTTGTCTCACGGATTGCGGAGTCAGTCCCACATGACCCATCACTGGAATTCCAGCCTGAACCAAGCGCGAAACGGTTTCAGCGATCGCAGGATAGCCGCCTTCTAATTTCACTGCGCCCGCACCCGTTTCTTTCAGAATTCGACCTGCCGAGTGCATCGCCTGCTGGATGCTTTCTTGATACGTCAAAAACGGCAAATCCACGACCAAGAGCGCTTCTTTCACGCCGCGCCGGACTGCTTTTGCATGATGAATGACTTCATCGAGCGTAAGCGGCAGCGTCGTATCGTGTCCCAATGCCACCATCGCCATCGAATCCCCGACCAGAATCGCATCGACTCCAGCCCGATCAAGAATCGACGCGATCGCATAATCCCAAGCGGTGAGAACGGCAATCGATCGCTGTTGTTGTTTCCACTGAATCAGTTGTTGCGGCGTGACGGGCATCGGACACCAGAAGAATTTAAGGGAGTGGATCTATCTTAATTCTATGAGTTCCTATTCAACGCTGCGGCTAAACATCAAATGTGGTTTTGTCTCGTAACTGGTCATACTTACCCACGCTAATCCTTCACTCGTTCCGACCCATAATTTATTTCCGGTGTCAGGAGCGAGGGATAAAACTCGATTTGAGGGAAGATTGGGAACTTGACCGACGATCGCGCCATTGTAGGGATTCACTCGCAGCAACCCATTGTTTGTGCCGATCCAAATGCTTCCAGCCGCATCAAAGCCAGCCGAGAGAATTTCACGACCTTTGAGCGCGGTCACTGTGCGATCTCGGCGACGCTTTAACGGATCGATTTTCACCAGTCCGCTGGTTGTGCCTGCCCAGAGTGAACCATGTCGATCGAGCGCCAAAGCCTGAACCGTTCCTTCTTCTAAATCGGTCGTGTGAAGAATTCGCGCACTCGCTGTATCGACTTGCACTAAGCCTTCAAGCGTTCCCACCCAAAGCTGTCCCTCTGGATCTAAGCTCAGAGCATTGGCACTCACACCGGGTAAATTCTTCAGCGTGGTCATGACTAGCCCTTCATGCGGACTGATGAGCGCTAAACCCGAATCGGTTCCGGCCCAGAGATAGCCGCGTCGATCGACGAGCAGCGACAAGACTCGATTCGATGGCAAAAAGAGATTTTGGGCAGTGACTTCATTCGTTTTTGGATCGATGCGCCAGAGTCCTTCGGTTGTGCCGACCCAAATTCGACCCACGCGATCTTGAGCCAGTGCACCGATCGATAAATTTGGCATTTTGGCGCGGGAAATCACTCGCCCAGTGTTGGGATTGACCCGCATCAGTCCTTGCGGCGCTGCAACCCACAGATTGCCTTGAAAGTCGCGCTGAAGGGCAGCCACTCGAAAATCGGGCTGAATCTCCTGCGGCAAAGCGGGCGCAACTGGAGGCGGAGCGGTAGGCGTAAACGTCGGTTCAGCAATCGATTTTGGCACTGTAATCAGCAGACTCAGCAACACGGAAGCAAACCCTAAGCGGCGACACACGGAAGACATAGCCAATCTCGGTAAAATCTGGTTTATTGTGCCTCAGAACGCCTCGATCGCAACGCGAGGAAACTCGGAAATATACCGAATTGCAACCGTGCAATCCGCGTCGCGATCGACAAAAATTGCTAGAGTGGGAAATGCTCAACGTCAGCCGAACCAAATTGGAACTGAGCAACCTGTAGAAACTCCATTTCTCAATGCAAACTGATTCGATCGTGCAATGCCCCAACTATTTCTGTCAGGCGCTCAATCCTGAAAGCCAGCGGTTTTGTCACAACTGTCAAACCCGCATCCCAAAGCGCTATTTGTGGGCAGTGGGATCGACACATTCGCCTGGAGAATTGATTGACGATCGCTTTTTGATCAAGTCGGCGCAAATCGCATTGGACACTAAGCCTGGAATTCCGCCGATGGCGATCGAGGTTCCACCGTCGCTTGAACCTTATTTGCACTTGATGGCAGAACGTCCGACGATTCCTCAACCTTTTGCAGTGGTTAAGGATGTGCTGTTTTTGGAGTCGGCTCCGATTTATCCGAGTGATGCGCGTTCTGAGCGGGGTGAAGATTTATCTGGGCGGTTGATGCCGCGTTTGGTGCAAGTGTGGGCTGCGAGTAGTGGATTTCGTCAGCTTCATTTTCTGCGGCAACTAGCACACCTTTGGCGCGTTTTGAGTGTTGAAAAAGTTGCTTCGACGCTGCTAGATTCTGAGTTGATTTTTGCGGATAGTGACACGGTACGGATTTTAGAACTGAATTTCGATAGCCTTGCGGCACAAACTGTTCGAGATCCGATTTCCCTGGCAGGATTGGGAAAATTTTGGTCAAGTTGGCAAGCCCAGCCTGCGCTCGCAGATTTCTTTAATCAAGTTTGCCAGAATCTCATCGACGGGCAAATCACAAATGCAGATGAATTGCTTGATGTTTTGGATTCTGCGATCACGGCACAAAGTTCTCAGCAAACCCGACAAATTCAAATCGCCACGCTAACGGATCAAGGGCCGAGCCGTCAAAGTAACGAGGATGCCTGTTATCCACCAAGCGGAACCAGTGGCGATCACTCCTTACTAATCGTCTGTGATGGGATTGGGGGACACGAAGGGGGAGAAGTTGCTTCAAATCGTGCGATCGAAACGATCGTAAATCAGATTCGATCTTTAGATCCCGATCAGCTTGAACCAGAATTAGAAGTGGCAGTCTGTGCGGCGAACGATGCGATCGCACAAAAGAACGATGCAGAACGGCGACAAGAACGCCAGCGCATGGGAACAACCGTTGTAATGGGAATAGTGAGATCGCATGAGTTCTATCTCACTCATGTCGGCGATAGTCGCGCATATCGCATCACTCGTCAAGGCTGTTATCAGGTAACGCTCGATGATGATGTTGCCTCACGAGAAGCACGATTGGGTTATACCTTGTACCGCGAGGCTTTACAGCATCCTTCTGCTGGATCGCTAGTGCAAGCTTTGGGAATGGGGAGTTCAAGCTACCTACGTCCAACGGTGCAGCGATTTATCTTCGACGAAGAGTGCGTCTTTCTTTTGTGTTCGGATGGATTGAGCGACAACGATCGAGTTGAAGAACACTGGCAATCCGAGATTGTTCCGATCCTCAACGGCAAAACGAACGTTGCAACCGTGGCGCGGAAACTAGTCGAAATCGCAAATACGCAGAACGGCCACGATAATGTCACGATCGGTTTAATTCATTGCCAAACTCGCGAAACTGGGCAATCGAATCCGGTGCGATCGATGTTAGCGAAACCGACTCAACTGATCGCGCCTGCTCCACCGTCACAACTGAGAACCGAGATTCAACCCCGTCGAACATCCTGGTTTAAGATTGCGCTGATTCTCTTGGGACTTTTTGGAGCTGCGGGCGCGATCGCTGCTCTTTTCGTCCCAGAACTGATTCCTAGACTTATCAATCGCCTCCCCACCGTTGCAGAACCGAGCGTCGTTCCTCCCGTCCCCGCTTCACCCGAACCGCTGACGACTGGAAGTCTAATTCAGCTTGATCGACCTGAACTCCCCTTATTTAGAAAGCCGGATCAACCGAGCGATCAGGTGCGTGAATTGGTGGGGCAAGTTCCACCTGGAACCGTTTTAAAGGTCGAGAAACGACAGCAAACCACTGCTGGTCAGCCTGCTTGGATACGATTGAAAGTTTGTACGATCGCGGCGGATACCAAGCTCCAAAATTCAGTCAAAGCAGGTAACATCGGCTGGCAACAAGAAAGCTCGATCGTACCTTTCACTAAAGCCAACCTCAAGCCCGATCAGCTTGGAGCTTGCACACCCCCCAAACAGAACGCGCCATCTACGCCGTAGATTAATTGACGGATAGCCCTTAAGATTGAAGATCCGGAGTTAATCACTTGCCGATTCATGTCACCGTCTGAACTTCCCTGTTTAAGTCTCGCGATCGAGCAATTACGCGCCTCTCAAACTCAACATTTTGCGATTCATGTGATTGATGCTCCTTACCGGGGGGGCTATCTGTTGCGAGATTGTTTATGGACAGCCGAATTAATGCACCATTGGAGATCGTGGCAAGAAATGTTTTCATCGCGGGGTCTGCCCGATGTGCCGCACGTCTCGCAAGTTAGTACACCCCCGATCGAAGTGGTCGAACCTCCGGTCGGTCAGCCGATTTCCCGCAGTGCCCGATTGATGCAAAATTTGGGAATTGACCTATGGCAATGGCTGTTTGATGGCGTGATTCAAAGCAGCTTAAATCGCAGTCAGGGCATTGCACAGGGACAAGGCAAAGCGCTCCGATTGCGGTTAGATGTACGCGATCCCGATCTAATCTCGCTGCCGTGGGAAATTATGCAGAGCGATGCCGGAAAACAGGCAATTTCTCTGAGCCAACAGCTTTTATTTAGTCGTACTACCAGCGATGTCGATACCTTGCCCGCACTCCGGTCAGAAACCAGCTTAAATGTGCTGCTCGTTTTGGGACAAGATGCCGCGCCCGACCTGCCCACAGGCGGGTCTGAGAACGGGAAACGCGACGAATTAAAGCGACTAAAACTAGAGCAAGAAGCGACAGCGTTATCGAGAATTTTGCGAGAGCGTCCTGGGATCAATCGATTTGCGGCTCCTTGTTTTGTCGATACGCTATTGCAGCCCACTTCGGCGGAACTCATCGATCGATTAGAGAGCGGTCACTATAATGTCTTGTTTTACGCAGGTCACGGGGTTCCAGCAGCGGATGGTGGCTTACTGTTTTTGCGTCCCAATCAGCCGATGAATGGGACAGAGTTAGCACAGGTTCTAACCCGCTGCCGGGTGAAATTGGCAGTTTTTAATGCCTGTTGGGGCGCATATCCGGAAGAGCAAAATCGGCAGGCAATTCCACGCAGTAGTTTAGCGGAAGTGTTGCTGCATCACGGAGTTCCGGCAGTGTTAGCAATGCGCGATTCGATCACCGATCAAGAGGCACTGAGTTTCATCGCGGCATTTGCTCAGGCATTAAGCGATCGAATGCCGATCGATCAAGCCGTTGCGGTTGCACGTCAGCACTTACTGACTTTGTTTCGATTCAATCACCAGGCTTGGACATTGCCCGTCTTATATATGCACCCCGAATTTAACGGGGAGTTGATTAAGCCGATCGAAGAAGGACTGACGCAAATTCCGCATACGCCGAGCCAGTTGGGGGTGCAAAATCCGGTGGCATCTTTGCGATCGCTCGAAAATGCCAAGGTTTGGACGATTCGCGGCGGGTTGATGCGCGTGGGAATGAGCGCCGAAAATGATTTGGTATTAGCGAACGAACCCGGTGTCTCACGTAAACACGCAGAGATTGTCTATCGCAGTGCCGAGACGATGCAGCCGACCTACTTTTTACGAGATTTTTCGCGGTATGGAACTTGGGTTTCGACCGTGAATGGCTGGCAAAAAGTTCATAATTATGAAGTGCCGCTGCATTCCGGGGCGCAGATTAAGTTTGGTGGCTCTCAGAACTCGATTTTGGAGTTTTTGGTTTCGCCAGCCGATGGGAGAAACTGAAAATCTACCCTTAGATCTACGGATCTCGATTGTCAAGATTTGGAAATTTTAGGCGAATTGACGTAAATTGATAGTCCAGTTACGGAACTGGTAACGATCGGGTTGAAGCCATACCCATCAAACACACCAACCTTAGTTCAATTACAGATGCGGATTTTTGTCATGGCACACGAAGCAAGTCCTTCTAACTCTCTTGAACTTCAGATTCAGCAAGCTTTTGCCGATGCGTTGCTCGACTCAGAAGCGGTGACAGTGCAGTGGAATCAGCCGGACAATGCTGACCCTGTAACCGTCGAGGTTGCGGAAATTCCTGATAGTGCAATTGCCTATCCCTGGAATCCCGCTGATCCTGAATCAGAATCATTTTTCAATAGGATCGAGCAAAAATTCTCGATCGATGCTCTTTCTGAGTCCGAAATTGGCGATCGTGCTGATGCGTTTTTCTCTCACCTCGATTCGCTGTTCGCGGCTCCCACGCTCGAAACGTCTTTGGCGCAAAAGTTCGCATCGGTTCCGCAAACGGTTCTCAATGCGATCGCTCGTCACGCTCAGAAATTGGCGAATTCCTCAGCCACTTTAGCGGATCAACTCGTTCAGTGTGTGCAAGAAGCGTTGCCACAGTGGGCAGAAGAAGATTTACAAGTGCTGGCGCGTCCGCTCGCTTACTCGATGCGAGGCGAGGAACAACCCGTGAAGTCTACCGACTGGGCGAAACTGTCGGAAACAGAGCAAGCTCGATTGACTCTAGCGATCGCTCGATATGCGCTGAACGAAGTGCAAGATTAATCGATCGACAAGCGATTTGAAGAACTCCGCGTTTTGCAAGAAACCGGAGTTTTATTTTTGTTTGGGATATTTGTGTAACCCCGTAATCTGAACGTTTTCGTTGTATTTATAATCAGTGACATCACCTGCTGAACGCTTGGCAGATATGATCAATTCAAATTTGTGAATGGAACTCCCGAATGATTGTCTGCCCAAATTGCAATCATGCCAATCCAGACGGCGCAGTCCAGTGTGAATCTTGTTACACGCCGTTGCCCGCTACGATCGCTTGTCCCAACTGTCAGGCTGCAATTCAAGCGGATGCCAGCTTTTGTGGACAATGCGGCTTTAACCTCAATGCTGTGAGCGCTCCTATGCTATCCACTCCTGAATCCTCGCTTCCCAGTCCGCAAGAAATTCCTGATCCGGTTGCGCTTGATCCGTTGATCGAACCTGATCCGATCGTTCTTCCCGCTCAAGCCGCTCCAATTCCTCAGCGAAACTCAGCAACTCAACTGCAACAGTCTTTCGCACGATTGTTGAATCTGCAAACCAGTACTGTGATCGAGATTCCACCAGGATTGTTGGTGCTTCATATCGGCAAACCCAACGATCGTATTCCACCGGATATCGATGTGTCTGGCTTTCCCAATTCCGAAGTCGTCTCGCGGATTCATGCCGATATTCGAGTCGAAGGCGATGCTTACTACCTTGAAGATGTGGGTAGCTCAAACGGCACTTACGTCAACAATTCACCGCTACCAATGGGAAATCGGCATCGGCTCAGAGCAGGCGATCGTATTTCATTCGGTAAAGGCGACAAAGTTTCATTTCTGTTTCAGATTTGATCTCAGTTGCGATCGCCCTATAATCGCTTCATGGCATACAGCGATTTCAGTCTGCGGAAAGTCAAGCAAGATTTCAATTTGACACTGATTGAGGGTGGAAGCTTTTTGCCCTCAATTCAATCGCTTGCGCCGAGTCAGCTATTGATCGATCAATTAGCCGATGGCGTTCCGCTGGCTTTGGCAACAGGATCAGAAAAAGCGCGATCGGAACTCATCATCAGTCCGGTTCTGATGGAAGTTCGGAGACAACTCGATCGTCAAATCAGTTTATTCTCAGGCGAAGATTTTACCATTGCACCTGAACTTGGACTCAGCGGAACCTGTGATTTTCTGTTAAGTCGATCGCCCGAACAAATGCTAATTGAAGCCCCGACTGTGATCATCGTTGAGGCGAGGAAAGCAGATTTGAAAACGGGCATAGGGCAGTGTTTAGCAGAAATGGTTGCGGCTCAAAAATTCAATGAAGCAAATCGGCGATCGATCCCGACCATTTACGGCTGTGTGACCAGTGGGAGCGCGTGGAAATTTATGCAACTGCAAGGTCAAACCGCGACATTCGACTTGATGGAATATGCGATCCCGCCCATCGATCGAATTCTTGGAATGTTGGTGTGGATGGTCAAAAACTAAAAAGCTTTCTGCGATCGATCTTTTAGGCTTCCCAGATTAAGAATTACATCGTTCTGCGAGTTGATTTCGAGGCACTTGATAGGATCATTGTTGGGCAAATCCCTTCATACGCCTTTAATACTGGCTCTCACAAAACGATATGACCACAACCGTTACTTATCCCAACACCGCTGACCTCGCAAGCGATGATTATCTCGTCGTCGGTTTAGCGACTTGTTTTATCAAAGACGATGATGGCGTTCATGAAGTCCGCGTCGTCGAACCGATCCCTTCTGCCGCACTCGAAGCGATCGTCAAAGGCATCCCCACCTCGTATCAGTTGGCAACCGCAACAACGATCGGTTCTGTAATTTCTGACGACTCTTTGCAGTTCCCCGAAAATTTTCCCGACGATGTGCAGTTCTGCGATGATTTCGCCTACCGTGCGACGGCATCCGCCCGCACGTACAAAGCAAAATCCAGCGCCCAATCTCACATTCCCGCAGGCACAACCCGCACCGATTTTAATTTCTCAATCGATCGCAAGCGCGTTCTCAACTCACAGCGCATTGTCAAAACTGAAGATAATATAAAACAACACAAGTACACTCACGAAGTTCTGTAGACAATATGCTAAAGCTTTATGGTGGGGCGCGGAGTCGGGCATCGATCGTGCAATGGTATCTCGAAGAGTTGGAGATACCTTACGAGTTTGTGATGCTCGATATGCAAGCCGGAGAGCATCGACAACCCGAATTTTGCGAGATTAATCCGTTTGGCAAAGTGCCTGGGATCGTCGATGGCGATCTAAAGGTTTGGGAATCGGGCGCAATTTTGCTTTATCTGTGCGATCGATACGGAGATGTGGATGTGAATGATCGAGCGATCGCGGCTCAGTGGGTTCTCTTTGCCAATGCCACATTAGGTCCTGGGATTTTTGTAGAAGCGAATCGAGAACGAGAAATGCCGCGATTGATGCAGCCGCTCGATGAGATTTTTGCGAAGCGCGAGTTTATTGCAAGCGATCGTTTTACGGTTTCCGATGTCGCAGTGGGTTCGCTCTTGGCATATATTCCGCTGATGTTGAAGCTTGATCTCAGCGAGTATTCAAATGTCGTAAGTTACATGAAGCGAATGGCAGAGCGTCCTGCTTTTCAAAAAGCGATCGGCGGACGTAACTAACTTCAACAAAAAAGGGGGTAAAGATTGCCCCCTCTCTTTTTATCGTTGTGATTCAGTATCTTATTTGAAACCGACGGCAGCTTGCCACACGAACGCCAGCAACAGAAAGAAAACCGGAATTACAGGCAGAATATCAACTAGCGGATCAAAAATCGCATAAGCTTCGGGCAATTTTGCGAGTAGCATTGCTGCTTCCATGACTCGATGACCTCTCCAACACAGGACTCATAATTGATACGGATTTTAACATGATTTGGGGGTCGCCTCTAGTTGCTAAATCTTTTAGCGGTAATTACAATGTGATTACTTTTGTTAAAACATCATGAATACTACGATTAAGACTCAGATTGTTAAGGTCGGGAATTCTCAAGGAATTAGAATTCCGAAACGGCTCTTGGAGCAAAGTGGAATTGATGGTGAAGTCGAAATTGAAGTGCAGAGAAATCAGTTGGTCATTCGTGCAGCAATGCGATCGCGCTCCGGTTGGGTAGAAGCCTTTGAGAAAATGGCAGAACGGGAAGACGATCGATTAATCGATAGCGAAACTACGAATGACTGGGATGACACCGAATGGGAATGGTAGTTCGGCGCTTTGATGTGTTTCTGATCGAGCTAGATCCAACAGTTGGGGCTGAGATGCGAAAGGTTCGTCCCTGCGTTGTGATTTCGCCGGATGAGATGAATGGCGCGATCGCAACAGTGATCATTGCCCCTATGACAACCAAAGGACGCGATTACCCAACGGGAGTCGCTTGCAGTTTTGATGGTAAGCAGGGACAGATTGTTCTGGATCAAATTCGCACAGTGGACAAGAAAAGGCTTGTAAAGCATTTAGGTGAAATCCAGCCAGACGAGCAAAGTGCAGTTTTAGCAGTCCTCGCGGAAATGTTCGCGGATTAAGGTCGGAACTCTGGCCCAAGGAGTTGCTCGATCGTATAAGGACAGTCAACCGGAAAGGTTTCTAACGGCTTCTGCGTTTCTTTTGCGGCATCTCTGCGCCCACGTCGATAGTATTTTTCGACCCAGTCCGGGTCTTGAAGAAAACGCTGCAAACTTGTTGTGTCTTTTAAACAATCTTGAATCTGATCCCGACAGTTGGAGACCGTTGTTTCCCAGCTTTTTGTTCTGAGATCGGGTTGATACTGCCACTTCAGCAAATGCAGCATCAATCCTTGCAGGTAGCCCGAGTTCTCTTTGTTCGCTCCGTCCCAACGTTTCTAATTCCTCGATCAAATTCTTGACATCAAGAGCTGCCCAGCGTCCTTTCTGTAGATACTCGGCTTGCTGCTGCGTCCATTCGAGAAAGTCACGATCGTAAAGTTCCATGTCAGTTCACTGGAGCAAGCCATACTGCAAATTCGGTATGGAAAGTGCCGTTGAAAATCGCGGCACGAATTCGCTGGGTAAATCGGATCAGTTCGGTGATGTTATGAATTGAGATTAACGTATACGCAAGGAGTTCTTGCGATCGCAGTAGATGACTCACATAAGCCCGACTAAAATTTTGACAGGTGTAGCAAGGGCAGGATTCATCGATCGGGGTGAAATCTTCTCTAAATCTCGCATTCTTCAGATTCCAGCGTTCTCCTTGCACCAAAGCGGCTCCGTGTCGTGCCAGTCGCGTTGGAATCACACAATCGAATAGATCCATGCCAGCCGAGATCGCTCTTGCCATTTCCCGATAGGTTCCCACTCCCATTAAGTAACGGGGTTTGTGATCGGGTAGCAATGGTGTTGTGGCTTGAACGACTCGATCGATAATTTCGGGAGCTTCGCCGACACTGACACCCCCGATCGCATATCCCGGCAAATCTAATTCGGCTAACTGTCGAGCGGCTTCGGCTCTGAGATCTAAGAATTCTCCGCCTTGAACAATTCCGAATAAAGCTTGATCCGATCGCTGATGCGCCCCAATGCAGCGTTTTAGCCATTCGTAAGTTCGGCTCGTTGCTTTCTCGGTGGCATCGCGTCCGACTCCCGGAGGTGGACATTCATCAAACGCCATGATCACATCTGCGCCGAGTGCGTTTTGAATCTCGATCGATTTCTCCGGCGTAATTTTGATCATTTGACCATCGCGAGGTGAGCGGAACGTCACACCTTCATCGGTAATCGATCTCATTTCACTCAAACTAAAGACCTGAAACCCGCCGGAATCCGTTAGCATCGGTTTCGACCAATTCATAAAGCGATGCACACCGCCCGCTTTTTCTACAATGTCTTCCCCTGGCTGCAAGTGCAAATGATACGTATTCGACAAAACCATCTGTGCGCCAGTCGCTTCGAGCTGATCCGGCGTGATGGTTTTGACGTTTGCTAATGTTCCCACGGGCATAAAGCGGGGCGTTTCAACGATGCCATGAGGCGTGTGGAAAACTCCAGCGCGGGCGTGGGTGTGTTTGCAGCGGGCTTGGCATTGGAAAGAAAACTGATTCAAGGCACTCGTTTCCGAAATGAAGGCAGATTCCATCATAAGTGTGTCGAGAGGAGAATGCGATCGTCTGCCCGAAAGCTGATTGCACGCGATCGCGCTTTGCCTAGACTCAGAGTGAGGATTCCGCAATTTTTCTTAATTTTCATAATCCTTTCATTTTTTGCGATAATTTAGTAACTACAGCTTTCATTTTTCTTTCATTATTGACTAGGGCTATCCTCATGCAATCGACTCCATTTTTCGACAACGCAAGTCCGAATCCGCGCTTCACCGTGCATACCTCAGCACACCAGCATCAAGCGACATCGAATCTGGTGGTCGAAAATCTCAGCGTCAAATACCGCGCGATCGAAGCACTGAGCCAGGTAAGTTTTTCGGTGCAGCCGGGGCGCTTGGTCGGGATTTTTGGGCCGAACGGGGCGGGAAAAAGTACGCTGATCAAAGCGATGCTCGGTCTGATTCCCGCGATCAATGGGAAGGTGCTTTATCAAGGAAAGCCGCTGGTCGATCAGTTGGATCAAGTCGCGTATGTCCCCCAGCGATCGCAGATCGATTGGAGCTATCCCGTAACGGTGTGGGATGTCGTGATGATGGGACGCACCAAGAAAACGGGCTGGTTTCAGCGCTATTCGTCGATTAGTCGGCGCTTGACAACTCAGGCACTCGATCGAGTGGGAATGATCGAATTTCGCGATCGGGCGATTTCGGATCTCTCTGGTGGTCAACAACAACGAGTTTTTCTCGCGCGTGCATTGGCACAACAAGCAGAAGTCTTTTGCTTTGATGAACCGTTTGTTGGAATCGACCAAAAAACCCAGACGATTATGTTCGATGTGTTCAAAGAATTGACTCGCGAAAATAAACTCATCTTGGTTGTAAATCACGATCTGGGCGAGTCGATCACGCACTTTGATGATTTGATTTTGTTAAACAAATCGCTAGTTGCCAGTGGTTCTCGTCAGCAAGTTTTGACGCAAGAAAATCTGCAACAAGCTTACGGCGGTAAAGTGGTCTTCTTTTCGGATGCTGCATAACTATGGATGCCCTGATCGAGCCTTTGCAATACGGATTCATGCAGCGATCGCTAGTCATTGCAATCCTAGTCGGATTGATTTGTGCGATCGTAGGAAGTTACTTAATCGTGCAGCGGTTAGCACTTTTGGGCGATGCGATTAGCCACTCTGTACTGCCAGGACTCGCGATCGCATTTCTATTTGGATTTAATATTTTCGTCGGCGCGTTTATTGCAGGCGTTCTGAGTACGTTGATTATTGCGTGGATACGAACGAGATCGCCGATTAAAGAAGATGCTGCAATGGGCATTGTCTTTAGTGCATTTTTTGCGTTGGGAATTACGTTAATCACGGTGATTCAGAAAGATAATAAAATTGATTTAAACCATTTTCTATTTGGTAATATTTTAGGCGTTACGATTAGCGATGTTCGAGATACTGCGATCATTGCTGCGGTGATTTTAGCGATCGTCTTTCTTTTCTACAAAGAACTTCTTTTTTATACGTTTGACTCACTGGGCGCACAAGCCGCAGGACTGCCCACGAACTTATTGAACTTCGGCTTAATGGTGTTGATTGCGTTAACGATCGTCGCCAGTATGAAAGCAGTCGGCGTAATTCTGGTTTTATCACTGCTGATTACACCTGGAGCAACTGCTTACTTATTAGTAAAACGGCTGCATCACGTAATGATTTTAGGAGCCGCAATCGGCATTATTTCGAGTATTAGCGGAATGTATCTGAGCTACTTTTACAACTTGCCATCAGGAGCCGCGATCGTATTAGTAACATCAAGCCTATTTTTTCTTGCGTTCCTATTCAGCCCGCGACACGGTGTTTTTACACAACCTCGATCGAACACTTTGCCTTCATTTCCTTTCCTGCGCGAACTGCGGGACTTAGTGCCTAAAAATCGTCAAAAGGGTTAAACGAATCAAATCGACTGCGGCGCGGTTCATCTTCGCGGGTTCCGAGTTCGCTTGGGGGTCGCTCATTGCTCCAAGCCCACCAAACCTGCCCACATTGACAGTGATAAAACTCCTGCCATTTTTTGCGATAGTCCTCGGTAAAAACAGGCGATCGACGATTAATCCAAACGCGATCGGCTTCCTTAGAAGACTTATGGCAGGTTGGACAGGAAAACGAGAAAGAATGTACCGCCGTTTGTGTCCAAGTGGGCGGAACAGGTTCAAAAGCGTCCATTGTGTGCGGGGTTGGGTTAGCGCTGAACTCATTATGGCTTGGAATTGGTGTTTCAGGATCATTCGGAGTGGAGCTTAAGAGATTGTTGTGCCGAAATGAAAAATCTTATGTATCTTTCTAGGGGCACGGCTTATCGTCTAACTTTCTCGTCTGTCTCTACCCATGAGCTTACTCAATCTTGTCTCGTTCGCTGGTATTTTCGGTTTGTGCGCGATCGCGTGGCTGTTCTCCGAAGAGCGCAGTCTCAAAGTGTTTCCCTGGCGCATTGTAGTGACTGGCATTTTGCTGCAACTTGCTTTAGGCGCGATGGTCTTTGTCGTGCCGGGAACTCGTGAAGCGCTTCAGATCTTTAGTAATCTACTCGATGGGGTTTTCCTAGCGGCGGACGCGGGAGCGCGATTTGTATTTGGGCAAACTATCGTACCTGTGCCTGGACAGCCTGCTGGTGTGAATTTAGGATACATTTTCGCGTTTCGCGCTCTGCCCACTGTGATCTTTTTCTCCGGTCTGATGGCGCTGCTGCAAAATCTGGGTGTGATTCAGGCTATTACTAATGTATTTGCAAAAGCGTTCTACTCGGTGATGCAATTGAGTGGAGCAGAAGCGTTAAGCGGTGCGGCAAATATTTTTGTCGGAATTGAAGCCGCGATCGTTGTAAAGCCCTACTTGCCCAAAATGACCCGCAGCGAACTTTGTGCGATTCTATCGTGCTGCTTCGGAACCGCTGCTTCTTCAACATTGGCGATCTATGTGAGCTTTCTACGTCCGGTGTTTCCAAACATTCTCGGTCACTTAGTTTCGGCTTCGATTATTGCAATTCCGGCTTGTTTTGTGTTGTCTAAAATTCTTGTGCCTGAAACCGAGAAGCCTTTGACAATGGGTGGTATTCCCAGGGAAGAACACAAATGGCTGACTGAAGATGGCGAAATGCTCGAAGAAGTGATTCAAATCGAAGGGGAACGAATCAGCCCGCTCGATGCTGCGATCATGGGTGCGTTGGACGGCGTGAAAATGGCAGTGTCGATCGCGGCTGTTCTCATTCTGATTCTCGGTTTGGTTTCGCTGATCAATCAAATCTTTGGCGGACTCGCAACAATTTCAGGCCCGATCGGAGCTATTTTCAAAGTTGTCACTTTGGCGAATATTGCAGGCGTTCTATTTTTGCCGTTCACCTTTCTTACGGGCGTTTCGCTGGAGTGGAATGAACTTTGGGAATCTTCTGTGATCATTGGGCGACGCTTGTTAGAAACCGCGATTCCTCCTTATCAAGCATTAGCGGCAGCAGCAGCAAGACCCGAAAATCCAATTAGCGATCGAGCTGTTTTGATCATTAGTTACGCGCTCTCAGGATTTGCACATTTAGCATCAGTGGGAATCTTTGTTGGAGGTACGATCGCGCTGATTCCCTCACGCCGCAAAGATATCTCTGAGTTGGGATGGAAAGCGTTGTTTGTTGGCACGTTAGCGACATTGATGATCGCTTGTGTGGCGGGCGTGTTCGATATGGGAAATCCTGGAATTTTGGGAGAGAGATCGGCTCCGGCGAAAAGCATCGTGGCTCCAAGTCCCAAGCCGAGCGTTCTCGCAGTTCCGTCTGTTCCTTCTTCGCCCAAGGCTTCACCGAAAGCAGTAAAGTCTCCTAGACCATGAGGTTTCAGTCAATTGTCACCCTCCTATAGGAAGAGACAAAAACCTAAAATAGCAAATCAATGTATAATCATCGAACCCTACCCGGTTGAAGCTAGAACGTCCAATAGCGCAACGATTTAGACGTTCTAGCTTCTCGTCCTTCATCTTCTACATCACCATGATTCAAACCCCGATTTGGAGCGTTGTGCTGGCAAGTTTGTTTTGGTGGCTGACGCTGCAAACCCCAACTCTGAGTGAACCGACGATCGCATTTCAAGCTTCTCAAGAACCCACTGCCGCAAAAATCGAAATCGCCCGAATTCGATCGGGTGTGCTTCCCGGTGTGATCATCGGCGGACATCACGAAGGCTGGCTGAATATTGTGCAACAACGCTACACTGCATCGGGCGATCGAGACGATCGCTTTGAAGAATCCGCTCGCTACTTGATCGAAGATGAACTGGTGCAGTCGGGATTTAATGTCGCGCGATCGCAGCCCAGTTCAGTGTTTGAAGAAGCTTCTGCCGATACGGAACCCGGACGGTTTTTGATCGGTGGAACCATGACGCAGGCGCGACTCAATTCGTATCAGTCTTGGTTTAAAGGCGACATAACCCAAGATGAACGCACCATTCGATGGGAACTGTTTGATCGACAACGCGCAAAAGTGGTGTACCGCCAGGAAATGACCGGAAGCGCCAAGGCGGAAGGCATTGATAATCCAGCCGCAACCTACGAGGCGATTCGTGGCAGCATTAAACAGCTTTTAGCTGAACCAACTTTTTTAACTGCGCTCAATTCCTCAGAAGTTGAAACGATCGCGCTCACTCCATCTCGATACGAAGTCGCAGCGTTAGCAGTGACAGACCAACCGTTATCGATCGCACAATTGACCGGGCGCAGCGTTTCCGCGATCGTTAGAATTCGCACATCCAGCGGTCGAGGGAGCGGCTTTTTGATTGATCCATCTGGGCTTGTCATCACCAATCATCACGTTGTCGGTTCTGCGTTTACGGTAAATGTGGATTTGTACGATGGCAGTACGCGCGTTGGGCGAGTGTTGCGGCGCGATCCGGGACTGGATGCAGCTTTGATTCGGCTCGATGGTGAAACAACTGGAATCTTAGGCTTACCGCTTTGTCAATCGAATGCGGTGCGAGTCGGAGAATCGGTGATTGCGATCGGCAATCCTCTATCCCTTTCTAATAGCGTGACTCAAGGCATTGTGAGCGGATTTCGATTAGATGGCGATCGCAGTTTGATTCAAACCGATACCGCGATCAATCCGGGCAATAGCGGCGGGCCGTTGATGAATCGACAAGGTGCAGTGATTGGAATTGTAACCGAGAAAATTGCAAGCAAAGGAATCGAAGGACTCGGATTTGCTTTACCGATCGAGCAAGTGCTTCACCGTTTGAATGTGCAAATTGTTCAACCCGATCAAGCAAAGCTGAATGATTGTGGAAACCCGATCGCGCTTTCTCAAGCCCTGTAAGCGGTTACTAACTCGTTTCTGGGAATGGCATAGGGATCTTTGCCATATCCTAAAGCGAATCGGAATGAATGCGCCACACTTTTACTTGAGAACGTCATGAACACGATCAATGCAGAGAAAGCAACAATCGCAGCAACCGCATAGAGACTGCGATAACCGATCGCATTAGAGACACTGCCTAAAATCGGCCCTGCTAAAGCAATTCCCAAATCAAAGCCACCGACAAATAAACCAAAAATCCGTCCTCGTTCGTAAGGCTGACAGCGATCGGCAACCAGCGCAATCATGATCGGCAAAAACGTGCCACCACCAACGCCTTCTAGCGCTCCAGCCAGTAGGAACAAATTCGCTGTATTTGCTTGCCACAGTACAATCATTGCAAGTCCATAACAGAGAAGCCCGATCGTAATAAATCGACCGCGACCATAGCGATCGCTCGCCTTTCCCGATACAAATCGCGTCATAAAGCTCGTTACTGCCGCCGCTGTGTAGAACAATCCTGAATTCAGCCCAACATTCGATTCTTTGATGTAGAGCGGCACAAATGTTGCGATCGCACCAAACGCAATGCCAACTAACAACATTGTGATCGTAGGAACTCGAATTCGATCGCTAAGCAACATTCGCCAGAACACTCCTTCGGTTTTGCGATCCTGGGGTTGATGTTGCACAGGAGGCGCTTTCACGAACATTGCACAAGTCATACTAACCATGCCAAGCACCGAACTCAACACAAACACAGGTGCATAGGTCGTCAGTTCTTGCAGATATCCCCCGATCGCTGGTCCGAGTGCCATCCCGATCGGATTCACCAAGCTCATGTAGCCGATTAGTTCCCCCCGATTTTCTGGTGGCGCGATGTCCACAACCAGCGAACTATACGCCGTTGTAAATGCAGCAATACTAATACCGTGAAAGGCTCGAACAATCATCAAGATCGGAATCGATTGCGTCAGCAAATGACAAATCGGAGCCAGCGTCGCCGCCGACATTCCGATCAGCAAAACAATCTTGCGTCCTCGCTGATCTGCCATTCTGCCAGCTCGAGGACGAAACACTAATAAGCCGATCGCAAATGATCCCATGACGATGCCAAGCTGATCATCTGGTGCGCCGATCGCCTTTACATACAGCGGCAAGGTCGGTAGAAGACTTGCCAAACTTGCCCAAAATAGCAACCCCGCCGTAAACAGTACCCCCAGATTGCGCTGCGTCTGAGGGCTTAACTTGGCAAAAGTACTCAATGCCTTATTCCCGATTGATAGAAGAATCTTAGAATAGCAAACGTTTAGCTTCCCGCGAGAATTGCAGGCATTAAAACCCCATCGATCGCATGAATCACACCGTTATCCGCCAAGATGTCCGATTGGGTGACGGGAATATCATTTACTTTGATGCCTCCTTTGTGATCGACTGCAATCACAGAGCCTTCTAAAGTGGGTGCTTCTTCGATTTCAGTCAAATCCTCAAATCGCACATCGCCTGATAAAACGTGATAGCTCAAAATGCGACGTAGTTTCGGTAGGTCTTCGAGGAGTGCATCTAAAGTTCCTTCTGGCAGTTTGGCGAAGGCTTCATCGGTCGGTGCAAGCAGCGTAAATGAGCCGTCTGGGTTTTCGAGTTCTGCTGTGATACCGGATTTGTCGATCGCGCTCAACAGCGTTTTGAATGATCCTGCTTCGGATGCAGTTTGGAGAAGATTCGCCATAATCAATAGTGTCCTGTTCAATTCCTCTCTTTAAGAAAGAACATTACGATCGGATTTACATCGAACGAAAGAGAGAACTTACTCAGATTGAATCAGCAATCGCAAGTTTCGAGGATAGTAAACGCTTTGCTCTCTGAGATAGTGCATCAAGTTGAGCGATTCTCTCGCCCATGATAAATCTTCAAAATGGCAACTTCTTCTTCCAAAACTGCGTAGTGAATTACAAAGCCGTAACGCCCAAAGGCGACTTGTAACTTTCGTAATCCCGGAGCCGCTTCAATCGCCTTTCCTCGTTTAGCATTCATCTCCAAACTATCGCCTGCTTCACGAATTGCACAAGATGCCCTTAGCGCCGCTTCTGGGTTTATAGCTTCCAATGTTTCGTAGTGTCTTTGAATATCTGCGATCGCAGTCTCCGTCCAAATTACTTAGGGCATGGTAATGGGTCATCTGTCCCCAAACTATCTAGCCAATCCCGCACCCGATCGTGCGAACCCCCCCGACCGTTACGGCGATATTCTTCCAAAACTTCTAGGCTTTGTGCAATTCTTTCCACTTCCGTTTCTGGTGCGAGAGTCAAAGCATCATCTAAATTTCCTGTTTGCGTTTCGATTAACCGTTGAAAGTCGTGAAGATCACCATCTGTTTCACCTAGCCAACTGAGAACAAGCAATTTTACCTGTTCACCATCTAATGCTTTGATCTGGGTTGCGATCTTGGATTTAGTGTCACTCATAATCTAAAGAAGGTCTATCCTTCTTCCGATTCACTAGTTCGATCGATCAAATTCTTTTTAGACTCTTTCAGGTCATGCCACAGGGTTTTAATTTGTTTGTAGGCATCACCCGGCGGAATTTTTCCCGCTGTTTCCAGTCCGCAGAGCAAGGAAACGCGTTGAGCGAACTCTTGTAGATTTGCGTTGAAAGCTAAGTTTTCGGGCGTAAAATTGCCCCGATAATGAGCGTTCGGGTAAAAGAATTCTTCTTTTTGTTGCTCTGGCATTTTTTCCACGGTTCTACCCTACTTTTCGGCTGGTACTTCTATTGTAGGTTGACTATTTTGTACTGAAAAGCGAGCGGCAATTATTCTAATGTCGTAAGAATTACCTTGAGTTGATTCAGTGCGAGCGCAACAGTCGCTGCCCCGACGATCGTTTTGGGCATTTTGACAACAGAATCGAATTCTGCAACTTATTAGTTATGAGTTTTCTACCATCCGTTTCGATCATTGTGCCAATCTACAACGGTGAAACAGATTTACCCGCCTTGCTCACTTGTCTTCAGGCACAAACTTATCCGAACTTTGAATGTTTGCTAGTCGATAACAACAGCAACGATCGCACTTCTGAATTACTCAAAGCAGCAGAATCCGATCGCATCCGATCGCTAAATCAATCCCAAATTCAAAGCTCTTACGCTGCTCGAAATTTGGGCATTCAGAACGCGAGTAGCGAAATTCTTGCATTCACCGATGCCGACTGTCGCCCAGAGCCGAACTGGTTAGCAGAGTTGATTCAGCCCTTTTCTGATTCATCCGTGGGCTTAGTCGCGGGAGAAATCAAACCACTTCCGGGACACACTTTACTGGAACAATACGCCGATCGACAAGAAACGCTTTCTCAAAAACACACGCTGAGTCATCCTTTCTGCGCTTACGGTCAGACTGCCAATCTCGCCATTCGATTTGAGGCATTCAAGCAAGTTGGACTGTTTCGCCCTTATCTCACCACAGGCGGCGATGCTGATATTTGCTGGCGAATTTTGCGCGAAACGTCTTGGCAACTGCGATTTGTCGAAACTGCGATCGTGCGTCACCGTCACCGCACCACGCTCACCGAACTCCGAAGCCAATGGCGCAGATATGGACGCTCAAACCGTTATTTGCACGAATTACATGGAATTGATTTGATGCGCGAACCGAATTTCGCAGAATATCGTTATCGATTAACGCGGTGGATGCTGAAAGAATTGCCGATCGCATCGCTAAATCTGATTCGGGGCAAAGCGAACTTAGTAGATTCGATCAATACTCCGATCGGGCTTTTCTGTCTGCAAGCTCGCGCCGAAGGTCAACAACAGGCGCAACTCTCAACTGAAGCACAAACGATCGAACGACTTGCGATTCCTGCATCTCAAACTTAATGGGTACAAAATTCGCTAAATTTAAACAAATGCGTCAGAGGAAACGATTATGCCGGAGCAACTTCTATTAGTCGATGATGAGCCTGGACTCCGGGAAGCGGTGCAAGCCTATCTCGAAGACAGTGGCTACACGGTGCATACTGCAACCAACGGAAGCGAAGGCTGGGAAACATTACAGCGCGTTCTGCCCGACTTGGTGATCACCGATGTGATGATGCCACAGGTTAGCGGCTACGAATTCCTCAAGCAACTGCGCGACGATCCCCGCTTCAAAACGCTACCCGTGATTTTCTTGACCGCGCGGGGAATGAAAAGCGATCGTATTCAAGGCTACGACGCAGGGTGCGATGCCTACTTACCGAAACCTTTTGATCCAGATGAACTCGTTGCGATCGTCACTCGCTTGCTAAAACAGCGGGCAGACATCAAATCGACGGGCAGTGATGGCGATGTCAATCTTGCCGATCTCTCTCGCCAGATTGCAGAAATTCAAGCCGAACTCAAAGGACGAGGCGCGATCGTGCAAACTCCCGCACCGATGAAGCTCGATTTCACGCCTAGAGAACAAAGCGTTCTCGATTTGGTTGTCGATGGCTTGATGAACAAAGAAATCGCTCGACGCTTAGAAACCAGTGTTCGCAACGTCGAGAAATATGTCAGTCGTCTCTTTAGCAAAACCGGAACCAATAGCCGCACCGAGTTAGTTAGATTTGCGCTCGAACACGGGCTTACGACCCCAAACCAGCAGCGTCAAACCGGATCGTAATAGCAGTCTGAGGAGTTCGATCGACACCCAAACTGGCACTGAGTTGCTGCACTAGTGAGTTGATGATCTGAAATCCCAACGTTTGCGGGGCGTTCAGATCGAAACTTGCGGGAAATCGATTTCCGGTATCGCTTACAGTCAGTGTGACTTGAGAGCTTTCGACCCGCAGCAAAACGGCAATTTCTCCAGTCTGATTCGCGAGTCCGTGTCTCAACGCATTTGAAATCAACTCGTTCAGAATCAATCCAACCGGGACGACGCGATTAGAAGACAGTTCGATTTCGCCGCTGATCATTGTCCGCAGGGTGACGTAATTTGGCTCGATCGCATAAGTTTGAACCAGCGTGGTCACGAGGCTCTGCACATATTCACCCAGCCGAATCGTACTTGCACTGCTCGATTGCGACAATCTTTCATGCACAAGCGCGATCGAGCTAATCCGATTCTGATTACTTCTCAGTAACGCTTGAACCGTCGCATCTTGAGATCGCATCACCTGAAGATCGAGCAAACTCGTCACCACTTGCAGGTTATTTTTGATCCGGTGATGAATTTCGCGCAGTAGCACTTCTTTCTCTCGCACCGATGCGTGGAGCTGTTCGATCGCGGGATTTTCTTCCGCTTGCAGAATCACCGATCGCGCCGATTGCAAAATATCGATCGCCGCCTGTAGCTCCTGCTGAATCTCAGTTTGGATCGTGGAACTCAAGGTAGACTGTGCCAACAAGCGATCGCTTCTACCTGTTGGGCGAACCCGCCATTATTCGTACTAGAAATCATTCACGTCTTCAGGAACTCAACCAGAATCAGCCGACTGCCGCTGCGAGGACGATTGAGGGAGGGCAACATCAATGCGCCAGTGCAGAGTGTTCGGAGGGTTGGGCTGCATATGCTTGCAACTTGCTCACCGAAATACTTCTACGGGCGGGGAACTCACCTAATCAATGCATCTAGGGGGTTAATCATGTAATTTACCATCGAATGCAAGACAGCACAAATCGCGATTTGCCACTTTTCTCAATGCGGCTGATGAATGACATCAGGTATACTCAATACTCCCCGTGTGGAATACTGAAACGTTTTTTTAAGCTGTACATTACATTAGATATAGTCCCGTGACATGGCAGTAACGTTTGAGGCGATTTATGGCTGCTAACCTTGCTTCGAGTTCGACGGTAACGACACAAACCGCGCATGATGCGGTGGCGCTACGACAGGTTTTTGCGGCTCTGACGGCTGAGAGTTGCCCCCTCACCTACAATTTTCATATGCACACGACGCATTCGGATGGACAGCTACAACCCGAAGCGCTGGCACAACAAGCGATCGATCTTTCGCTTAAAGGATTCGCAATTACGGATCACCACCAGATTACCGGATGCCAAGCGGCCCAGCAGTATATGGAGGCATATCAAGGCTGCCCGTCGATGCCACACTTATGGACGGGAACTGAGATCACTTCAAGATTGCTAGAAACTGAGGTGCATATTCTCGGATTTGCGTTTGATCCAGAACATTTAGCGATCGCGTCTTATCTTCAAGGATCTGCACCCCAAGGAGATCGCGCTCAAGCTGCACGCGTGATCAGCGCGATTCAGCAAGCGGGCGGAATTGCAGTTTTGGCACATCCAGCGCGATATCGTCGATCGGCGGATGAATTGATTCCAGCAGCAGCACGGGTGGGAATTAATGGCGTGGAAACGTTTTACGCTTACAACAACCCGAAGCCTTGGAAACCTAGCCCAAAAGAAACAGAACGGGTCACGCAGTTGAGAACGAAGTACGACCTACTGAGTTCTTGTGGAACGGATACGCATGGAATGAGCTTGCTACAGCGACTTTAGCACCCGAAAGCATTTCTGGGCGCTATAAAATCACTTAAGCGCGGGTTCCTGCTAACTCCATACCTGGAAGGAAAGTTGCAAGGTATTTTTCAACGCCTTTTGGATCTTGAAGCAGTTGGGCTGACACTTGAGTCGCTTGTTCACCGGGGTAGACATCTTCGATCTGTTCTTCCACAGCGCGGAGCGCCGTTTGTGCGACTTCTGCGGGCGATACTTTCGGATCGGGCCAATCTTTCGCCAAATCTGTATCAACCGTTCCAGGCATCACCGCAACCACAAGCGTTTCTTGAGCACTCAACTCGGCGCGAACACAGTGCGTTGCAGAAAGTGCAGCCGCTTTTGAGGCACTGTATGAGCCGCTGAAGGGGAGGTTTACTTTCGCCAGCAGAGAGAGTGTTAACGATCGTACCTCCGCCATTTGCTTTCAAGCTCGGCGCAAATGCTCGACACATATTGATCAGACCGAAATAATTTACTTCGAGTTCTGCACGCGCACTATCGAGACTGTCCGCCGCAATGATCGCTTGATTCAGTGAAATTCCAGCATTGTTGATCAACAGCGTCACATCAGAGCATTTTGCGGCAGCCGCTTGAACCGATTCGAGATTTGTCACTTCGAGTTCGATTGGGACAATGCGCTCCGGATCGAGTGCAACTAGCGGATCTAACTTCGCTAAACTACGGGCACAGACGTAGATTTTTGCAGCATTCGCGGCTCTGAGCCCATCGACGAACTGCCGACCAATTCCACCATTTGCTCCAGTCACAAGCGCGATCGAGCCTTGAATCTGCATATTCCTTACTCCTGGGAATTTACTGCATAGTCTATCAATTGCAAAATTTGTAAAGAGACAGCTTGGCAGCAATGACATAAAGCATTGCAGAATTTTACGATCGAAGTTAATTCTTAATTGTTCTTTTATCTGCACAGTTAATTTCTGCATCGAGATGGTGTGGAGTGATACTGAATATTGATAGGTTGAGAATAACTTTGCCGGAGTTCGGTATGTCTTCGTTATTTGCGGATGCCTCACAGCGATTGCAGCAAGCCTTGAAATACACGACGCTTTCTGAAGATGCGATCGAGTCTTTGAAGTATGCTAAATCTTCACTCTCGGTTTCGATCCCGGTGCGGATGGATGATGGGTCGCTGAAGGTGTTTCAAGGGTATCGGGTGCGGTACGACGATTCGCGCGGGGCGGGAAAAGGGGGCGTTCGGTATCATCCAAATGTGACGCTGGATGAGGTGCAATCGCTGGCGTTTTGGATGACGTTCAAGTGTGCGGCATTAAACTTGCCGTTTGGGGGAGCGAAGGGCGGAATTGCGGTGAACCCCAAAGCGCTATCGCGCCTTGAGTTAGAGCGATTGAGCCGAGGGTATATTGATGCGATCGCGGATTTTATCGGGCCTGATGTAGACATTCTGGCTCCTGATGTTTACACTAACGCGATGGTAATGGGCTGGATGATGGATCAGTACAGTATCATTCGGCGGCAGAATACACTGGGCGTTGTTACTGGAAAGCCGATCGCGATGGGTGGAAGTTTGGGGCGCGATGCTGCGACAGCGACAGGAGCCTTATTTGTGATTAAGACAATGCTGCCAAAGTTTGAAATGAAGCCGCAGGAAACAACGGTAGCGGTTCAAGGATTTGGGAATGCGGGCGCAACGATCGCGGAATTGCTGTATCGCGCTGGATATAAAGTCGTTGCGGTGAGCGATTCCAAAGGTGCAATTTATTCTAAATCTGGGCTAGATATTCCGAGTATTCGCCAACATAAGAATTCGACTCGTGAGATTCAAGCAGTTTATTGTGAAGGGAGTGTTTGTAATATTGCAGATCACGATCGCCTGAGTAACGAGGAACTGCTTGAGCTTGAAGTAGATATTCTGTTACCTGCTGCGTTAGAAAATCAGATCACAGAAGTGAATGCAAACAACATCAAAGCAAAGCTAATTTTTGAACTTGCAAACGGGCCGATTACATCCAACGCAGATGCGATTTTGGAGAAAAAAGGGATCTATGTGTTCCCAGATATCTTAGTGAATGCGGGCGGTGTGACGGTGAGCTATTTTGAATGGGTACAGAATCGCAATGGATTGTACTGGACATTAGACGAGGTGAATCAAACGCTTCAGCGCAAGATGCTTGAGGAAACGGAGCGGATTTGGTCGATCGCGCAGGAGCTATCCACTTCGGTGCGAACTGCCGCCTATGTTCATGCGATGCAACGATTGGGAGAAGCGATCGATGCTAAAGGTACACGCAACTATTACACCAGTCATTGAGTTTTGCACTCTCTACAACAAGCCTCGATAGCGAATAAACACTAAGATCACCGCCCATGATCCCAATGCGACCTTGATTGCAACAAGCCCGATCGCAGTTCCGCCTGCCACTCCTGCTGCAAATCCACCTCCCGGACTCAGATGACCCCGGATCGCAAGCTCAATCCCAACTAATGCTGAAATCGTTGCCCCTAACCGAGCCAGCAAAATCGATGTTTCATCAGTAAATTGATGCACTTTGTTTAAAGGACGTTCATTTGCGAGAAGATAGCTTGCACCAATGATGGCGATCGTAAATACAATCACCTCAAAAATCGTGTCATACAACCGATTGCGAAGGATAATCCCCGAAACCACATTCGGCACACCGCTATCTTTCAAAACGGCATCTACGATCGAGAACGACAACTCCAGCGCTGGGTCTGACAGCAACACCATTTTGAGATAGAACACAATCCCTGCTGCAATGTAAACCCATTTCATAGCTGCACCTCTAACTGAGTCGGATTGACATAGCTCACATCGGTTAATCCGAGTTCCGACTGCAAGATTTCATACAGGCGTTGAAGTCGAGTCGTAGTGTGATAGACGATCGCTGAAGAATCCGTCGATCGCACACAGGTCGCATGAATCTCTTTGTGAATCAAGGCTTGCTGCAACTCCTCATGACTCGGATACAGCACCAATTCGACCCGCAGATGCCGCTGACTAAAAATTCGGCGTAGCTTCTCCCTGACTTCCTGAAACTGCTCGGTTGTATCAGTTCCATCAACAACGCCCAACCGAAAAACAAGCGACGATCGTACCGCCACTGCACAGAGCGTAAGGCTAACAACGTTCCAACTAATGCTTCCGTTAAGGCGACATCTGCCGCCCCTAGAACCGTGTAGACTAAAGCCGCGATCGCACCCAAAATCCCGCCAATCACTAACGCATGATAAGGATTCACCTGAAACACAACCATTGATGCCGCAATCGGTAACAGCGCAGTCATCACATAAAGGTAACTATCCATCACTGTTCCTCCGCATGATCTGACGACTCGAACAGTTTGCCAGCATATCCCCCAGCATTGTGTTCCAGAGCGCTAACGATAGAATTGCTAGTAAAAGCAACGGGAATTCTCTCGGACGTTGCAGCAGCAAGCCGAAAATAATCGCGAGCGGACAAGGCAAGTTCAGTGTGGAAGACCAACTGCTGATTGCAATGGAGTATTGGCGAGAATATCGGACTGTCTTACTCAATTCCCTACGGAGGGAAACCCTCCTTCAGGATTGAGCGCCAGTTTCATATTGGACAGAGTTGGGGCATCCATGAAACGACCGCCGGGCGAATGGTGCGAAAGGTCGAGAACATCCTAATTCAGTCGGGTGAGTTCCGGTTACCCGGCAAGAAAGAACTGAAGTCACCGAGTTCGCAATCGAGCATCCTTCTGATTGATGTGACCGAAAGTCCGATAGAACGCCCCAAAAAAAACAACGTGCCTACTACAGCGGGAAGCAACACTGCCACACGCTGAAAGGGCAACTGGTCGTGGACTATCTCAGTGGGCTGATTGTCTGTACTGCCCAAAGGACGACGACATGATTTTCGCATCTTCAAGGACTCCGTTCTGCCGATGCAGGTTGAGCAATTGTGGGTGGCAGACCGAGGCTATCAAGGTCCCGCCAAACTTCAGGTTCACGGTTGCACCCCGTATAAGAAGTCCAAACGCCGCAAATTGTCCAAGCAGGAACGGCAATATAACCAACAGTTGGCACAGGTCCGAATCACGGTCGAACATACGATTCGCAAACTCAAGGTGTTTCGCATCTTGTCGGAGCGCTATCGCAACCGAAGCAGGCGTTTCGGGCTACGCTTTAACTTGATTGCAGGCTTACTCAACGATGAACTGACTCATCCAATCTGATTCGTGCAGGAGGTCTACTCTGTGCGATAACTCAATCTGAAATTACAACTAACCATGATTCGAGAGCCAAATTTCTAAATCGCGCGGAGTGGAAAAGTCCAGTAAAGCATCTGCTAAGGATTCGAGTTGTTCGATCGAGAGGGCGTTAATTTGCGATCGCGCTTCATCCGATAGGTTTCCAACTTGCCGAGTTAAGAGACGGAGAATTAACGCGCTTTGTCCCTCTTGTCGTCCCTCTTGTCGTCCCTCTTGTCGTCCCTCTTGTCGTCCCTCTTGTCGGGTCACTTGTTCCCATTCTAAAAACGCCTGTGAAAAGGTCATTAGTACCTCCTGTTGAGAAAAACCTTCAATCTCGCCTAGCTCAATTTTAACTTTCCAATTTGCCAGCAGTTGTAAGATGTTATTTCGACGAGGATGATTTTGAGGAAGCGCTAACACTTCTTGAACGGCTCGTGCTTGCGTTTCATCTCTTCCTAAGATTCGCAACCAAAGTGTTTCTTCTGTTTCTGGTAGCTGATCAATTGCAACGATCGCACTTCTAAAGAGCTTCGGTAAAAAGTAGATGCCCGGAAGCCATGCTCGATCAAGGTATCCCCCCACTTCTTGAATCACAGGCTGATGCGTTGTCGCTGCTAGAATCCACAGTTGCGGCAGCTCTAAATCAGGAAGTGTGCGATTTTCTGATTTGGCTTTGCGGCGATCGTCTTCTTGCAGCCAGAACAGTTTGAGCAGACAAGAGCGGAGTTCTGCACGTCGGGGAGCATTACGATACGGTTCTAGTAAGCACGAGGTTTGAACCATTCGCCCTAATATGCCAAGATCATCGATCGTTGTTTTCACAGTTGGCGCGAAATAGATATCGACAAACTTCGACTCACCAGGAATTTCTAGGCTCCGCTTGACTTCTCCCAACGGCGATAGAAACTCTTCTAAATACTGTTTTGAAAGCTGATCAAAGGAAATTTGACTCATGAATCTGGCAATGCTGAAGCAAATTTAACTATCAGGTTTCAAATAGTCGAGTAAGCGATCGCCCGAATCCGCTCGAACCAACCCTACCGCAATATCAGGCAATACCGTTAAACTCGGATAAACCAAATAGCGAGGCTCCCAGCGCGGACGAAACTTCTCTTTAAACTGGTGCAGTCCTTTGAAGTTGTAGAACTGATTGAGATGCTCGAAAAAGTAATGCAATCCTTTCTCAACCCGCAGAGAATCAGAAGCCTCACCCACACCCGCGAGCGGCGATAGGCTGAAGTTGAAACTGTCGTATCCTGCTTGCTGAAAGTGCTGCATCATCGAAGCGAATAGATAGTCCATTGTGCCTTTCTCCGCATCGTCGAGATGGCGCATCAAATCGACTGTGACCTCCTTGCGGTTGTAGCCTGATAGCAGATTTGAGAATGCAATGATTTTTCCGTTCGCATTGTAGATGACCGCGATGTGACAGCCGCTCAAATATTCTCGATCGAACCATCCGATCGAAAACTGCTTTTCTGATCCTTGTTTCGATTGCAGCCATTCATCACTGATAGGCTTCAATCGCGTAATCAATCCATCGTCGATCGGCGGTTCATAAACTTGCAGCCGATACCCTGCTTTCGTGAGCTTGTTGATCGCAGTTCTAAAGTCTTGATTTGCTTTGCCTTTGAGGTTGAAGGTGTGTAAGTCAATGATCGCTTCTTCGCCGATCTGCGCCCAACGATAGCCCAACGATCGATAAAGCGGCAGCGTGTCGGGTAGAACTTCGTAAAACGTCGGAAACCAATCGTTTTGATTGCAAAATTGCTGAAAGCTCACGATCGCTTCTTTCTGATCGTCTAGATGCCCGATCGGATCGCCGAGCGCGAGCGCGGCTCGACCTTTGGCAACATACGCGATCACGCTTTTCCCGGACGGACTGAAGAAATAGGACTTATCGGGAAGCAGCGACAATCGAGCGAGTGAAGTTTTGCCAAACTCATCAATGATCTGACGCGCTTTTTTGCGATCGTGCAATGTCGCTGGATCGCCGCGCAGCAACACTGGACGCAACAGCATAAATAACGCATACGTCATCGTGGTCGTACCGACTGCGTAAATCGAATTTGCAAAGAATTCTGCATAGCGTCTTCTCGGCTCTAATCCTGCATTATCTGCCGTGAAAAACATTGCTAACGTCTGCCAAACTGATTCAGTGAAGCTAAAGTTTACGGGCTGTCCGTTGACGTTGAAGTAGCCATCGAGAACATAAAACCCGATCGTGCCATACGCCAAAGTGAATAAAATCGCTGCGATTGAAACACGAATTCCTTGTGCGATCGAAGGTCGATCGGATTGCGCGGTATAGGCTTTTCGCAATACGAATAGCTGAATTAATAGAACAGTCGCAAGAACACTTTCTTCAATGTCGAAGCCTTTGATCAAATGACTGAGAATCGATACGATTAGTAACGCAACAGTAATATACCAAGCAATCCGCTTGCGTCGAAGTAGATTCGCTGCAAGAGTCAGTAAGATGAATCCTGCGAGTGCTGCGAATAAATGACCGCCAACCCGTACCGAGAACGGAAAGAAGTGCTTTAACCAAGCCGTTCGGTCTGGAAAACTGGGAGCTACGGCAGACCATAAATTGACGATCCCCATCACGCCTGTCAAGATGGCGGCTGACCAAACCCCGATGCGCGTTTGACGATCGAGGCTTTCTAGACGTTTGCGATTCCAGCCGAGTTTGGGAGGAGGTGACTGCTGCATGAGGCTCAAAAGTGTCGATGTTTTTTCTGCTCTTGAACGTGGCGGAATTGGCGACCTACAAAACTCAGCGAATCCGCTAGATGAGTTCTCCAATAATTCCAACCCACATTTTGTCCAACGATTCCGTGTCCACCCGGAAATACATAGAATTCGTTATAGATTCCTAAACGGTTTAACACATTGTGAAAATCGCGCGTCGCATCCAGATATTTCTCATCAGCTTCTCCAGCATCTAAATAGGCTCGAATGCGCTGGCGATCGTCGATCGGGATTTGTTGAACGAAACTCTGCGGGCTGTTTTGTGCGCCGCTGTTATCAATGAAATACCCGGTATGGCTGAAAAAGATGGTAAACCGCTCTAAATGCCGTAGCCCGATATTGAATGCGCCCCATGCGCCAGAGGATAAGCCACCCATCGCCCAATAGTGAGAATCCTCGATCGTGCGATACTGCTGCTTGACTTCTTTGACCAAATCTAAGCCGATGTAAGTCGCAACTTTGCCGTGCTCACCATCGAAGTAATCCGAATCCCAGAAGGGGCTAGTTCCACGATCGTCGTTCCCATCTGCCATGACAATCAGCGCGGCAGGAAGCTTTTTATCTCGATATAAATTTTTCAGTGTTGTGGTGATCGCTGCTTTTTCGTAGTAGTCGCGCTCATCTCCATGCCCACCGTGTAGCAAGAAGATCACCGGATAGCGGCGTTTCGGATGTTTTTCGTATCCAGGCGGCAAAATCACTCCGTATTGTCGCTGCTGCGCCATTGCCTCACTGTAGAAGCTTTTGACCTGAAAATTCAGTCCTGCAACTTCTTCGATGGGGGGCGCATCAAGTTGAGGTGCACCTAGTACAAAGACATACCAGTACGTACCTGCCGCGATCGCGCTTAGAACGATCGCACTCAAGATTAAAACTGGCTTTCGGAGATGCTTCCGCTTGGGCTTAAATGTGAGTGGCATGTGTAAAAGTGAACAAGCACTTGCCTTGAATACTGTACTCTAAAGTTTCAATCTGGGAGCGTATTCCAAGATCGCTTTTTTCAGGATGTTTCCGGTGTGAATGAAGAGGACAATCGTAACAGTTTTCTCGGTGGGGGAAGAGCAAATCTAATTGATTGCGCTATAACACACAGTAATGTGACTGGAAAATGCAAATGTGTGCTGCAACTTATCGTGAACGAGCAGATGCGGGAATGGCAACGCTACAGACGTTCTACAACACCGCAACCGGATTATGGAACACCACAGGCTGGTGGAATAGTGCCAACGTATTAGAAACTACGATCGATTACTGCACTTTCACCGATTCGCTCACGTATCGAACTAATATTTTTAATACGTTTGAGAAGAATAAGCGCAACAATTTCTTAAATGAGTTTTACGACGATGAAGGATGGTGGGCGCTAACTTGGATCAAAGCATTTGATCTCACTGGGGAAACACGCTATTTGGATATGTCGAGAGTTATTTTCAACGATATGACGAAAGGGTGGGACAACACTTGTGGCGGTGGAATTTGGTGGAACAAAGAACACAAGTATAAAAACGCGATCGCGAATGAGTTGTTTTTAGCGATCGCGGCTCGGCTGTTTCTCAGAACGCGGGATCAGCGATACCTCGATTGGGCAAATCGAACCTGGACTTGGTTCCGCAAAACCGGAATGATCAATCAAACCAATTTGATCAACGATGGTTTAGACAATCAGTGTAAAAATAACGGTCAGCCGACTTGGACATACAATCAAGGCGTGATTTTGGGTGCGCTGATTGATCTATCGCAATGTACGAATGATCGATCTCTGTTGACGGTAGCGCAATCGATCGCAGATGCAGCGACAAAAATACTCGCCCCGAATGGGATTCTACGCGAACTGTGTGAACCCAACTGCGGACTGGATGGGCCGCAATTCAAAGGGATTTTTATGCGGAACCTATCCGACCTTTACCGCACCGTGAACAAGCTTTCGTATCGAGATTTTATTCTTCGTAATGCGGATTCGATTTGGGCACAGTGCCGCAATCCTAAAAATCAGTTTGGGTTATGTTGGGCGCAGAAGTTTGATCAACCCGATGCCGCTCGTCAAAGTGCCGCGATGGATGCCTTGAATGCTTCGATCGTTGCAAGTCGAACCCCGATTATTCTGCAAGCTGAAACTGCAACATTGCACAATTTAGTCCTTGAAGCTGTTTACGCTGGGTATGAAGGAGCAGGCTATATTGCAGGCTGGAACCGAGACGAGCAGTGGGTTGACTTCAATTTCACGCTGCCAAATGCGGGACGATTTGATCTGATTCTGCGCTATGCTGCCGCTGCCGGAAACGCCACTCGATTTATCTTTGTGAACGGTCGCGCGATCGTCAATGCTCAGATCTTTGCGGGAACAGGAAACTGGACGGTTTGGAACACCACCACGATTCCAAATGTTGCGCTGAAAGCCGGAAACAACACGATTTCTATTATTTTCAATCAATCTAAAGGAAGTCGAAACTGGTTAAATCTTGATCAGCTTATAATCCGATGATTCCGCTAAAATCGACTTCGCATGAAACTCCGATCGTTCCGTGAGGGCAGTCCCTTGAGATTCAGAAATCGACGCATCAAAATTCAGGTTGAAGATGGACGCTTTCAGATTATCGGCATGAATGCTTGGTATTCCTACTGGCGCGATCCCTACCATCTCGTGCTGACTGTTCCCTGGCAAGGATTCGTCGGACTAATCTTTGCGATTTACTTAAGCATCAATGTTCTGTTTGCATTGCTGTATCTATTTGGTGGGGATTGTGTTGCCAATGCGACACCGGGATCGTTTTGGGAGTATTTCTTTTTCAGTGTTCAAACGTTTGCGTCGATCGGATATGGAGCCATGTATCCGAAAACGTTTTACGCAAATTCGATCGTCACCCTCGAAGCGATGGCGGGATTATTAGCGATCGCGATTCTCACCGGATTAACCTTTGCCCGGTTTTCCCGCCCGACTGCCCGCGTCGCCTTTAGTCAAGTTGCCACGATCGCCGCGCACGAGGGCTTACCGACGCTAAGTTTTCGCGCCGCAAATCAACGCCGCAACCAGATCCTAGAAGCACAGATGCGAGTTTATTTACTGCGGGACGAAATCACTTCAGAAGGGCACTACATTCGCCGCATTCATGATTTATCGCTGGTTCGCAGTCAGACACCCGGATTTGCGCTCAGTTGGTTAGTGATGCACCCGATCGACGAAACTAGCCCGCTCTATGGCATGACTCCAGAATTGCTCGTCGAAACCAATTGTTTGATTCAAGTGATGCTCAGCGGGATCGATGAAACGGTTGCACAAGTGCTGCACGATCGACATACCTATGTGCCGCAAGAAATTTTGTGGAACCATCGCTTTATCGATTTGGTGTACAAAACGCCAGAAGGACACCGCTTTATCGACTACAAAAACTTTCACGATACCGAGCCAATCAGTCCGACCCTGGTTTAGAGGGTGGTTCAATCTTCGGTGGTTCAACGGGACGGACGACGACCCGACCGTTTTCGACCACGGTACAAAGCTTGTGAGGCTTTGCATGAGGCTTCGCAAGTGTCGATCGCGTCGAACCGCACTGCTGAATTGCAGTTTGCTGCTGATCTTCTAGAACACTGACAAAACCAGTACAAGCTGAAGTTGGAGAAGACATAGAACTCTCAATCACTCCACTCTCATTATGTGTCCAGAAATGGCTGAAAGATAGCGTATTCTGCCGACTTCCAGGTGTGGACACTACGGGAATGCAACTAGCGCTGAGTTTCGACGGGCAACGCCGCCGTTTTCACATACGCCGCATCGCTTGCAATCAGCGCCCAACCCACCTCGCGCAGCTTTTGATAAGTTGTCCAGCCTTTGGACGCGCCGCGAATTTGCAGATCGGGAACGCGATACTGTGGAAAAGAAGTATAGGGTGTCCAGGGTTGGTGAGCCTGTTCGCGCAGGTGCAGAATCTTCGTCCCGCCGCCCAGTCCCGCTAACCAACACATTTGTCCAGCCATTGCGTAATCTCCAGTGAAACAACTCCGATGTTCAGCGCTTCAGTTGCAACTGAACGAATTACGACCACATTATGACCGAATTTTTGAAAAAGCATTGATAAAAAGACAGAATTGTGCGTGGGCAAATTCCTTCTTCCGATCGAGAAACGAATAAATTCAACCGAGATCGGTCGAAATGGCGGACTGGGAGTACACTGCTTAGAAGCAAGTGCCAAATTTCGTCACGTTTGAGCAATTTTTACGTAATTCCCGGCTCATCTATCGCCATGGTCTGAAAATTTGCCAAAATTTTTTGTTTGTTCCGACAAATTGCGGCTAGATATAAAAGGGCACACGCCATTCGGAATCGTTTGCAGCATTTCATTCACCCTGTTTCCCATTCTCCGTAGCACCCTGGTATGACATCAGTTGTAATTTCTGAAACCTCTTTATATGAGCTTGTAGCGGGTTCAACCTCGGCACCGCTGGCTATGCACGTCAGTCCGGTTACGTTTAAGACATTGATGAGCAGTTTGATAGATATTCTCATCGATCAAAACGAGTCGGCATCGGTATGGGTAAAACTGCCGAAAGGAGATGCTTGGCAAACTGAGTTTGATCGATATGCTGACCAAGCGAGCGCTTTGCATCAGGTTTTCTGCTTCAAAAACCAGCGTGACGAAATTGCAGAAGAAGCGGTTAGGCTCAAGGAAGGACTCGAAATGATCGCGCCTTCGTATTCGATTGCTTCTACATCGATCGTGTTGCCGCCGGATAGCCTTTTAAGACGAGAATATTTTCTGCTGATTTGGTCAAAACAGTTTTGTGGCTTGCTTGTCGGGCATCGCGCTAGAACTGCGCCCCGCGAGGGAGATACTTTCACTCCGATCGACGAAGAAACAACCGAAAAGAAGCAAGCTTTGATGGCGTTTTTGGTAGTCGATCCGGTGGTTGTGCGAGAAGCGATCGACGTTTTACAGCCGCTCCCATCGAGAAGCGAACCACTACTAGAATCTAATACGCTGAATCCGGCTCTCGTTAATCAACTGCTAGCAAAGCATATTCAACGTCAAGAAGACCTATGGCAGCGAGCAAGTACCCATCGTCGCCAAGCTGAACTGGCAAACTTGCTTCAGCTTCAAAACGAGGAATTACTCAGCACGAATCGGCTAAAAGACGAGTTTTTGCACAACGTTGGGCAAGAGTTACGCACGCCGCTAACGAATATGAAAACTGCGTTGACGCTATTGAATTCACCGAGTTTGAAACCCACTCAGAAACAGCGCTACATGGAACTGTTAGTGCGAGAATGCGATCGTCAAAGTTCGCTCATCACAAGTCTGCTCGATTTGGTCAGCTTGGATCAAATGGCAGAACAAACTACCATTCAAGCAATCAACTTAGCGGATGTGGTTCCGGGAGTTGTCAGTACCTATCAGCCTTTAGCAGAAGAAAAAGGGGTACGGCTGGCGTATACTGTGCCGGAGAATTTACCGACGATCGCGTGTTTGCCGACTTGGCTAAAGCAGATTGTGATCAATTTGCTGCACAACGGGGTGAAATTCACGCCGCGCGGCGGACAAGTCTGGGTGCGGGCAAAACAGCAGGGCGATTATGTCCAGCTTGAGTTCCGCGATACGGGGATCGGCATCGCACCGAATGAAGTTCCCAAGATCTTCGATCGCTTTTACCGAATCAGACAATCGGTGGATGAGGACATGACGGGCGCAGGATTGGGATTAACGATCGTGCAGAAATTGTTGCTGCACTGCGGCGGTTCTATTACCGTCAAAAGCCGCCTTGGAGAAGGATCAACGTTCAATGTATTGTTGCCGATTTACCGAGGACAGGAAGAGAGTTAGGCTCTATCGCATTGATCAATCCGCGCAAAAGAACGCAAATCGTTAGAAGATAGAGGTCATCTAGCGACAGAAATTTTTATGTCAATCGTGATTCATCTCAATGCGGATCAAATCGATCGAGTCGATTTAGCTCCTGCGATCGCAGCGATCGAGCCGCTAAAATCTAACATTCGGCAATTTGAACAAAAGCTGCAATTCAAAATCGATTACCCGCTCGAACCCGACGATCCGCGCGAATTCTCAGAAGTGCCAGAAGTGCGCTTGTGGTTTATCGGGCTAGATGCGATGTATCCTTGGCTGCCATTTTTGCTCGACTGGTCACAAAAAGAACTAGGGCGATATGCCGCAATGCTCGTTCCTCACGAAATCCAGCGCGATGGCATCGAATACAACCCAGAAGCGCTCGAAATCTTCGTCATGAGCAAAACATTTGTGTTGATCCATTGGTTAGAACAGCAGCAGATCGAGTCGCGATCGCGACTCAAATCGATGACCAAAACTTTGGGATATGAGCTAGATGATGCCTTTTTTGCGATGTTAGAAGGGAAATAAATTTGCTTGTGGAACTGACTAGAAGCCCCCAGAAACGATTGCTTCTGGGGGCTTTAATTATCCGATCGAGCTTGTCAGAAGCAGCGTTAGATCTTCGCTTCTTCTTTCACCAATTTCTCCCAGCCCATCTCTTGCAGCGCACTGTTTCGGCGCATCGGACGAGTCACAAGCTCCAAAATATCGCGAGTATTGGTAAACCCATGAATCTGAGCAAACGTAAACTCAACCGACCATTTTGTACTAATTCCGCGTGCCTCTAACGGATTCGCGTGAGCCATTCCGGTAATCACGAGATCCGGCTTGGTTTCGTGAATTCGCTGAAGCTGATTGTAGTTATCGGGCTTTTCAACAATCTTGGGCACTGGAACACCCATTTCATTGCAGGTTTTCACTAAGAAATCGAGTTCTGCGGCTTGATAGCGCTTATCCATGTAAGGAATGCCAATCTCTGGGCAAGTCATGCCGCAGCGGATTAGAAAGCGTGCCAGCGAAATTTCTAGTAAGTTGTCGCCCATAAAGAACACAGACTTACCGCGAATTAACTGTAGATAGTCTTCGACACTCTCCCAGATTTTTGCTTCCCGCTCGTCCAAACCTTTCGGCTCAATATTGAACACAGAGCAGATTTTTTCGACCCAAGCACGGGTTCCATCAGGGCCGATCGGGAAGGGTGAGCCGATGAGCTTGGTTTTCCGTCGTCGCATCAAAGTTGTCGCAGTTCTCGACAGGAATGGATTCACACCAGAAACATAGTATCCTTCCTCAATGACGGGAAGGTCTGTGTAGCGTTTCGCGGGCAACCAACCGGATACCTTAATCCCTTGCTTCTTCAGTTCCAAGGTTAGCTGAGTCACGATCGGATCAGGCACTGATCCAAACATCACGAGCGGCGGATGATCAACGTACTCGGATTCTTGTTGTTTGATCTCTTCCTGCTTGCGTCCAAAGTTCATTAACTTTTGGATCGCATTGCGTTCCTCTTTCTCGGCTTCACCTGCGGGAGCTTTAGTCGGACAGCGTTGCGCCATTGCTGCAAGGACGGTATCTTCTCCTTGGGTAAAAGCATAATCCAGACCATTCGCGCGGGCAACGACGATCGGGATTCCAATCTCTGCTTCGAGCTTCGGAGCAAGCCCTTCTAAGTCCATTTTGATAATTTCAGTGGTGCAGGTTCCGATGAACACAATCACACTCGGATTACGATCGCGCTTTACCTGATCGCACAGTCGTTTCAGTTCTTCATAATCATTTAACTGAGCAGAGATATCGCCTTCTTCAAGTTCTGCCATTGCATAGCGGGGTTCTGCAAAAATCATTACGCCCATTGCATTTTGCAGAAAATAGCCACAGGTTTTTGTGCCGATGACTAAGAAAAAGCTATCTTCGATTTTTTGGTACAGCCAGGCGACACAGCTAATCGGACAAAAGGTGTGATAGTTGCCCGTTTCGCACTCAAATTGTAGGGCTTGAGGTTGAGAATCAGCGAGGGTCATAACAGTGTTTCTCTTAATTGAGGGTTTTATCGAGGCGATCGATCAATTTTGCTGGTGCGATCGCGTCCTTCACAGGCTTCATCGACTTCAGCGGGGCGACTAGGCTTTACTTCAGGGACAGAACTCGCAGGGAGATATTTTGGACTTTCGGACTCGGCTTTAAGCTGTTTGAGATGAATCAGTTCTTGTTCGGGATCAAAGTTCAGTCCGAGTGCGACCACAATGCGATCGGGATGATTGCTCAGATCCACAATCAGCGGCAGTAGGTCAACTAATCGCGGTTCTACGGTGGAAAGCGCACCCAAAATAAAGCTTGATGACGGTCTCCGTTTGCCTTCGCAACTGACCCAAATCGATAATCGAGTAATCCAAGAGCGGTTTTCTTGGTAGTAGTCCAGCCAGCGATCTTTGAGCGATCGACGCAGTTGATCAATGTTCACAAGTCAAATCAAGATAAGGATAAAGTCAGCCTTGATCTAATCACATAACGCGATTTGCCTTCTTTATCCGTTACCCTTCATGGTTTCTTTAGACCATCATCAGATCGAGTTCTTCTTCGGCTGTTTTAGCAGGAGGCGGATTGAGATAGAAATCCGAAAGCAAGGAGAACAATTCTCGATCGGGAGAATCTTTTGGCACAACACCTTCAGGATTCGCCAAAATCTGATCCGCAATGTTCAGATAGTAATCACACACATAGTTGAGTGAAGGATCAGATTCTGCCATCTCGAACAGTGTTTTTCCTTTTACCCGCGAGACTCGAATGTCTTCGATCAGCGGTAAAACTTCCAGAACAGGCATCGGAACCGCCTCCACGTACTTATCAATCAAATCGCGTTTTGAAGTTCGATTGCCGATCAGTCCTGCCAGTCGGAGTTGGTGTGTCCGGGCTTTCTCACGGACTGAAGCCGCGATCCGATTTGCTGCGAACAAAGCATCAAACCCGTTGTCCGTCACGATCAGGCAGTAGTCTGCATAGTTCAGGGGTGCAGCAAATCCGCCGCACACCACGTCACCCAGCACATCAAACAAAATCACATCATACTCATCGAACGCATTCAGTTCTTTGAGCAGTTTTACTGTTTCGCCGACCACGTAGCCACCGCAGCCCGCACCCGCCGGAGGCCCGCCCGCTTCGACACAATCCACACCGCCGTATCCTTTATAGATGACATCTTCTGCCCAGACATCTTCGTAGTGATAATCTTTTTCTTGAAGGGTGTCGATAATGGTGGGAATTAAAAATCCGGTGAGGGTAAAAGTGCTGTCATGTTTGGGATCGCAACCGATTTGTAATACCTTTTTGCCGCGTCTTGCTAATGCGACTGAAATGTTGCAGCTTGTCGTTGATTTGCCGATGCCGCCTTTTCCGTAAACTGCGAGTTTCACTCTGGGTTCTCCTGTCGTCTCTGAAGGGGTGAGCGCGGATACGTCTCTGTATTGCATTGTTGTTGATGTTGGCGGTTCTGCCTAGTGGTTGAAAAAAGAGTTTACATTGCTACAAAAAGTAGAGCGTTCTCAGAAAGCGAAAATTGATTCAGATCTACTGAGAATGCTGTTTATGCCAAAATCAAGCATTTTTCTAAATCTTACAATCCAATATTTATAAAAAAGAGAACAATAAGCAAACGGTCTAAAAATCGATGTATTGAGGTTCAGCGTGGAGTTTTGCAGAAGTTATGGAACTCTATTAAGAATCATCAAACTTCTGCAAAAAAAATCGCGCCTCGTTGAGAAAGCACGATTTCAGGAAATTTTGAACCGAAATTTTGAACCAGTGTTGCCACGCTTCGACGAGCGTAGAGATCGAAAACTAATCAAAGACCGTCATTTTCGGACGCGGAACCTCTGATTTGGTTAGACGCACCACTTCTGGAGATTGACCAGGTGAACTGAACGACAACGATCGCTGAAATAGGTGAGAACAGTAAAACGGGGTTTGAGCCACTTTCACCAGTTGTAATGAAGTGAAAGTCTCACTACAGAGCGCTACGATTCTACTGGGTTATCAAACGCATTAAGCACGATCGCAAAAGATGGCGTTTGTGTCACCTACGGAACGACTGCAGATGGAACCGTCACGTTTGATGCAAAATCCTTCTACGGAACAGGCGGCACAAGTTTGTACGGCTTTATTCTGTTTCATGAATTGGAGCACAAACCTGCTGCGATCGGACTTGCAAAACTCGTTCAACTCGTTGCCAATCAAACCTTGAAACCTCGGATCGATCGCACTGCATCCTGGACAGAAAGCAACCATTAACGGCGTTCAAGCTGGTCTTCTACCCATTGCTTTTCTTCCTCAGATAATACAGGCTGAAGCGGTTGTGTGTAATTGATCGCTAATCGATATCGTCCTCGATCGTAGATTTGATGCAAGAGCTTTTGCAAATCCAATAATGGTTCCGCCTCACTAGGCATCAGAGGCACAGGAATCACAGGAATCGGCTGGCGCAAATCGAATGCAAATAAATCACCCGTCGGTCTATGATCGCCTCGACAAATCAAAATGCGATAGTCTCCGTGATTCCGACTTGCGATCGGGAACGGTCTTCCACCCCGCAGTAAATCAATTTCAACAAGATGCGTCATGCTTGCTAAAACTTGATTTCGTTTGCGTTCGTATGCAATGCGTCCCTCTCCAGCTCGCTTATTTTTGGGAGACAAAATCTCAATCACTGTGACAACCGTACCTGTCGCGACCTCTCGAATTTCTAAATAGCGTTCATTCACTTCTTGCGCGATTGGAACAACAACTTTTTCCGGTTGAACTGATATCGCGGTCGTCGCTCCAGACGGCTCTACTCCTTTGCGCGTCACTACTGCCACATCAGCAATTCCTACTAAAACGTTTTCGTCATCGTTGCTAAAGTAGGTTCGCTTTTCAATCTCGACTCGATATCGATCACTAAGATGCTCGACGAGATCATCCGCGATTGCAACAATCAACCGGTTATGCACTGCCGACCAAAATTCAGAATTTTCAAGATAAGGATTCATTCCTGGAAAAGGAGACGGCATAAGATCACCTCAACTTTATAGGGAATTGTGTACTACTCTACCGCGTATCCACTGAACTGACGCTTAAACGGCGAGTGAAATCCGATCACAATGTCCGATCGCGGAACGCCTAATTCGACCAATCGTTCTGCGATCGAATCTTCGGTTCTGTTGTACTGAATCCAAACCTTCCCATTCTGAATATTCAAATGCAAAATCGGACCAAACACTCGTCGCTTTCCCTGCCAGCCCACATAGTTAAGCTGATAGTGATCGTGAGTAGTATCAAAAATTTGCTGAGGCTGAATAGTCTCAATCGTGGCATCTGCATGATCGGTTAGAATCTGCCGCACTAAATTTCGATAGTGTTCTATTTCCTCCATCGTTGAATACTCTTGATGCTGGCTTAAAACGGGTCTTGTACAAAGCTTACCGAGAACGACGATTCATCATTATGATCAATAGCAAGAGTGAGGAACCCCTATGCTGCCATCTTCTTCGATCGTTCAAAACTACATCAATGGTGAATGGTCTGCACCGAATGCAGAAACTTATCTAGAAGTCATTAATCCTGCAACGATCGAAGTTCTCAGCAAAGTACCGCTTTCTCCAGCCAGTGAAGTAGATCGCGCTGCCGTTGCCGCTCAAACTGCTTTCCCTGCTTGGAGACGAACCCCTGCAACCGAGCGCATTCAGTATCTCTTCAAACTCAAAGCGCTCCTCGAAGAACACAATGAAGACATCGCCCAAACAATCACGCTCGAATGTGGAAAAACGATTGCAGAGTCAAAAGGCGAAATGAGACGCGCGATCGAGAATGTCGAAGTGGCTTGTGGAATCCCGATCCTAATGCAAGGTTACAACTCCGAAGACATTGCGCGTGGAATCGATGAACACATGATTCGGCAACCGTTGGGAGTAACCGCGATCATTACGCCGTTTAACTTTCCGGGCATGATTCCGTTTTGGTTTATGCCGTATGCGATCGCGTGCGGAAACACCTGCATTATCAAACCTTCGGAGCGCGTGCCGTTGACCATGCAGAAGATCTTTCATCTGATCGAGCAAACAGGCTTACCAAAAGGAGTGATTAACTTAGTAAACGGTGCGAAAGAAGTCGTCGATGCACTATTAGACCATGCTGCTATTCGAGCTATTAGCTTTGTTGGCTCAAGTCCGATCGCGAAATATGTCTACAGTCGCGCCGCTGCAAACGGTAAGCGATCGCAGTGTCAAGGGGGCGCAAAGAATCCGGTGATTGTTCTGCCGGATGCGGACATTGCAATGACAACGAAGATCATGGCGGATAGTGCGTTTGGGTGTGCCGGACAGCGATGTTTAGCAGCATCGGTCGCGATCACGGTTGGCAGTGCGAAAACGACGTTTACCGATGCGATCGCGGAAGTTGCTAGCACTCGACAAGTCGGATTCGGACTCGATTCTGGCGTGCAGATGGGCCCTGTGATTACCAATCAAAGCAAAACCCGCATCGAAGACATTATTCAGCAAGCCGAAACAGAAGGCGCAACCGTTTTAGTCGATGGTCGATCGCCGAAAGTCTCTGGCTACGAAAACGGCCACTTTGTGCGTCCGACTATTCTACAAGACATTGATCCGGCAGGAGAAATCGCCAAAACTGAGATTTTTGGCCCAGTGTTGAGTTTGATTCACTTGGACTCGATCGACGATGCGATCGCGCTTGTCAACCGCAGTCAATACGGCAACATGGCATCGCTCTTTACCTCTAGTGGAGCTGCCGCGCGAAAATTTCGCTACGAAGCCGAAGCAGGAAACATCGGAATCAATATCGGCGTTGCGGCTCCGATGGCGTTCTTTCCGTTTAGCGGGTGGAAAGAAAGCTTCTTCGGAGATTTACACGGGCAAGGCTGGCAAGCGATCGAGTTTTTCACTCAAACAAAAGTGGTTGTCGAACGCTGGCACGACTGGACGCGGCAGTTTTAATCGGCTTTATTCAAATTGAACGAAATCTCTTCATTCAGTTCAGAAAAGTTGATAAATTCGCCGTTTCGGGTTTCCTCATTGTTCAACCGCGCTAATACTTCCGGGTGTAGCGCCTCGGTCACTCGTTCTTGACCACTGACGAAGAAGAAAAAGCGAGTGCTTCCCACACAGATGCAATCTCCATCCTGAAGGCGTTGGCGTTGTTGAACTCTCGTGCCGTTGATATAGGACCCGTTCATGCTGTTGAGATCGATGAAATGAAAGCCATCTTGACGATAAAGAATCACCGCATGACGACGAGACAGCTTGCGGTCTTGCAGCGGGAGTGCCGCTGATCGATTCCGTCCGATCGTCCAAACCATCTGCGGTTGTCTCAAGGTCATCGACTCTTGTTTCAGCAAATTTGTAACGAGACACGCTTGCTTACCGATTACAACACCTTGAACGTAGCGGGGTTTTGCATCCGGCAGCCCGGGAGGCGGCTCGAGCGTTACTTGTTCATCGCGCTCGATCGTCAACGTTGAACTTTTGGCGATCTGCTGTTCTTCGGGGTTTTCTTCATCGAGTTCGAGTTCGACTTCGAGTTCTTCCCAAAATCCAGCGAGGGCATCTGGAGATTGATTAATGGCAACTGAAAGTATTGAGGCACGCTCGTCGGGGCTATGAAATTCTTGCTTCATGAGGATTTCCTCAAATCAGGACGCAATCCGAGGGTAGATGTATTGCCCTAGATTTCCCCGCAATCGCGCAAAGTTCGACTTTGCCTGCTTGATCTCAATCACAAAGGAATGCCCAAGAGTTTGGCGGTCGTAGGTAGCAATTCCCCTAGCGCACGATCGCTAAAGCACTCTCAACCGTGGAAGGCAACCGTCGCAAAATCTTGCCTTTCACCCTATCAACTGCGACTAACACAACTCGACCGCTCACGTATAGCACTGCATTATCAATCGATCGAATCTCGTATTCGACCGGAAGTTTGACTCCTTCGATCGACATTAATCGCGTTTTGACGATCGCTTTCATGCCCATTCGCAAAGACTGATGATAGCGAATCGACAAATCGATCACAGGCAAATTGCAACCCATTTCAACGAGCTGTGAAAAATCAATTCCGCGTGACTGGAGAAACTCAATTCGAGCTTCTTCAAGCCAAGCAATATAACTTCCATGCCACACCACACCTGCATAATCCGTATGGTGAGCATAAACCGTAATCGGGTAATCGAACCAATCGAGCGCGATCGCTGATGGCACAAGGTTTGAAGTCGGTAATTGAGGAGGCTGAGACACGATCTTTCTTCACAAACCATAATGAACACAGGGTATCGCCAAAGCCTAGACTTGAAACAGACCGGGAAAATGAATTCTCGATCTTGACACCCCTGTTTTAAAGTCTACGCAGAAACGAGGCGAAGCGATGATAGAAAAAATTTTATTAGCCGATTCGGGTACGGGGCGTTCAGAAGAGATGCTGAACGCGCTATTGGCGATCCCGTCGGTTCAGCGATCGATGGTGACAGTGCTGCACGTCGTTCCGCCGCAGACCAGCGCGGATGCGATGACCGAAAAGTGGGAAGAAGGCGGAAAAGTGCTCGCAAAGGCGGCACAGTCACTTAAAGCAGAACCGAGTCGCGTTTCGGCAATGCTGCGTCAAGGTGATCCAAAAAGTGAAGTGCTAAAGGCAGCAGATGAAATCAATGCAGATTTGATCATCATGGGGTCGCGCGGGTTGAAGCGGCTGGTGTCGATTCTAGAAAATTCGGTCAGTCAATATGTGTTTCAGCTTTCATCACGTCCGATGTTGTTGGTAAAAGATGATATCTATGTGCGGGCGATCAATCGCGTTACGGTTGCGATCGACAAATCTGAAGCCTCGAAACAATGTTTGAAATTAGCTCTCTTTTTGCTGCGGGATGTCAAAGACGGACGGTTGACGCTGGTAAATGTGGATTCCGATCCGAAAGCGAGTGAGAAAACGGGCGCAGAAGCGGAGAAAGTTCCGGTGTTTGCAGAGGCGATCGCGGCGGCGAAACAATACGGGATTAGCTATCGTGCGATCGTGACGACTGGAAAAGCGGGCGAGGCAATTTGTCGCGTTGCAGACGAGACGAAAACGGATTTATTGATGTTGGGATCGCCCGATCGACGACCTTCGATCGCGAAAGGACTGCCGGATCTCGATCGATTATTGGGCAAGTCGCTGTCGGACTATGTGCGGGTGTATGCGAATTGCCCGGTGTTATTGACGCGGACGATCGGGTAATTCACGCGATCGCGAAACGTCTCTACGGAGATTTACGCACTTTATCTAAATGTTCAACCGGAATACGATCGGCAAATGAAAACCGATTTTTTCCGGTTTTTTTGGCGTAATACATTGCTTGATCAGCCCGTTCGATCAAGGCTTCTAGATAGTCGGCATGATTTGGAAACAAGGCGATTCCGACGCTCGTTGTGATAGATAAAGTTTCTCCCGAAATTGCAAACGCTTGTGATAACGTACTTAAAATCTTGCGTGCAACTTGTGTGACATTAGCCACGTCTGGCAGCGTTGGCAATAGTACTACAAATTCGTCTCCGCCTAATCGCGCAACCGTATCACTAGTTCTCAAACATCCTGTTAAACGTTTTGCAACCGCTTGTAATAACAAATCTCCGATCGCGTGTCCCAATCTATCATTAATCTGCTTAAACCCGTCTAAATCTAGAAACATCACGGCAAGAATTTGATTGTTTGATCTTGCGGTTTCAATCGACTGACTTAAACGTTCATAAAGTAACACCCGATTCGGTAATCCGGTTAAAGAATCATGATTTGCAATATAGTTCAATCGATCTTGAGATAAACGTAATTCTGCGTTCGATTGAGATAATTCTTCTGCGGTTTGTCTAAGCTTTTCTTCTATCGTTTTTCGCTGTGTAATATCTCGAATGACACCGACTAAAAAGAGATTGCCCGCTGCATCTCTGTGCAGCGATCGCTTCGTTGCGATTTTATACGTCGTCCCGCCGGTATTTGTGAACTCTTCTTCGTGTTCTAACTCATTCTCATATTTAAAGACGAGATCATCCTGTTGCCAAAAAATATCGGCTTCATGTTCTGGAAAAACTTCGTGATCCGACTTTTCGATAATTTCATCGATCGGCTTTCCAAGAAGTTTCGAGTACGCCTCATTTAGCACCACCCAACGATGCTGCTTATCTTTGACAAACACCGGATCAGGAATTGAATTGATCACACGATGTAAAAATTCTTTCGATCGCTTTAATTCTTCTTCAGAATGTGCGATCGCAGCAATCACAGCAGTCGTTGAAGCTAAAAGCGCGATTCCTGCCGGAATAAACGGAACAATCCAACCAGCTAGAAATAATCCATAGCAAATGCAGACCAATCCGCCGCCGATCACCACAACTGAGATCGAATTGCGCTGTGGCAACCTTAATTTCCAACTCACGCTAGTTCCGATCAACGCCCACGCCCAAATCCAGGCATATTCGATCGGATCGACCCAAAATTTAAGCTGAGTACGGTTTTCAAGCGTTGCGCTCAAAATCTCGCTGATAAAGTTTGCCTGAATCTCAACTCCCGCCACATTTTCCGGCGCACGATTGATACTCCCACTAAACGGCGTGGCTGAAAAATCTTTCAGGCTAGGCGCGAGAGAACCAATCAACACAATGCGATCGCGCAGCTTTGAGACTGGGACTTTTCCATCCAGAACATCCTGCATCGTCACCGTGTTAAAGTGCCCCGCCCCGCCTCGAAAATTTGACAAGATTTGATAGCCGCCCGCATCCGCGTTCATGTAAACGCCATCACTGCCTTTAAATCTCCGAAAGACAGCCTGACCAAGCTGCAACTGTCCGCGATCGTGTTTCGCTCCTTCTTCTTGAATCCCTTTTTCTTTGAGATACAGCAGCGCCAACTCCATCGAAAAACTGCGATACTTGCGCTTATCCGGATCAAACCAGTAGAGCAGCGCCCGCCGAATTTTGCGATCGCTGTCATACACAACATTATTAAATCCAACTTGTTTCAATCGCGCTAATTCTGGAGGCGGTGCGACTCCTTGCCCTTCTGGATCAGGCATTTGCTGAATCCCAATCAGATTCGGCATGGTTCTAAATGCCTTAATCAGTTCTTGATGTCCGTCCTGAACACGAACATCACGGTAAATATCTAAGCCGATCGCGCGGGGTTGTGCCGATTGAACCTTTTGTAAAAGTTGCGCCAAAGTACGATCGCTAAACGGCCAACCGTGCTGGCGCAGTTCTTCTTCTCGAACTCCCACAATCAAAATGCGATCGTCCACTGATTCGAGCGGACGCAGCCGAAAAAAGCTGTCAAGCGTGCCTAATTCCCAAGGTTGAAGAACTCCGGTTGCTCGCAGTCCAATGACACAACCTGCGATCGCCGATGCCGGAACCCAAACTTTGGCGCTTTTTTTGGCACTTTGTCGCAGTGCAGTAGAAACCCTATTCCAAAATCCTTGTCGTTGCTGAGATTGTTTAATCATTGCAGTCCAGAGACCAGCCCTACACGAGACGGAACGCTTTGATAAGAAGCACAAAACCACAGGGAATCGGAATAAACCTGATCGCTGCCCCACGATCAGGTTTATTCCGATTCTGTCATAACTTCATCGTCTAACTGCAATTTCTTTATTGTGCCTTCGCCTATACCGCTCAGAGATTAAGTTAGCTTGGTCGAGCAAGGGTCGGGTAAGTCGCCCTTGTGTGGGTAGTTAGCGCAAGGGGGCTTGCCGCTGGCTACCTTCTTTTTCGGTTGCTGGCGTTGCTCGTTGAAATTACTGGAAGGATTGTATCACTCCGATTTCACGTTCTCGATCGATTGAATAACTTGCACGGCTAACTGGGTGTTGTTGAGGCGATCGACTTCACGGATACCCGTAGGACTGGTGACATTCACTTCGGTTAGGTAGCCGCCGATCACGTCGATCCCAACGAAAAAGAGACCGTCTTTCTGTAAGGTTGGGGCAAGTTGGGTGCAGATTTCGCGTTCTCGATCGGTGATGTCGCATTGGGCACTCCGACCACCAACCGCCATATTGCCGCGAAATTCGTTGCCTGTGGGAATGCGGTTTACGGCTCCGATCGGTTCACCATTGAGTAAGATAATCCGCTTATCGCCGTCTTTCGCTTGTGGCAGATAAGTTTGTACCATAATCGGCAAATTGCCTTGGAGGGTGCTGATTTCGATCATGGAATTGAGATTGCGATCGCCCGTTTGCAAAAACAAAATTCCTTCGCCTGCTTTGCCGCCTAGCGGTTTCAGCACTGCGGTTCCTTGCTGCTCCAGAAATTGCAGAATCACTTGTTTTTCTTGCGTCACGATCGTTTCGGGGATCGCTTCGGTAAATTGCAGCGCGTACATTTTTTCATTGGCTGCCCGAATGCCGGATGGCGAGTTGATCACTTTCGTTTTTGCGGGATCAACGTAGTCCAGAATATAAGTTGCGTAGAGATAAGCGGTATTGACTGGGGGATCTGTCCGCATGAAAATGGCATCCATCATTTCAAGCGGCTGAAAGGTGAGAGGCTCGGTTTGAAACCATTGATCGACTGCAATCCAGCGATTTTCGCCAAGCGTGACGGGGACAAGTGTGACTCGTTCTAGGGTTGCACAAGCTTTTCCCTGAACGACACTGAGCCGATTTGCCTGCGTAATCCAGACTTCATGCCCTAACTGCTGTGCAGCTTCCATAAACGCCACGCTGGTATCATGCGTCGGATCTAAGCGATGAATGGGATCGATGATGAATGCAATTTTCACGGTAGATAGGAGTAGAGAGGGATAGGGATAGGAGCACTGGGGAGATGGGTTACCCTAATACACACAAGTCGATCGATCTGTGATTGCCTAGCTTTCTCGCCCCCTAAATCCCCCAAACTGGGGGACTTTGAGCAGAAGGAATTTCCAGAGCGCCAAGGAATTTCTCAGTTTCAAAGTCCCCCAGTTTTGGGGGATTTATTTAAGGGGCAGAAGCCGACTGAAACAAAGCGAGAAAAGACTTGTGTGTACACAGTAAGGGGAGATGGGCGAAAGAATCGCGAGTCCCGCTATCTCCCCAACAATTTTGCTAGGCAGCAAGAAGGGGATCGAGTTTGCCCGATCGATCTAGAGCGTGAATGTCATCACAGCCACCAATGTGCTGATCGTTGATGAAAATTTGGGGGACAGAGCGACGACCGCTGGAGCGTTCTGCCATTTTTGCGCGTCCGGGTTCGTCTCCGTCGAGACAGTATTCGGTGTATTGAACACCTTTACGATCGAGCAGCGCTTTGGCACGGATACAGAATGGGCAGGTACTCCAGGTATAGATTTCAACGTTCGGGGTCATAGGTTTCTCAAGCATTAGCAACGTTTCTTAATTCTAGTCATAGTGTGACCCTTCGCAACGAATCCAGCCGTTGAGGGTAAATCGACTGTCGGCAAAGTTGCGCGATCGACAAGTCACAGGCAAAACTTCGTGAAGAAAGTGACTCGGAAAGAAAACGATACTATTATCGATCGGCTCAATATCTTGATAAGATTCCGCTTGAATGTAGAACTTATCTTCTAAGTTCAAATCGTAAACTCGTAATGCTCCTCCTGAGAAGTTTTTAGGTTCTCGATTGAAGTAATACACATAAGAAATGATTCGATTCGCAGCATCTTCGCTGCCGTTATCGTTGTGAATTTTATAGTAGTTTCCGTCGTTGTGGGCTGTGAGTTGAATTTCAACTTGAGAAATTGAAAAAGGTTGAAGATTCCAATTTTCTAAAAGATTAGGAACGACTGATTTTATTTTCTGAATCATCCAGTTTTCGTATTCTTCAAAGTAATACAGAATTTTGGATTGACGATAATCGATCGCGCCTGTTGAGGTCGTAGTTGGAACGAATTGAGTTTCTCGATCGAGAACGCAATTCAATAGGTCTAACCGATCTTGGTGCGCTAAAAAGTTCTGAATTTGTGTAAATTGGGCGGATTGGTAGAGAGGCATAGCAATGCTCGATCGTGACTAAGCTATTTCACACTAGATTCGATCGAGCGTTTGTTAATGCTCAATAATTTTTTATGATTTGCCGATCTAAACCGGACGATATTCCCGCGCTGACGGGTCAAATTCGCGATTTGAAGAACGCCCCGGATCGTAGCCTTCATTCCGAACGCGACGACGCAGATCGCCCACATCCGGCGAAGATTTCACCGCATCTTCCGGCGTAATTCGACCTAGTAGAATCAATTCACACAGCGCTTGATTCATCACCTGCATTCCTTCAATTGTATCCGTTTCCATCAGTTGAAAGGCATCGGTTTCACTGCCTTTTAACAAGTAGTCTTGCATTGCAGGCGTATTGATCAAAATCTCATGCACCGCAGTTCTTCGCCCATCTGTCGTCGGTAGTAGTTGTTGGGAAACCACGGAAACCAGAGACTCTAGAATCTGAATTCTCATGGCAGATTGTTCACCAGGACTATAGATATTCAGCAGCCGATTAAGCGTCGAAATTGCGCCTTTCGTGTGCAGAGTTCCTAACACTAAATGCCCCGTTTGCGCTGCTTTCAATGCTGTATCGATCGTACTGCGATCGCGCATCTCCCCAATCAAAATCACGTCCGGATCTTCCCGCAGTACTGCCCTCAGAGCATGTTGAAACTCATGCGTATGTAAACCGACTTCCCGCTGGCTAATCAGACAATTTTTAGACGTATGAACATACTCGATCGGATCTTCGATCGTCACAATATGCCGCTGATCCGTTTCATTCAAGTAGCGAATCATTGCCGCGATTGAGGTCGATTTTCCTGATCCCGTTGGGCCGGTTACAAGAATCAATCCTTGCTGATGACTGACCAAATGTTTCAGCACCGAAGGCAAGCCCAATCGATCGATAGTTGGTACTTCCAGAGAAATTAACCGCAGCACGATCGCGCCTCCGGTCAAGCTCTCGAAGCAATTTACCCGACAGCGCAGGAAGCCAGGATAATAAATCGCCGTATCCAGTTCCTTTTCTTGCTGAAAGCGATCGCGCTGTTCAGAAGTCAGAATTTCCGCCAAAAAATGCTCAAACGCTTCCGCCGAAATCGGAGCTTGAGACTGTCGCACCATTTGCCCACGAATTCGGTAGCGTGCAGGTTCTCCCACGCGCAAATGAATGTCTGATGACCGCTTCGCGTAAGCATCCTGCACCAGTTGTCGAATCGTGATAGACGGTGGAACTGATCGCGCCGCAGTCCGCTTCACACCGATCGCAACCGGGGGAGGCGGCGGAACACTCGGTTTTCCGATCGCTGCATCTCGCAGACGCGATCGAACCGACTCGTCAAAAGAATCTACTTGTGTCATAAACTCAGGCTTCCGTTTAGCGCCGTATTTTGAAGAATGGGCAAATTGACGAGGGGCGATGGGAGAAATACTCTAATTTTTACGACTGTAACGGAAAATCTGGATCGTATAAACGCGGACATCCCAAGTTTGCAGAAAGTTTGTAGATGCGTAAGATACGGAAATTGCGATCGTTCCTCCTGAAAATTACTGAATCACTTGATACAAAAGGTTCTTTCTCGGCTCAGTCTAGTGCATCCTGGAATCACACTTCTTTGTAAAGCCTTTACAGATTATGCGTACCGTCACCCAGATCACCGACTGGCTCGAATCTCACTGGATGAATCCTGCTTATAGTGGCTGGCTTCTGGGCGCGATGGGTGTCTTTTTCTTCCTCGCCGCCACAAATTCGATGACGGGTTGGCTTTATGTCATGAGCGGCGTAGTGTTTGCATTGATGGCGATCGCGGCAATTCTTTCTCGTCAAACGCTGCAAGGATTGACCCTCACACGCCGCCCGATTCAGCCGATTAGCGTCGGGGAGCAACTCACGATCGAGCTTTTGATCCAAAATCCATCACGTCAACGCAAATCCCTAATCCAAGCAGACGATCTGATCCCTGCGGTGCTAGGAAAACCTGTTGAGCGCATCATCGAGTTAATCAATCCCAATAACTCCTACTACTGGGTTTACCAGCATTTGGCAACGCGACGCGGCATTTATCGCTGGCACGAAGTTCATCTGCGAACGGCTGCCCCTTTGGGGTTGTTCTGGTGTCGAAGATCGTTTCAAGTGAATGCGATCGCGCTAATTTACCCAACTGTTTTACCGCTGCAACGCTGCCCCTTAATCGATCAGCTCGGACAACAAACCAGTTTGCAACTTCAATCCCGGCGATCGATCTCGGCAACCGAAGGCATGACGAGATCGCTCAGACCCTATCGATGGGGCGATCCGATGCGGATGATTCATTGGCGCAGCAGTGCCCGATATGGAGAATTGCGGGTGCGGGAGTTGGAAACGTTTACGAGCGGGCAAGAGATTGTCGTTGCGATCGATAGTGCCGCGAATTGGGGAGCGGAGGAGTTTGAAGAAGCAGTCACCGTAGCGGCATCGTTATATTTTTATGGCGATCGACAAACCCTAACAATTCGACTTTGGACGGCAGGAACCGGACTAATTCAAGGACAGCAGACAGTTTTGGAAACGTTGGCGGAAATTCAGGCGAACGAGGAATCGAAACCGCTGCCAAAAGCCTCGATCGTTTGGTTAACGCAGAATCCAAATAGCTTGAGCACGTTACCAAGCGACAGCCGATGGGTGCTGTGGGGCGATAAAGCGCCAAATTCAACCCATCCGGGGATCGTTGTAGGAAAAACTCGATCGTTGCAAGCTCAATTGCAAGACAATCTTTAAAGGGAACGTGAATTCGATGAAACTCGCTTCGATTGTAAACTCGGAAAGCCCCCTAAATCCCCCATTCTGGGGGACTTCAAGACTTCTAATTCAAAGTCCCCCAGAATGGGGGATTTAGGGGGCAGAAGCTGAATGAAACGAAGCGAAAACTTATCAGACTAACGCTTTAAAAGGATGGGTAAAGCGAATGGATACAGAGCTTTCAGAAGAATTTTGGCAAGGGATCGATCAGTTTAATCGTGGCGAATTCTATGCTTGCCACGACACATTGGAAGCGATTTGGATCGAAGCTCCAGTGTTTGAAAAAAAGTTTTATCAAGGAATCTTGCAAATCGCAGTCGGACTGTATCACTTAGGAAATCACAACTGGCGTGGAGCCGTGATTTTGATGGGCGAGGGATTAAATCGGTTAACTGAATATCAGCCTGAATATGGGGGCATTAATGTAGAGCAACTGATCGAGGATGCCGCTGAATGTCTCGGTCAAGTGCAAACCGCAGGAGTCGATCGCGTTTCTCAAATCGTTCTCACCGATGCCCCCTCGCCTGATCCGAAAGAGCAAATTTTTCTCCGCCCACCAATCATCCAGAAAACCTAAGTCAAACTATGTATAAGGCTTTATATGAAACTTGCGGTACTGGTCGTTCGTCTCTAGATTCAGCACACTAAAAGTAGTGATGGGAATATTCAAAGATATAGTTGATCAAGATTGATTAACTTTCTCACAGTGATATATTCGGAGTCATTGCGGTTCTCGTTTATCCCCAACCATGCAGTCCTTGCCCATGCTTCGTCTTCGATCGCTTCTTCTTCTCCCGGTCATCGCTGCTTCAGTCCTCGCAACTGGCAGTCATTCGATTGCTCAAGCGCCTGCAGCTTCCTCCCCCCTGACCCTCAGAGCCAACAGCACCGAGGCGAATGCGCAAACAGGTGTCGTTGTGGCAAAAGGCAACGTGCAAATCAACTATCCGGCGCGTCAAATTCAAGCCACTTCTGCCCAAGCAATTTACTACAGCAACGAACGGCGAATCGTTCTCACAGGCGATGTTTACGTTCTGCAACAGGGCAACAGTCTGCGAGGAGAAACCGTCACGTATTTAGTCGATGAAGGGCGATTTGTGGCTTTACCGCAGCCAAACAAGCAGGTCGAAGCCATTTATCTAATCCAAGCGCCAACGGCTCCAGCCACACCCACACCCGCTTCTCCAGCCCCTTTCAGCCCGAAATCCCAGTTTCAATCGACCAATCGCTAGTTACGTCCCCTCTTCATCTAACGCAGGTTCCAGGAGCGGGTTTTGAGAATCGTTCTAGAAAACATTCATAAATCTTTTGGCGATCGCTCGATCGTCAATCGGGTCAGCTTGTCGGTGTCGCAGGGCGAAGTCGTTGGGCTTTTGGGCCCGAATGGAGCCGGAAAAACTACGACGTTCTATATTGCAACGGGGTTAGAAAAGCCCGACAGCGGTAAGGTCTGGCTGAATGATAAAGAAGTGACGAATCTCCCCATCAACAAACGCGCTCACCTCGGAATCGGCTATCTGGCACAAGAGGCAAGCATTTTTCGGTATTTAACCGTTCGCGAGAATATTTTGCTTGTGTTGGAACAGACGAAAGTTCCGCGCTGGCAATGGAACGATCGCTTAAACAGCTTACTGAAAGAATTCCGGCTCGAAAAAGTTGCCTCAACGCTGGGAATTCAGGTGTCAGGCGGGGAACGTCGTCGCACCGAACTCGCCCGCGCTCTTGCAACGGGGGTCGATGGCCCGAAATTTCTCTTTCTAGATGAACCTTTTGCAGGCGTTGACCCGATCGCAGTTGCCGAAATTCAAGAAATCATTGCCCAACTGCGCGATCGACACATGGGAATTCTGATTACCGATCACAACGTTCGTGAAACTTTGGCAATTATCGATCGCGCCTACATTATGCGCGACGGTCAGATTCTCGCATCTGGCACCGCCGAGGAACTTTACAATAATCCTTTAGTCCGCCAGTATTATCTCGGAGATAATTTCCAGCGTTAAATATGTCTTTAGTCTCCTCTCCACCGCGATCGCCGATTTCAGTCCTCGATCGCTACATTGCACGTCAATTGATGAGTCCGTTTATCTTCGGCGTAGCGGCGTTCTCATCGATTTTGGTGTCGGTCGGCGCAGTGTTTGACTTGATTCGGCGAATGACAGAACTGGGGTTGCCGTTATCGATCGCGGGTCGCGTCCTTTTGCTGCGAATGCCAGAATTTATTGCGTTGTCATTTCCGATGGCGACGCTGCTTTCAGCATTAATGGTCTACAGCCGTTTGTCTACGGATAGTGAATTGATTGCGCTGCGGAGTGCCGGGATTAGTGTTTATCGCTTAATTGCTCCTGCGATCGTTCTCAGTTTGCTCGTTTCAGCCTTGACGTTTGGATTTAATGAAGCGATCGTTCCCGCCGCAAAATATCAAGCAACAATGACGCTGGAACGGGCGTTAAAACAAGACAAACCGAAATTCGATCAGAAAAATATCGTCTTTCAGCAGTATCGCGATGTCAAGCAGCCGGACGGATCTTCGCAGCAGACGCTCGATCGAATTTTTTACGCCCAGCGCTTCGACGGAACGCAGATGAAAGTCCTAACCGTACTGGATTTTTCTCAAGCAGGACTCAATCAAATCATCACCGCCAACTCAGCCCAGTGGAACTACGATCAGCAAACGTGGGACTTTTTTGATGGCACAATCTATCTCGTCGCTCCGAATGGTTCCTACCGCAACATTCTCAAATTCGAGCGGCAACAAATCCAACTGCCACGCACCCCGCTCGATTTGGCGACCAACAAAACGGATTCGGCTGAGATGAATATCGGCGAAGTGCAGCAGTATCTTCAGCTTGTGAAGCAGAGCGGCAACGAAAAGAGCGCGAATCAGCTACGAATGAGAATTCAGCAAAAGATCGCGTTTCCATTTGTTTGTTTGGTGTTTGGTTTAGCGGGCGCAACGTTAGGAACTCGTCCGCGACGAGGCGGAAAAGGAGCTAGTTTTGCGATTAGCATTTTGATCATCTTTACGTATTACCTTCTGTCCTTTGTTTGCGATGCGTTTGGACGACTAGAAATTTTCACACCGATCCTGGCGGCTTGGTTGCCTACAGTGGTCGGATTGAGCGCAGTCAGTTGGCTATTAGTACGGGCAGCAAGATAGGAATGGAAAAACCGCAATTTTTACGTAATCTTTGGTACTACGCGCTTCCGAGCGATCGACTTAAACCAGGACAAACGATCGCGAAAACGCTTCTAAACGAACCGATCCTATTCGGGCGGACTCGATCGGGGGAAGTCTTCGCGCTCCGTGATATCTGCCCACATCGCGCAGTTCCTTTAAGCTGCGGACGATTCGACGGCTCTGAAGTCGAATGTGCCTATCACGGCTGGCGATTTGATCAAAGTGGGCAATGCACCGCGATTCCAGCCCTGACTGAAGATCAAACGCTCGATTTTTCTAGATTTCGAGTGCGATCGTATCCTATCCGAGAAATTCAAGGCAACGTCTGGATCTACATGGCAACTGACGATCGCACCCTTCCCGCAGACGAACCGCCGCGCGTTCCAGGTTTTGACGATCACACTTATCAAGGTGTGGTTGTGATGAATTTTCCTGCCTATCTCGATCATGCAGTGACCGGATTAATGGATCCGGCGCACGTTCCTTTTGTGCATCGATCGTGGTGGTGGCGTGCTGACCCAACTTTGGCAGAAGAAGTAAAAACTTTTGACCCATCACCGTTGGGCTTCACGATGCGGCGACACAAATTAGAGCGATCGACTTTCCTTTACGATTTAGTCGGCGGCGATCCAGAGGTTGAAATTTCGTTTCAGCTTCCTGGTGTGCGGTTTGAACAAGTGATCACAAAGCAGCATCGCGTTTGTAACTTAACCACGATGACCCCGCTAACGGATACTGAAACCGAAGTGACAACGCTGTTTTATTCAACAATTCCCTGGTTCAACTTATTGAAGCCGTTTCTGATTCCTGCGACCCGCACGTTTCTGAATCAGGATCGTGAGATGGTTGTGAAGCAGCAAATTGGACTGAAACACAATCCTGGGCTGATGTTAATCAAAGATGCAGATACTCAGGCGCGTTGGTATTACCAGTTGAAAGCAGAATTTCTGCGATCGCAAACCGAAATGCAATCGTTCGTGAATCCGGTCAAAGAGCAAGTTCTACGCTGGCGCAGTTAAAACTACTACATCTTGCTACGACGAGTTACGTAATCGAAATGGTGTAGCCAAATTTCATAGGCTTGCCTTTTTGGGTTTCAATTTCTTTGGTTTCGGGGCAGGAACCTCATTTGCAGTTAATTGAATGAGATCTGACAGCCACTGTCGATCGTCAAGTTGTTCTCCAATCAGGAAGTGTGGTTTAGCACCTGGATATGGGGGCGCTTCTACAACGCGACCGATCATTGATCGACCACCAGGAGTCGGCTTTATGAACAGTTGATTCTCGCAAACAAGGGCAACGACTTTCTCATCGTAATAAACTGCATATTCGCCAAACATTTTCTTGAAAGAGACTCGCCCTACTTCGTTGATTTGATCCCGGACGTATTCAACGAAGTTCAAATTTGAAGCCATAGACTTTTCTCACTTTGCAAAATTTGGCTGAAACTGATTTGAACCTCAGCACCACTACTTTTTCTGCGGCGATCGACAAACGTAATCCATCACTTTATACGTACTGCTTCCCTGTTTCGGTCGCAGTAGCATTCCCGTATCGCCGTAGTCAAATTTCTCGATCAGCTTGCGGCTCGTCGTATACGCATTCACTTTTCTCAAGCGCTGCGATTGAACCGAGCAATCCGCCGACCAGCGCATCACTGCACCGTGTACAGGCTGATCGACTTTCGCTTCGATCAGCGCATTATTCGCCTCTGGAAACTCGCGATATTCCCAGTACCATACGATCGAACCGTTTCGCTGAATCGAACTCGTATCGACAAAAAATCGATCTTTAACCGAATTCTCAGTGATTTTTGTCCATTCGGCAGATTGAGCCAACGCGGAGCGCGGTGCAAACATCGACACGTTGCCTACCAGCAGAGCAACGCTACCCAACACCGCAGCAGAGCGATTTGCAATGTTCAAAGCTTTCATAGATTCACTAACGGTTAGGTTGAGTCGGTTTTTCGGTAATCGGTGTGGAGCGGCTTGAATCGCGCTTTGGAGTGTCAAGATTGCGAATTGCCTGGAGTGCAAACTGATCTTGGGGACGTTCATCAAGTGCCCGTTGAAAATAAAGTCGCGCTGCTTTTTGATCTTTGCGCTGAACGGCATCATAGCCAGCATTCATATAGCGTTCGTAAAACGTTTGTTTTGCGGTTGGTTTCTCACCCGATGCAGTTTGATAAGCTTTCAGCGCTTTCTGAACATAGGGAGCGATTTCACGCGCGTTGTATTTAGCGGAATCTCCGGTCATCCACCAGGCTGCAACTCGTTGAACCGCGATCGTTTCGTTATTGCCGATCGCTTTTGCTTCTTGCTTCAGCACATCACGCACGACGCAAGTGACAATCGATCGAGCCGTTCCCGCATTTGCTTGAAACTCAGTCGGGGAAATTTCTCGACCGCCGCACTCTTTCGACCATCGGGTAATATTTTCGGGCTTGACTTGCCAATCGCTGTAAAGTCCGGTATTCGGCTTTTCTGGCTTCGAGGCTTGGCGCAGCGCTTCGACCACGCGATCGACTTGCGTATCCGTTAGCTGTGCTGAGGCTGGCAAAGCGATCAAACCGAGAACGCCAATCGCAAGTGATCGCCCAATAAGCTGTTGAAAAACGTGCATAGCGGCTAAATTTCGCATCAATGAAAACGACGATCGTAGACTCAGTTTTTATCTAAAAACGTTTCCCTATGACAAGACGCATCTTGTTCGGGACAAGGAATAGAGCAATCCCAATCTCAAAAAACTATGAAGGAAGAGGGCGCAAAGGTCAATAGAGAAAGTGAAAAACTCGTGGTTTAAATTCAGACAAAAATAGGGGAGCTAGCTTATGACTCCCCTTGATTCGTCGCATTTTGTTGAACGGCGGTTTACTGACTCACGCGCCCAACGACTTGATCTTTCAGCTTGTTGATTTCCTGTCCTAACTCTTGACGGTTCGAGGCTTTGAGCAAATAGCGGTACACAAACCAAATGCTGTAGCCAAGTCCGACAAGTTCAAAAGTCGGCTGCAATAAGGGTACGTCATTGATTGCACCCAAGAGTGCGAGGGTGAGCTTGACCGACACGATCGAGCCAAAAATGAGTCCGAGTGTGATTAAGGGCTTGCGGTACTCTGAGAAAAATTTGCCGAGATATTCGGGCAGCGTTGCTAAAACGGAGTAGGTCTTGTCGGCAATTTCGCGCCATTGTTCGCTGCTTGAATCACTAGAGGAGACGGGCGCTAATGTTCCGGCTTCGTCCATTTTGATTGTCGTAGGAGTTTCGACGACAGTGGGGGTTTCCATTTCTTTCACTTCAGGTTCCATGCTAAATACCTTGGAAACAATAACCTAGTTGTGTTTTGCTGAAGAAAATTTTCCAGCACTTGAACCGTAGCAGAATTCAAAATTGATTTTCGCTATCTCTCAAACATAGCGAAAGTTCAGGGATGAACTTGTCACTTGCAAGATAGATAATCACTCAAAAATCTGAATTCTGTAAACCCTACCCGTGAGTAGATTTACGCTTAGATTCATTCTTAAATAGTTTATTTGTTCTATCTAGGTGTTAATAGCATACTATTCTAGGGGACGATCGAGAATTAATCCTGCTCTCTCACTTATTTTTTACAATCCTGGTGAAATCGAACAAAACCGACGAATTGCCCGCCAAATTTGCGCTTCTTGATTCACTAAGCTGTGGTCGCTTTCTAATTCGATCAGTTCAACCCACGATCGCACTTCTGCATTGGAGCGGCTTTGCTTGATCGGGATCACTTCGTCCTGAGTTCCATGCAGAACCAAAGTAGGAATCGGTTTTTGAAGCTGATCTTCGTCATATTGTGCCAAATCTGACACGATCTCATAATTCAACGGTAATGATCCACCCGTCGCATAGTGATAGATCAATATTGGCTCCCCGGATCGCCATTTCTCCAGTTCAGATGGTGCAAACGTGGGAAGCCAATGATTTAGATAATTGAACGCAGGTGCAAGTAGAACGATGCGATCGACCTGGCTACACTCTTGAGCAATCCAAGCTGCCGTTAATCCTCCAAAACTAGAACCAATCAATGTTGTAGGCTCTTCTGTTAATAGATTTTTGACCTGCTGAATTTGGCGAGTCAGAGTGAGATGTTGAAAATCGTCTTGATTGAGATCAGGAATTTCTAGGGAGAGATGAACGGATCGGAAGCGATCGCGTAATTGGCGGGCTTTGGTCGATTGCGGACTCGATGCAAATCCATGCAGATAGAAGTATTTCATCTCTCCAATGGGTCTAGTAGCTAATCTGTAACGTCACCGAGCCTTCGACCCGCTGTTCACCACTCACGACAGGACTTGGAGCCGCCGCTGTTCGACCCGCTCTTGCATCCATTGCCGCTGCTTCTCTGAAAATAGGTGGAGGTGCAGACGCGCCATTCACCTGAACATTCACAATCTCTTTGCGAGTTAAGTTCAACGCACTAAACACCGCATCCGCTTGCGCTTGTGCTTCTTGTGTGGCTTTACGAAGCGCTTGTTTCTGAGCCGATGAGATCGCGTCATCCGATGCCACAAAACTCACGCCATCAATGCGACTTGCGCCTGCTTTGACTGCTTCATCGATAATGCTGCCTGATTTCTCAGTCGGAACTCGAAACGAGACATTATTCGATCCGACATATCCCACCAGCGTTTGGCGGTTGTTGGTGTAATCGTAGCGAGGATTTAAATTGATCCCCGTGGTTTCGAGCTTATCAACTTTTTGCGATCGCAAAAAGTTGATAACCGAATTCGATCGACGCGCCACTTCTTGCTGAACATCGTTTGCGGTCTTTCCTTCGACTTCGACACCCAAGCGTACCTGTGCCAGTGTCGTTTGAATATCTTCAAATCCGCGACCTGTGACGGTTAATGTTCGCACTAATTTCTCCTGTGCATGAACGGGACTGATCATCGCGAAGCCAATAATCCCAAGCGCGATAGGGACTGCGCTTAATCGTTTCCAAGGTGAATTTTGAACTAGACTCATCATCGTGACTGCTGTACTTAAGAATGTACCTACTTTGCCATCGAATCGAATAAACAGTGCGATCGGTTACGCTTTTCGCAACTCAAGATTGGTTCTGCTTCCGTTCGTGAAGTTTTAATCGAATCTCTGCGTGAACTTCCCGCGTAATTGGATAAAAATAAACCAGCACCATACCGATTAAAAGCGCGATCGTGGGAACAGGCCCGATCGACAATCGAATCGCCAGCAAGACATCATTCGGCTGCACAGGCAAAGGATCTCCACCAGTCGGCTTAACGTATCCCGCCCAATCTAAGCTTTGAAGTACGATCGCCACTGCAATCCCCAAACAAACCTTCTGCAAAAACGTCACAAAGCTGTAAAAAATTCCTTCTCTTCGCTGTCCGGTTTGCAGCTCATCCAATTCGATCACATCCGGCAGCATCGACCAAGGGATCAAATAAGCGACTGATACGCCAAATCCTGACATCACTGCCAATACATACATCAGTGGTAATTGCCCCGGTTGCAGAAAGAACAATCCGCCCTGTGCAATAATCCACAACACCATTCCGGCTGCATAAACGCCGCGCTTCCCGATTCGCTGACTCGCCGCATTCCAAATCGGCAGTACGAGCATTGCCGTCAGTTGAACCGCTAGTACCACGCTCGGCACTGCCCACGGGCTACCCAGCCTCATGTAACTTCCAACAAAATAAGGAATGATTGCCGCTGTGAGTTGAAAACTGAGCCACGAACACAAGTAGATTCCAACCACGAATAAAAATGGACGATTACTAAAAGCAATTTTGAGCTGCTGCACGATCGGAATCGAAACCGATAGCTCTGATTCAGGACGCTGAAGCCCGATCGCTTTCATCCGATCGAACGTCCCCCAAACACACCAAAACAACGGTAACGCTCCCAAAATTCCGCACACGATCCCAATCACGAGATACCGCTGCTGCAAATCTTGAGGAAACATCGATCCGATAACCCCGACCAAGATGACCGATATAATGCTGCCCCCGATCGAGAACGCAAACCGAAAGCTGTTCAAGCTCGTTCGCTCATCGTAATCCTGCGTTAGTTCTGGGGTTAATGCCGTGTAAGGCAAATTGACGACAGTATAGAGCCAACCAAATGCGATCGAGATAAAGGTGTAGTACCAAAACAATCCTGACTGCTGCCCTGCTGCCGTATCGCTGAACTTTGGAACAATCCACTGCAAAAAGAAGAAAACCCCAAACGGAATCGCGCCCGCCAAAATCCAGGGATACCGCCGACCGAGACGCGATCGCGTTTTATCGCTCATCACCCCAACCATTGGATCGTTTACTGCGTCCCACACTTTCCCGACTAGTTGAGTTTGTCCCGCCAGTCCAGGATTTAGCCCCGCAACATCGGTGAGAAACGGCGAGAGGTAAAAAATCAGGATATTTGCCGTGATTGCAGGCCCAAGATCCCCGGCTCCATAAGCAAGTTTTGTTTTCAGATCGAGTTTTTCAGAGACTGCCTCTGGCTGATCAGCGGAATTGTTCATAACGAAGTCGCAGAATCCGGGGTAACAGTTGTATTATTTTCATCGTCTTCGACTGCGCGATTCGCACGTTGAAGAAAAACTTATCTATTTTGACTTCACTATGCCGGATTCCACTCAGTCCGATCTTCATGTCAGTTGGTCAGATTACCATCGCTCGATCGAAAAGCTTGCCGCCCAAATTTATCGATCGGACTGGCAGTTTAATCAAATCGTTTGCTTGGCAAAGGGCGGATTGCGCGTCGGTGATGTGCTTGCCCGAATCTTCGATGCGCCCCTCGCAATTTTATCGACTTCTTCCTATCGAGGCACGAGCCAATCGAGAAGTTCCTTAGTGTTCTCGAAAGATCTCACAATGACCTCGCTGAGTTTGGGCAGTCATGTGTTGTTAGTCGATGACTTGGTGGATTCGGGAGTGACGTTGCAAAAAACGATTCCTTGGCTCGATCGACATTACGGCTTCTACATCGAAGAAGTTCGCACTGCCGTTCTTTGGTACAAAGCCTGCTCTGTGATTAAACCTGATTACTATGTGGACTATTTAGAGCATAATCCTTGGATTCATCAGCCGTTTGAGAAATACGAGAATATGAAACCTGCGGAACTTCTAGAACTTCCAGAATAAATGCATAAAAAAACGGGTTAACTGTGGAAAGTTAACCCGCCAGCTTGGGAACGCGCAGAGAAACTATTTTTGGACAACCAATTTCACATTTGCGTTGTTCAATCCAGGACGCTTGACTTCAGCCAAGGTCTTGTTCACAGCGTACTTTTGGTTGATCGAGTTGATCAGTTCGGTTTGGTTGTGCTTCTTCGCCACACCCCAAAGGTCAGCAATCAAGTCGAAAGAACCATCAGCGTTGCGCGACCAGCCCAAATCATATTCGCCATCGAGAATTGCAACGATGTCAGAGCGGACACGCTGACCGTTGTAGCCACGAACGTCGGCTTCGGTCTTGACCGAGATTCCCAAGTCACGCAGGGAGGACTTGAGGATTTCTGCATCGGTGATCTTGGTGCGAAGAGTGCTAAAGTGAGACATTTTAGGGTTTCCTCCGTGGAAAAGTTAGAAACAACGACAACGTTTAGGTTTTAGGTGTTCTGAAAACTCAATGTACTCAAGCATTCAAAACGGGTGTTCGTAGCGCTGGCTGATGATGCCAGCCTTCCATCCTGTTGGGAAGACAGGAGAAAGCCTGTTAGAACTCAAGTCGCTGATATTCAGCAACTGAGGATGCCGCAGGTCGCGCGCGCTGCCTAGCCCAATCCCGAAGGGCTGTTACCTGCTCGGTCATCGTCTTGGACAACGGCATGGTGGCTCTGGATGCCGCAATGATGTCCAATTGGGTAAACTCTCGATCTTGAGCAAATGCCTCATACATGGCTGCAACTAAGGCTTGCTCAACTTCCGCCCCCGAAAAGCCATCGCAGACGTTTGCGAGTTGGTCGAGATCGAATCGTTCGATATCTCTACGGCGTTTCGTGAGGTGAATTCTGAAAATCTCTTTCCGCTCTTCGGCGTTCGGCAAGTCAACGAAGAAGAGTTCGTCAAACCGACCTTTTCTTAGAAACTCTCCCGGTAGCCGCTCAACTCGGTTCGCGGTTGCCATCACAAACACTGGAGAGGTTTTCTCTTGCATCCAGGTGAGGAATGACCCGAAGATCCGGCTTGAGGTTCCACCATCGGAGTCGGCTGATCCAGTCGTTCCAGCGAATGCCTTGTCCATTTCATCAATGAACAGGATTGCGGGTGAAATCGATTCCGCCGTTTTGAGAGCGTTACGAAGGTTGGCTTCAGATCGACCCACCATCGAGCCATCGTAAACCCGACCCATATCTAACCGCAGCAGGGGCAATCCCCAGAGTCGCGAGGTCGTTTTCGCAATCAAGGACTTTCCACAACCCGGAACGCCTAGAATTAGCATCCCTTTCGGTTGAGGTAATCCATACTCTCTGGCACGTTCTGTAAAAGCGTTCGATCGCTGTTTTAACCAGTGCTTCAGTTCTTCGAGTCCACCGACCGAATCGATCGTTTCATCTTCTTCGATGTACTCCAGAATTCCGTTGCGACGAATCAGTTGCTTCTTCTCGGAAAGAACGATATCAACTTCTTCCTCAGTCAAGCGTCCGGCGGTCACTTGAGCTTTCCGATAGACTTTTTCCGCCTCATCGCGAGTTAGACCCAACGCAGCTTTCAAGAGCTTCTCTCGCGTCTCGGTCGTAATCCGACGAGTCCGAACTTGATCTAACTGAGTGGTAAGAACTTGATTCAACTCGGTCATCGTTGGCATCGGGAAGTCTACTAAAACAACTTCTTTCTCCAACTCGATCGGGATGTTCTGCACCGGGGACATTAGCACGATCGCTTTCTGAGTTCCTTTGAAACTAGAGATCGCATCACGCAACCACCGAGTTACCGCAGGAGAATCAATAAACGGGTGCAAATCTTTGAAAACGAAGATTCCCGGTTCACGCTGGCGCATCACCCACTCGATCGCAGCCTCTGGGGAAACTGTGTTGTGCTGGGTAACACTCCGGGGCTGCCCATATTCCACAATTCCGTGAGTAACTGTCCACAAATACAATCGCTTGGGAGGCTTCGTTTGAGCAAGGATTGAGAGTGCTTGCTCTGCCCGCTCTTCTTCCGAAGTTACAAGATAAATTAAAGGATATTGAGCCTGTAACAGGATATTTAACTCTTCTTGCATAGCCGCGACCCACTAAAAACGGTGCAGATGTGTAAAGCGAACCTCTCAGGTAACGATCACTGTTTGGGAAATGACCCTAGCAGGGAACGACCACCTTTTCCTCACTCGGTGACCCGATCGTAACTGTTGATAACTCATCTTGGAGAACAGAGCCATGCTGCCCTAAAGCAGTTAACTCGCCGTTCCGTAACACAACCGGAGTGGTACAACTGGGACAGTCGTAGATCCGATGCGTTTGTCCATGAGCTTCGTCTTGCTGCTCAACTACCTCCGGGTACATGAGGTAAAAGTTGAGTGCCCTCTCTGCGAGGATAGACATCGCCTCAGAACTCATCGCCGCTTGGATTTTTAGCTTGCGGTGTAATTCAGGCGGGAGATACAACGTAACTTTCTGCTTGTCTTGCATAGAACTTTCAGTCGTTTTACCCGGGTATGCAAATACAATATCTGCCAGATTCGGGGCTGTCAAGACGGTAAGCCAGCATAACAGCATTATTGTTACAATCGTTTACATTATGAAGCAGGGTTTGAGTTGGATTTTAGTCGGAGCGATCGGGTTAAGCGGCTGTGGAGTGCTGCCTTGGGAGCCTGTGGAACCGCAGCAGAGCAGGCTTCCAGATCGGTGGCAAACGTATCGAAATCCTCGGTTTGGGTTTGAGTTTCTGTACCCGGAGGGATGGATCGATTCGATTCCGCCGGAGAATCAGGATGGCATTGCGTTTAATGATCCGAGAAATTCGGGGCTTGAGATTCGGAGTTGGGCAAAGTTAAAGCGATCGAAGAACTCTGCGCAGCCGAAACCAACGCTGAACTTTACAACCGAGCAGGGTATACCTGGACGAATTGATGTCAAGGTTGAGGCACAATCTAGTGTGATGCTGCTGACGATCGCCCACAAGGATGTGGAATATCAGTGGCGTGGAGTTGCTCCAAGTAATCAGTTTGGCAACTATTACCGATTCTTCTCATTCATTGCGAGTCGGTATCGAGTTCCGGAGTAGGGAATGGCGATCGCACAATTCCAACACCTCGCCAAAGCGCGACCGCACTTCAATATCACCAAATTCTCGCCATCTTCAACGCAAATCCTGACATTTCAGGTTCGCAACTAACAGACTTAGGATTATCTAAAATCTCTGAAGGTTGATTCGGTCGATAAACATAGACTTGGCAATTCTTCCGATCGATTAACAATCCCAACCGCACCCCATTCGCAATATATTCCTCCATCTTTTCCTTCAGGCTCGCCAATGTATCGCTACTAGACCGGAGTTCCACCACAAAATCAGGAGCGATCGGGGCAAAAGATGCCTGTTGTTCCGGTTGCAAAGCATTCCAGCGGTCAGACAAGATCCATGCTGCATCTGGTGATCGAGTTGCACCATTGGGTAAGGTAAAGCCTGAACTCGAATCAAAGACTTCTCCGGTTGCATCTGCTTCAGACCAAACGAAAAGCTGTCCGAAGATTCTGCCATTGCGGTTTCCAGTGTCGGAGAAAGCTGGAGGCATTACAATAATTTCTCCATTCGTGTTCCGCTCGATTCGCAAATCGGGATTCGTGCGACAAAAATCATAGAACTGCTGATCGCTCATCTTCGGCAGTGTGGTAAGCGAAGAGAGATCGATCGATAATGGTATCTGTTCGGATTTGACCAGCAGGCTAGTCATCGGTTTAGCTCCATCTAGGAGGTGTTTTTCTAACTCTACTGTTAGAAATCTACGATCGCCCAACTTCAAACGCCTAAATTTCAACGAATCCTATGGACTCCCGATCCAGTTAGCGCTACGATCCTTTTCTCACCAGAGAGTAACTAGATATGTTGGCAAAACGAATTCTGCCTTGCTTGGATGTGAAAGCGGGGCGCGTGGTGAAAGGCGTTAATTTTGTAGATTTGAGGGATGCAGGCGATCCGGTTGAACTGGCACAGGTCTACAACGAGGCAGGTGCGGATGAGCTTGTGTTTTTGGACATTACCGCGACGCATGAGGATCGCGACATTATTTACGATGTGGTGTACCGCACGGCAGAGCAAGTATTTATTCCGTTAACGGTCGGGGGCGGGATTCAGAATTTAGACACGATTAAGAAATTGTTGAGGGCGGGAGCCGATAAGGTCAGCATCAATTCGGCAGCGGTGCGTGATCCGGATTTGATTAATCGATCGAGCGATCGCTTTGGGGTCCAATGTATTGTGGTGGCGATCGATGCGCGGCGGCGAGAAGATCCAACGAATCCAGGTTGGGATGTGTATGTACGCGGCGGTCGGGAAAATACGGGACTTGATGCAATCGCTTGGGCGAAAGAAGTGGCGAAACGGGGAGCCGGAGAATTATTGATTACCAGCATGGATGCGGATGGAACGCAGGCGGGTTATGACTTGGATCTCACAAGTACGATCGCAAAGCAAGTCGAAATTCCGGTGATCGCCTCCGGAGGTGCGGGAAACTGTGAACATATATATCAAGCCTTAACGGACGGTAAAGCTGAAGCGGCGTTACTTGCGTCTTTGTTACATTACGGTCAGTTAAGCGTCGGACAAATAAAGACATACTTAAGCGATCGTCATATTCCGGTAAGACACGCATAGAATGGCGGAACTCGGATAAAACGGTCATTTCCAGCCGACTGATAAGAATTTGCTACCACCAAGATTAGGAATTTCTCTCCTTCGCTCGCGCTCTTACCGAGGTCTACTTTTCTGAGCGTCTGTTACAATACGTAAACTATGGTGATAACAATCTTATTTATTGTCATTGCTCTTGTGGCTTGGGCGCTTCATCTCATGCAAGAAGCGGTCGAGCAAAAGGAGTTTTCCCTGATGCTGGCTGGCGCATTGGTCTCAATGGCAGCTACAGCACTCGTTGGTGTTTACTTTGTGATGGGCAATTACATGGGGTACATCAGTCACCTTTCGCCTCAAGAAACAGCAATGAATCAAGAGACTTACGAATCGGTGGCGCGATACCTCGAAGAACAGGATCAGCTTTATATGACTGCTTCGGCATCTCGATCGATTTCTCAAGTTGTGCGAAACATTTCGCCATAAATTCGGTACGATCTTTGATATCAAGTTTTAACAGATGGGGTGGGTTAGACTGCCCCATTTTTAGTGAGCATCATGAGTTACTACATTTCTCCACGTTTCCTGGATAAACTCGCAGTTCATATCACCAAGAATTTTTTGTCTTTGCCGAATGTGAAAGCGCCTTTGATTTTAGGAGTTCACGGACGGAAGGGTGAAGGCAAGTCGTTTCAGTGCGATTTGGTGTTTGAGCGGATGGGAATTGAAGCCGTGTATATGTCGGCGGGAGAGTTGGAAAGTCCGGATGCGGGAGATCCAGGGCGTTTGATTCGGCTGCGGTATCGGGAGGCAGCGGAATTTGTCAAAGTGCGCGGCAAAATGGCGGTTTTGCTGATTAATGATTTTGATGCGGGTGCGGGACGAGTGGATCAGTTCACTCAGTACACAGTGAATACGCAACTGGTGCATGGAACGCTGATGAATATTGCGGATAATCCGACAAATGTTCAGCTTCCGGGCAGTTATGATTCTGAGCCGACGCAGCGGATTCCGATTATTTTGACGGGGAATGATTTCTCGACGCTGTATGCTCCGCTGACGCGCGATGGTCGGATGGATAAGTTTTTCTGGGAACCCGATCGAGCAGATCGAATTGGCATCGTGGGCGGAATCTTTGAAATTGATCAGGTGGCAAAGGGAGATATTGAGAAATTAGTCGATCAGTTTCCGAATCAATCGATCGATTTCTTTGGCGCATTGAGATCGCGGCTTTACGATGAGCAGATTCGCCAATTGATCGAGACTGTGGGACTCGATCGTATTTCTCAACGAGTGGTAAATAGTACCGAGCGTCCGCCAGAATTCCGTAGACCCGATTTCAGCCTGCCGCACTTGATGGAGGTGGGAACGGCAATCGTAGGCGAACAGAAGCGACTTCAAGAGTTGCGACTGGTTGAGGAATACAATCAGACGGTTCGTAATCGTGGACTCGGTGAAATTAAAATGACACCGCAGCCTGTTCAAAATGGCTCAAGCGAAACAGTTCGATCGAATGGTTCTAGTTACAATGGGCAGGCTTCGAGCAATCGCTTGACTCCTGAAATTGTCAGCGAAGTGAATCGGATTCTGGGACAGGGACAGCGATTAGGAATTGAAGTCGTAGACGATCGACGCTTTAAAGTCAATTCTTGGAACTGTTATGGAATGTTTGAAGGAGATGGAGCCGCAGCGATTTCGGCGTTGGAATCTTGTTTGAACGAGCATCAAAAAGATTACGTGCGGATCGTGGAAATTCGCGATCGTCAACGACTCACAGAAACGATTATTCATCGTCCTAACCGATAGTTATCCTGCTTCAGACACGAGTATGGCGGTAGTATTTGCCCACTGTTCAAGTCTTTTCGCCGCCCACTCTTGCTGTTGGCTCATTTTGGCAGATACTCAGAATTTAGTACCTGTTCAGGGAGATAAGGACAGGCCACGGGGAAAGTTTCTAACAGCAAACCCGTTTCGTCCGCTGCCTGTTCACGAGCATTCATGTAGCATTCAGCAAAAATCTCTTGAAGATAGGGAACTAAACTCGGTGAATCTTTCAAGTCATCGTTCACACGTCGCCGATGTTCTCGAATGCTGCCGCGCCAACCTCCGCTCCTAAACTCTGGTTGATATTGCCATTTCACCAGGTGAAGCAAAATCACGATGAGATTACTTTTTAGGCTTTTTCGCTCCCGTCTAGACATATCTTCGATTTCTTCGATCAAGTTTTGCCAATCGACCGAAGCATAATTTTGAGTTCGCAATTGTTCTGCTGTGGTCTCAATCCAACGCACAAAATCGACCTCGTAAAGACTCTTTTGGCTAGCTTTTAATTCGGTTGACATAGCTCTTGCTGCATATTGCCTTTATTTTTACTCAAAGATCAGGAGTTCGATCGCACAAACCCTGCAATACTTTCTACGAATTCCTGGGTCGATTCGTAAGGCAATACGTTTCGACCCGGAATGATCACACCTTCAGCGTTTGGAAATTTCTGGAGGTAATCGTTTAAGCGATCGCTCACCTTTTCCCCTTTCCCTTCTCGGCTGATACTCGAAGCCTTATCGCCAAATACTGCCAAAACAGGCTGTTGAATTTGCGCCATTCTTTCTATGTAATCTTGTCGCCAAAATCCCGATAAAAACGCAAAAACCGCATGACGACTTTCTAAATCGTCTGATCCCTGTTTCAACGTCGATAACCATTCAGAATCAACCTGAGATTCGCTTGCAAACAATTGGCGAATCGAAAATTTTTTCAGAAATTCAGTCCGACGAGCATAACGGTAAAATCCATTTCCAAACGGGGAATCGAGCAGATTCCAGGCGATCCGATGCGACCGATTTGAAGTGTCTCGACTTAAGAGCGACATTGCAGGTGAGCCACTGAGAACGATCGCTTTAACGAGATCCGGTTCAATTGTGGCAAGCTCGATCGCAACCGGAGATAACGCACCTTGAGCAACGACGATCGCGGGCGTTTTGATCACCGTTTGCAAAAAGAATTTCAGTTGTCGCGCCCAATCGATCGGAGCATAAGCGATTCGAGGCATATCACTGTCACCGCATCCCAAGAGATCTGGGTTATAAATCGGATTCGGTTGCCAAGATTGGGTGAATCGTTGCCAAAACTGCCGCGAGAGTCCAACCCCGATCGGATGAATCAACAGCAACGGAACGCCTTGACCTTCTTGAAAGTCATACGCGCACCGATATTGATTCCATTGATAAAACTGTGTTTTGTTTAATTGCTGCATTTCTGTTCCTCCGCTTCCATCCTAAAGGGAAATTCGGTGTGAATTTGCCATCGTTGTCCGTCGTGTTTGAGCAGCGTGAGGTGAGACGCGATGAACTCGAAATGAAGCGATCGATCTTTAAACTCCTGCCACGCAAGTTTGAAATTTTGTTTAGTCAAATCTCGGAACGCCACCGTCATGTGGGGTGCATACGGACGAGATTTTTCTTTCGGATCAATAAGCTCGATCGAGTTCTCTAAATGCTGAATCAAATTCCGGTGAAGTGTCAGAAGCGCATTAGTTCGATCGACATTAATGTAAATCACACGCGGCGGAAAAGCACCAAATCCATCGAGTTCAATCGGGATTGGAACTTGAGATTGTGCAAAGCTCTCAATCGATTCTCTCAGTGCTGCAAAATGCTCATGTTGCCACCGAAACGGCGGTTGTAGCGTGATATGCGGAGGTGATTTGAATGCGTGGCGACTGGCATAATACTGATCAAAATAGGATTTAACTTCAGTAGCATATTGTTGAATCGCTGGTGGGGGAAGCAGTGCGATAAAGAAAAGTGGCTCTGTGTTCATGAAACGATTTTTGCACGAAAAATTTAGACTTATGCCCCATAAGTCCTGTAAAACTTTACTCTGATGCTGCGGTGATCCGATTAAGCTACAGCATAGAACCCCGTTGATAGAAAATGATAGAGGAAATGGGTCAATGCCTTGGTTCGTCAAAATTGAAGAAGGAATCGTGGATAAAGCGATATTTGATCAGTACGTTCCCGCCCACAAAGCCTTTGTTAAAGATTTAATCGACAAGGGTTACGAAGCAAAAACAGGGTATTGGGGTTGCTTTGGCGGCGGGATGTTGGTTTTTAAGGCGAAATCGATGGCTGAAGCCGAAAAAATCGTAATGGAAGATCCGCTAATTCGTAATCAGTGTGTGCATTACAAGCTGTACGAATGGAAAGTTGTGGTGGAATGAGTTGAGAAATTGTCAGCAGACGATCGTAGAGAGTGCTATGCTAGAAAGCGACTCGGATCTATGCGATCGTAACGCCCAAACTTTGTCAGGACCGGAAGGTAGCAGCAATACGGGATGCTTATGATAGGCGTAGTCTCCGGGTCACCTTCGTTTTAAAGGGTCGGTTTTCTACACCGAACACGGGAAGTTTTCCACTAGGCAACTCATAGAATTCTGCATATCTTGGAAGAAACGACTACCAGGAGCGCGATCGTTATGGGTTTGGGAGATTTGGTTCAAAAAGCGATGTATTTGGGAATTGGCGTTGCTTCCTACGCTGGAGAAAAAGCGGGGGAGAAACTCACCGAACTACGGGCGCAGGTTCAAAAGGTTGCGGATGAAATGGTCGATCGAGGTGAAATGAACGCAGAAGAAGCGCGTCGATTTGTGGATGAAATGGTGCAACGAGCGCAGCAATCGACTCCAAGCGTTTCCAAGTCTGAAGACCGACCCGCAGAGCCGCGCAAGATTGAAATTTTAGACGAAGAAGAGCCGACACCGCCGCAGACGACAGTAGATGAGATGCGGCAACAGGTAACGGATTTGCAGGAAGAGCTGCGGCGGTTGAAGAAGGATTAATTTCGAGATGTTTGATCGTGCAAAACTAATCTAGACGAAACGATCGGACATCCTATGAACGAAAAAAGAGTTGCGCTAGTTACGGGTTCGACCTCCGGCATTGGGATGGCGATCGCAAAACAGCTTTCCGAAGATGGCTTTACGATCGCCTTTCATTCCAAATCTTCAGTCGAAGTGGGTCAAGCGTTAGCACAAGATCATCCTGCTGCTTCGTACACTCAAGCTGATTTAGCTGACCAAAACCAGGTGCGTCATCTGATCTCTGATGTCCTATTGCATCATGGTCGTCTAGATGTCCTAGTAAATAATGCAGGAATTAATACAGTCATTCCACATGGCTCTCTCAAGGAAGCTTCAGCAGAAATTTGGCGCGAACTCTACGAGGTTAACGTGATTGCGCCTTGGACACTGATTGCAGAAGCTGAGGGCGCACTCCGCGAATCATCATACCGCGATCGTCCGAGCTGCATTTTGAATATTAGCTCTCATGCAGGCATTCGTCCTAAAGGCGCTTCGATCCCTTATGCCGCAAGCAAAGCGGCTCTGAACCACATGACGCGGCTGCTTGCACTGAGTCTTGCACCCCAGATTCGTATCAATGCTATTGCGCCTGGATTAGTCGAAACACCGATGACTGAGAACTGGACAGCGGCGCGAGAACTCTGGAAAGAGCGATCGCCAATGGGACGAGGAGCGCAACCCGCAGAAATCGCTCAGTTAGCCTCAATGCTGATTGCAAATAACTATTTGACTGGTGAGATTGTGATTTCTGACGGTGGTTTGAATTTGACTTGATTATTTCTTGATGGTCGTGGAAAAGTCCTCAAACCAGCCTTTACGTTTGAAGAACAGAACTAAACTGACCGCGATCGCAATCATTACTGCCAAACAAACCGGATAACCCCAATACCAATTCAATTCCGGCATATTTAGCGGCGACTTCTCTGGATTAAAGTTCATTCCATAAACGCCAGCGACGAACGTGAGCGGAATAAAGATCGTTGAAATCACGGTTAGCACCTTCATGATTTCATTCATTCGATTGCTGACAGAAGAGAGATATACATCCATCAAACTGGCTGCCAGTTCCCGGTAAGTTTCCACCATGTCCAAGACTTGAACGGTATGATCGTAACAATCGCGCAGATAGATTCGGACATCATCGTTAACGAGCTCAGGGCTACTGTCACGCACGAGAGAATTGATCGCATCGCGAAGGGGCCAAATCGATCGACGTAATGTCAGCAATTCTCGTTTGAGCGCGTGAATCTTCTCTAACGTCTGCCGAGTCGGACTCGCAACCACTTCATCTTCGAGTTCTTCAATTTCTTCGCCGTAGACTTCGAGAATCGGGAAAAAGCCATCGATAATTGCATCCAATAATGCATACGCTAGATAATCGGCTCCGCGTTTGCAGATTGTGCCTTTAGCGCTGCGAATACGATCGCGCACCATATGAAAACAATCGTGCTCTGGCTCTTCCTGCACCGTCAGCAAATAGTGTTTGCCCAGAATGAAGCTCACTTGCTCTGAGTAAAACCCTGAACCCGATTCTTTCAGCACTACCATCCGCGCGATGATTAGAATCTGATCCCCGTATTCCTCAACTTTCGGGCGTTGAGGCACATTCACCACATCTTCTAAAACCAATGGATGTAAGCCAAAAACGCGCCCTATCCTGATTAAAATATCCTCGCTTCCTAATCCCTTCACATCCACCCAAGAAACGGAATCAGTATCGAGATAACGGGCGCAGTCCTCTGGCTGTTCGACTTCAAATCGAACCGCGCTATCGCTGTTGTAATCGATCAGCACAATCACTGGAGGCTCCGCATCTTTGGGGATGCTCAACGTGCCGGGGAGCGTTCCTGGCGCATCGTAGTGATAATCGATCGAACGGTCATCGTCGGGCTGGGCGATGAAACTTGTATGCTGAAGGTGCTTTCCGACCATGCCGAGTCCTCTTACAATTAACGGAAGATTTGTGGTAAGCCAGTCAAACTCAGTTATAAACGAATTTGATATGCTTCTATCGAGTTTGAAACAGGTAGTGTCCCTTTGACTGAAACGCCCCAGCATTCTCCCTCTGCTTTAGGACTTTGGAGTCGCCGCTTAATTGCTGCCATTTTACTAGGAGGGCAAGTAATTGTTCATTTGCTGTCTGGTAAAATTCATCGCCGCAATACCGTAGAGCAGATGGCAACGGTTGGCCCTGAATCGCTGCTAATTGCGCTGATTACTGCGATGTTCGTCGGGGCGGTGTTCACGATTCAGGTGGCGCGTGAGTTCATCAATTTGGGAGCGGGAACGGCGGTTGGGGGAGTGTTGGCGATTTCGTTGTCGCGGGAGCTGGCCCCGGTGCTGACGGCGGTAGTTTTGGCGGGACGAGTGGGGTCTGCGTTTGCAGCGGAAATTGGGACGATGAAGGTGACAGAGCAGATTGATGCGTTGTATATGCTGCGGACTGACCCGATCGATTATCTTGTGATCCCGCGTGTGCTTGCTTGCTGTTTGATGTTGCCGATTTTGACGCTGCTTTCTCTTGTGACTGGAATGGCGGGCGGGATGTTTATTGCAGACTGGCTATTTGGCATTTCGCACACGATTTTTCTCAACTCAGCTAAGGATTTTTTAAGCGTTTGGGATTTGTGTAGTTCTCCAATTAAGGGATTTGTGTTTGGGTCGATGATTGCCGTGATTGGGTCGAGTTGGGGACTAACGACGACGGGCGGGGCGAAAGGAGTTGGACAATCGACAACGACGGCAGTTGTGACTTCGCTGCTAGCAATTTTTATTGTGAATTTCTTTCTGTCGTGGCTGATGTTTCAAGGTCCAGGAAGCGCGATCGGTAAAGGTTTATAATTTCCTTCTCAGAACGCCTGTACTTCTGAGCGATTTTTTTGTATGGTATTCGCATCAGGGAAAAATCATTTGCGGGTCTGAAGCGAGATGCAGAGTGATCCGCCAGAATAGATCTTGACGCTTTTCTACATCTAGTGTTTCATAGTGAAGCGGCTCGGAAAGAGACGCTACATCTAAGAAGTGAATTGCCCTATTTTGAGACAGTCCTATGGTTTCGCAAGTTGAAACGCCTGTATTTGACGCTCCACTACCACGCAACCAGACGCGCAATTTGAAGGTGGAAGGATTGGTGCAGGTGTTTACGTCGTTTCATCGCAGTTTCTTTACGAGCGTGATGGCGCAATCAATGCGGATTGCAGGACAGGGAACCCCAGTTTTGGTGGTGCAGTTCTTAAAGGGCGGAATTGGGCAGGGATACGATCGACCGATGCAGTTGAGCCAAAATCTCGATTGGATTCGGTGCAATGTGGCGCGCTGCATTGATACGCCGCAGATCGATGAGGATGAAGCTCGATCGTTGCTCGAATTGTGGCAGCATACGCGCCGTGTGGTTGAGCAAAGTCGATACGATCTCGTGGTACTCGATGAATTGAGTTTGGCGATTCGCTTTGGGTTTATTCCAGAGGCGGAAGTGCTGGACTTTTTGCGATCGCGTCCGCGTCATGTTGATGTGATTTTGACGGGCCCTGATATGCCCGAAGCCCTTTTAGATGTAGCCGATCAAATTACAGAACTGCGTCGCACTCACCAACCCTAAAACACTAGCATCATGATCAAGAACGATACCTGGATTACGCAGATGGCACGCGAAGGCATGATTGCGCCATTTGAACCTCAGCTTGTACGACGGAGCAATAATCTCCCCGTGATTTCATACGGGTTAAGCAGTTTCGGCTATGATCTCCGATTGTCTTCTACAGACTTTCGTATCTTTAGGCACATTCCTGGAACAGTTGTAGATCCAAAAGACTTCAATCCTGAAAATCTAGAACCTGCGAAACTGTACACCGATGACAATGGCAGCTATTTCATCCTTCCCGCTCACTCCTATGGGCTTGGGGTGGCTCTTGAGCGATTAGATCTACCGGACAATGTGACTGTTGTCTGCTTGGGCAAGAGTACTTATGCTAGGTGTGGGATCATTGCGAATGTAACCCCTGCTGAGGCAGCATGGCGAGGACACTTGACCTTGGAATTTTCAAATTCATCAAGTGCTGATTGTCGAATCTATGCAAATGAGGGCATCGTACAGTTGCTTTTCCTTGAAGGTATTCCGTGCGAAGTTAGTTATGAGAGCCGTAGAGGCAAGTATCAAGATCAACTCGAAAGCGTTGTTCTTGCTCGCGTTTAATTGCATAACTCAAATTCACCAACGCTCAACGTAATGTCTTCTGAGTCAACTTTATCCCGTCTGAAAAACTGGGTGAAAAATTTTCACCTCGAACTGTTAAAGCTGAGATCAGAAGACATACGAAGCTGCATCTATTTCTGCGCCGCTTGCAGCACTTGGAAGGTAGTTGCGATTGTGAGTATGATCGTAAAGATGGTAAGCACAATCGTAAAATAAGTCTGATTTACCTCAATAAAATCTTTAGCTTTGCTAAATGGATCTTTTTTAGGAGAGCCAAAAATTCTCTGCCCACTTTTACTATATGGCACAGCTTTACCCTCAATGCCAAGCACGTAAAGTGTGCAAAATTTCTGTCCCTTTTTGAGAGTCACAGTTCTTTTTCCTAGATTGAATACTGTGATGAGAAGTCTACCTTCATATCCAGGATCTACTTTCGACGAGGTGTTGGACAATCCATCTTGTAAAAGAGATACTTTCGGAACTATGTGACCGAACCGAGTCTTGGGAAACTGCACTGATTCTGCTGTTTCGATGATTACAGCAGCTCCAGGTTGAAGGCTGATTTGATCGTCCTCTCGCAAATCAGTTTTACCGCGCTCTCTGTGATCTCTATACTCATCACCAATTCTTAAGTCATAACTTGCATTGCTAGATTGCGTGTCGCAAATTTGAGCAATGTCAAGATTTTGTATAAAAATTACGGTTCCGTCCAAGCCACCTTCGTCTGAATACTCCTGTCTATTTTCCACAATTGTCCTGTCATCACCATTCAAGACGAAAGGGATAACGCTCATTGCTTCACTCTCCTATACGAAACGACATCAGAATTTAGTAAGAAATGCTACTAAGCTTGTACAGAGCGATTGTAGCGATAAGGTATATTTTATGCTCCTGGGTTGCAGGAGAAATTTGAGATTACAGAAGAAATTCAAGAATCGAAGGACTTCATCTCAATTTGATCGCTTTCTCTGCCAAGCAAAATAACTTTCCTGCAAATCTTGAAGAAAATAATTTCGTCGTAAACTGCGCCATTCGTGTGCCGCATTTCTAAACACTTCTGACAATGCTGGAGACGCATAAGAAAGACGATCGAAGAATTGAATCTTCAGATTCTCAGACATCGCAAACGAAATTGTGTGAATTAACTCGATCGCATTCTCCCCAACAATATGTGCGCCTAAAATGGAACCATCACGACGCACAATCAATTTACACAGTCCGGTAGTTGCTCCGGTGATCTGTGCTTGCATCAATGAGTTGAATGGCTGACGCAATACAATCACATCACGACGATAACGGCGAACGGCTTGAGTTTCAGTCAGTCCGATCCAAGCGAATTCGGGATCAGTAGCAACCGATTGAACAACGCGATCGTAATCGACTTTGAAAATCGGAAGCGATGAGAGATTTTTCAGAACGGTATCTGCTTGATAACGCGCGACTGATTGCACCGGATGAGCGATCCAGTACACGCGCGGGTGAGTTGTTTGTAAGCGATCATTGAGTTGAACAGGGGATTGAATGTCTAGCGCTTGGATATTGAGGCTTGAAACATTCTGATGCCATCCTGCTGCAACTAGAAGTTCGTCGGCTTCGATCGTATAGTTCTCAATTTCAATAACTTTTCGATCTCCGTTCTGGCGAATTGCTCGAATGTGCAGCGCGTTAATAATTCGGATTCCTTCGGCTTCGAGTGCGGCTTGAACAAGGAAAGCAGTTTCGAGATCGGCGATCGCTAATAAATGCGGTTGCCGAATCAGCATCGTCACCTGTGCGCCCAATCGTGAATACAAATGGGCAAGCTCAACCCCGATCGGATCATCGCCAATAATCGCGATCGATTCAGGAATTGTTGTAACGGTCGAGTCTGGCGTGAGAAATTGAACTGCTGATGACTCCACCATTTCAGAAACGATCGGCGTGTAATCAGTGGCAATCAAATAAGAACGCGCTTTCAGGATTCGCTGACTCACCGCAAATCCGGTCTGTGGCTTGCGGCAAAACTCACCGGAACCCGAAATGAACTCAATTCCCAATCCTTCTAGTTTCGCGCGATCGTAGAATTCCTGATGAGATTGGGCGACCGTATCAATGTAGCGATTCACCGAATCAAGTTGAAGCGATCGCAAATCGGAATCGAAAAAGGAACGAGATCGGGAAACCTGATGAATCGTTTTTGCGAAATGAGAAAGAACGCGATTACGCGCAAATTTCGGCTGACAATTTTGCTCTACAAGGGCGACTCTTGCTCGTTTTCGAGCCGCTTCGATTGCAGCATAAATTCCAGTCTCGGACGATCCAATAATTACGAAATCATATTCAGCAGGCATGAAGTCAGCCCATCGATCAAACGTTGATTTTCTGAAGGTAGGCGAACTGCCACTCGAAAATAGCGATCGCCTAATTCCGGGAAACTAAGGCAATCCCGAATAAGAATCTTATCGTGTTCTAGTAACTGTTTCTGTAACTGTGAGCCGGAACGTTCAGATTTAACCAGATAATAATTCGCAACACCTGGAAGCGGTGACAATCCCGGAATTGCGTTCAATCCCTCAAAAAGCTGTGGACGAGCCGCATTCAGCCAGTCAAAGGTTTGTTTCTGAAATTCATCATCCTGTAAAACCGCTTCAGCCGCAGCCGCAGCCAAAGTATTCACCGACCATGGATCGCGCCGTTGTTGCCAAGTTTTGATCCGCTCGGGATGTGCGATCGCATATCCAAACCGTAATCCCGGCAACGCATAGAACTTGGTTAGCGATCGTAAAATCACCAAATTCGGATAGTTCTGCACTTCCGAAATCAAACTCTGTTCTCGATCAGGCGGCAAGAAGTCCATAAACGCTTCATCCACCACGACCAATTCAAACCGATTTAACTGTTCGAGAATCCAAGCACGATCGAACAATTTTCCAGTCGGGTTGTGCGGATTGTTTAACAGCAGCCCAGCAGAATGTTGAAACTCGGATTGCTCAACGGGACAGCACTCAATCTCCGCACCAAAAGCTTTCAGTGCGCGGAAATAATCGCCAAATGCAGGCGTGAGCAGCACCGTTTGAGCCAGTTCCGCCAAATCCCAACACGCCCACGTCAGCAGCTCCGCCGACCCATTACCGGGCAAAATCCAATCCGGGGAAAGCTGGTGGATCTGAGCTAGCATCGATCGCACCCGCTGATAGTTTGGATCAGGATAATCCCGTAATAGAGGCAAATGGGCTTGGATTGCATCCATTGCCGATCGAGGAGTCCCTAAAGGGTTGATACTGGCAGAAAAATCAAGAATTGCATCGGGGGAACAGCCAACCAGACCTGCTGCCCAAGATAAATTTCCCCCGTGCGCTGGACGAACCAAAATTGTTTCCTGCCAATTTACAACAGTGAGCGAATCAAACTTAGTCTTCGGGTGCAACTTTCTCTTTGAACAGCTTGCCCGCTGAGAATGCCGGAACGCGAGTTGCCGGGATTTCCATTTTGTCTCCGGTTTTCGGGTTGCGTCCTTCCCGCGCTTTGCGTTCGCGTGATTCAAACGAGCCGAAACCTACCAATGTTACTTTATCGCCTGACGACACTGCATCGACGATCGTTTCGATCGCGGCTGACAGGACTGCATCAGCTTGTTTTTTCGTGACACTTGCTTTTTCTGCCACTGCATCAACGAGTTCACCTTTGTTCATAAGAGTCTCCCACGAGAGTTAAAGAAGGGTCTGCCGTCTCATCTGAGACGGGTTTTTGAAGTTCGAGTTTAGAGAGTTCAGATCGCCTGAAACTCCGATTCTTTCGAAATTTCAATTGCTCATTCTATAGGTTGTTTCCAAAATGTGAACGTCTGAAAGCTTTAAGTTATATGGATTTCAGAAACATTTTTCGGTTTTTCGGCTTTTAAGTAAGTATTTATACTCGAAAAATCAGTTTTCCTGATCAAAGATTGCTGAAGGTTAACGATTTGGCAATATTCATCAGCGATCGAGAGTCATTGAGAAAAGCGCGATCGACGACTGATTCAGTCTCACCTGAGACAGGTTGAAGAACGAATGAATCTGAAGAGACGATAAAATATAGTTAGCCTAAATCTTAAAACCTGGAATGAACATTCCAGAAAATCCAACGAATTCTGATATCCGTGATGCTCTCTTACAACTTGGCGACAAAGTTGAACAGCTTGACGAAAAGTTTGACGAGAAATTCGACAAACTGGATGAAAAAGTCGAGAGACTTGATTACAAGTTTGATATTTATCAGAAAGGTACAGATGCGATGGTACGGATGGCAACCACAATTATTATTGCTGCCGCATCGGTTCTAATTTTGTCTAACCTTAGTCCTGCAATTTCAAAAGTTGTCACAGCACTCCCGGCAAATTAGCGATCGACAATTTCCCAATCTCAAATCTGATCTGGATCAAGTCCCATCTGCCGCAATCGTTCTGCTAATTCATCCGCTCGCTGTTGCGCTTGATCTGCCCTCGATCGTTCTTGTTGCAGTTGTTGATCGAGTTCGACATAACTCAAAAACTTCTCACCATCCGGTCGATAAATTTCCATCGGATTCAGCGTCGCATCGAATTGAATCCCAAGTCGAGGACTGGTATAGACTGAGAAATCTCCAATTTCTTCTAGAAAGACTTCTCTTCGGAGCCAGCCGCGTAACCGATTCGTATCCGGATCGTAGAGATAATATTCCTCGACGTTGTAGCGATCGTAAAACAATAATTTCTGATCCATCTCCTGTTGCGTATTGTTCGGAGACAAAATCTCAAACACAACTTGAGGCGGAATGTTTCCTTCTCGATGTTGAATATAAGAACCTCGCGCTGCACCATTCACACCAAGCGGATCGCCTTTTGGTCTGCCAAACACAACCATCGCATCCGGTGCAACCCGAATTTTTATTTTTCCTTCAACTGGATACCAGAGCAAATCGCCTGCAACAAAGACATTCGGATCGTCTTTAAACATCAGATCTAAATTCTTCTTGATTAAAACGATCCATTCAAACTGCTTGGTATTATCCGACATCGGTTTGCCGTCGCTTTCCGGGTAAATCAGTTCCGATTTGATTTCAGAAACCATAATCTACATCCAATCGACTGCAAATTTTCGTTCTAACAAGCCCAAACCCAAATCATCTGAAGACAGCGATCGTACTTCATACAATGCCATCATATCTTTCAAACTCGGATTGCCCCGACTCGCACCCGTCAAACCTTTCGCAATCAACAAGCCACAAATCCCTTTTGTCTTTTTGCATCGCTGATCCCATTTTTTCCGCGCTTGAGCATGAGTCGGATCGTCCTCATCAAACTCGCCAAATAAATGTAAGTCGCCGTTCTGCGTTAGAAGCAAGCCAATGTCGTATCGATCGCCCGCGAACGGATCAGATCCCGGATTAAAACAGATTCCACCCAGTCCACCCGATGTTTCAATTTCTTCGATCATTTGCTTTGCTTTCGGGCGCGAGGTCTGAATCAAAATAATCGGCAAACCGTCACCCGCTTGAGTGGGGGCATCGAGTTGAGAATGATCGGCGCTCGATCGCAATTGTTCCACTATTTCCCACGGCACAACGCCCAAACTGAGAAAAGAATTTTCGGGAACCAAATCATCCCGAATCGTCGGCATTTCACTCAGATCTGCTTCATCGTCGTCAACCATCGCGTACAGTTCTTCCGCGACTTCCGGCAGGGTTGATACTTTGACCGCAATCGTGTCGCCTTCGGGAGAGGGAATCTTGAATCGGCTACTAATCGCGGGGAAATCATCGTTCATCAACTTGCGGCGATGACTTTTGAGAAATCGATGAAACGCTTCCAGAGCTACGAGAAACGCCATCGCTTCTTCTTCATAGAGAAACGATCGAATCCCTTCCAACGGATGCAGATTGCCAAAGACAGGTTTGAGAACAGGTTCGATCGGCAATACTTCTGAGTCGTCGTCGAAGTCTTCATCCTCGTCATCGGTTTCGTAAGTGAGAAACAAACAATCTTGAGCCAAGAACGCCTCTTCCATCCGATCCATCGAATCGTTGGAGAGAACGCGCTGACGAAATTGTTTGAGCGAATCGAGCGATCGATAAAGCAAAACCCCATACTCCATGCCCAACATCCCCATCACCGAGGCGTAGACACAGCCCAAATCCCATCGATTTAATTCAATCTCTAAAATCTTGTGATCTGGCAACAGCGACCAAGGCGCATCCTCCCACAGCAAATCCGCTTTCGCTAACAATTCTTCTGCGAACTGTGGTGGTAATGCAGGCGGGTGGGCATTCGTCGCGTCTTGGAAGCCTCGGAAGATCTCATCAATCAGCGGTAATTCTGGCACGTAATCCAGCGCAATATCGAGATCTTGAAGCACCCCTCTTAAATAAAAGAGCGTTTCTCGATCGCGGACTACAATCTTTTGCGGTCGAGCAGGTTTTGCCGGATTGTGGGGATGCTCCATCGCGCGTAATAGCGTTCTAACGATCGCTTCATGTCCCGTTTCTACAGGCACAACATCCATCGCACGTACCACGCCCTGAGAACCATCCACCCAGAGAATACATTCGCCCTCTGCCGTTGGAGATTCAGACCAGGCTGGGTCAATCGGCGCAGCGGAAGTCAGCACTCGTCGATCGCCTTCCCAGACCGAGGAAATCTGAGGTAATTCTAGCAATCGACGATGAGTAGAAGGGTTGAGACCAGTCATAACCAAGCCATGAACGCGATGGGGAAATGCTGCTCAGAAAGCAGTAGACTTTATCTTAATCCGTTCGCCCTGTCTCAGCACTGAAACGATTAAGGTTCTGCAATGTTTGAGAAATGGAGGCGGATTCGGATCGTTTCTACAGCGCTTTTCAATGTCGCGTTTTAGGCTTTGGAGAGCCGATGCAGCCACATGAAGTTTGAGCCTTCGGGCGAAGCAGTTCGCTGAATCAAATTGTAAGAATACGAGAGATTTTCACCGGATAAGTCATTGCGATAACCAGAGTCAAACCATTCGCCAAATGGATCATTTACGCACAGCCCGGTTTGATCATATCCCCGCACTACAATGATGTGCCCAAAGCTGGTGAAATATCCATGCAAAATACAGGGCTTTCCCTCAGCGATCGCTTTTCGGATGTCTGACATTCGCCCTTGTAGGGTCAGATCATCTTTCAGCCCATAGTTCTCTGCCATCACTGCTAGATCTTCAGGGTCATGGCGGCTTAGTCCTTTATTTTCCATGTAGCGATACAGTTCATCCTCAAACTGCATGGCGTTTGTGCGCTTTGAGATCCGAAAGTAGCGCATCACCATTGCAAAGCTCGTGACATTGCAAGCTCCTTTCGGGTTTTCAGCATTATTAAGCTGCGTATGATAAGGAACATTCAACAGCTTCGATTGAGGGAGCAGTAAGTTTGGAACTCCAATGCTAGGTCTACGCACAAAGTTCTTCACTTGACCGCGTTGATTGTAAATCTGAATGTGGGGTTGATAGACATACCAAGTATTCCGGGGTGGATTGCCTAAAAATCGATCAACTAATGCAATCCGAACATGATTGCTTCCAACGGGTTTGTAGGAGTGAACTTCAAACTCTTCGCCTGCTGGAATAGTGACTTTATCTTGAATCGATAGCTCAGAGGAATCGACTGGCGATCGTTTAAACGTTGTAGATTGCAGAACTTTAAGCTTCATTACATTAACCTCTCTAGTGTTCTCAGTTTGCCCAAGAATTGAGTGAATTGAAATGATACACGCACCGGAAGCTGTTGCTGCGCTCGAATTTCTTCCTGCTACTCCGACTTGAGATAGATTAGGCGATCGATAGGATTCGAGTACTGTGACAGCAAGCCGCTTGCAACATTTCTCAAAGGACTGAGAAATGCGGTTTGAACCTTACACCCATCAGTATTGCTATGAAAATAGGGGCTTGGTATCTAGGCGACGATCACGCTGAGTTTACAGTCTGGGCACCGCGATCGCAGAATGTGACGCTGGAGTTGGCGGATCGTTCGATCAAATTAGCACAGAAAGATCAAGGATATTGGAGCGCGATCGTTTCGGATGTCAAACCTGGAGCGCAGTATCGCTACCGATTAGACGATCAACAGGCTTATCCTGATCCTGCATCACTATCACAGCCGTTGGGTGTACATGAAGCTTCGGAATTGGTAGATCATCAGTTTGAATGGCACGACGCGCAATGGTCGGGGATCGCTCTAGAAGACCTAGTGATCTACGAATTGCATATTGGAACGTTCACGCCAGAGGGATCATTTGAGGCAATCATTCCGAGATTGCAGACGCTGAAGGAACTGGGCATTACTGCGATCGAACTGATGCCGATCGCTCAGTTCCCTGGAGATAGCAAAACTGATGATCCAAAGGCTTATCGAAATTGGGGCTACGACGGCACTTATCCGTATGCCGTACAGAATTCTTATGGGGGTGTGGTTGGGCTGAAGAAGCTAGTCGATGCTTGTCATCAGCATGGAATGTCGATCGTTTTAGATGTGGTGTACAACCATTTTGGCCCTGAAGGAACCTACATTCAGCAGTTTGGCGACTACTTTACTGAGACATACAAAACACCTTGGGGCAAGGCAATTAACTTTGATGATGCTTATAGTCATTGTGTTCGCAACTATTTTCTAGAGAATGCGCTGTACTGGCTGAGAGAGTTTCATATTGATGCACTGAGATTAGATGCAGTCCACGCGATATATGACTTGGGTGCGCGGCACTTTTTAGCAGAGCTAGTTGATCGGGTTGATGAACTATCACAACAGCAAAATCGTAAGCTTTACCTGATTGCTGAAAGCGATTTGAATGATGTCAAGTTGGTTCGATCGAAGCAAGCAAACGGCTATGGCTTAGATGCACAGTGGAGTGATGATTTTCACCACGCTTTACACGCATTGCTAACTGGAACCGACGTTGGCTACTACCAGGATTTTGGAACTTGCGAAGATTTAGCAAAAGCTTACCGTGAAACATTTGTGTACGACTGGAAGTATGCGCCACATCGATCGCGGTTTCATGGTGCGCCTGCGATTGATTGTCCGATGAGTCAATTTGTGGTGTGCATTCAGAACCATGATCAAATTGGCAATCAAATGAAAGGTGAACGGCTTTCGCAATTGATTTCATTTGAAGGGTTGAAGTTAGCAGCAGGCGCAACCATTCTTTCACCTTATATTCCGCTGCTATTTATGGGCGAGGAATATGGCGAAGAAGTCCCGTTTACTTACTTTGTGAGCCATTCCGATCCAGAGCTAATTCGCATGGTGCAGCAAGGTAGAAAGCAAGAGTTTAAACATTTTCATTATGATGGTGAGCCGCCTGATCCAGAGTCTAAGGAAACGTTCCAAGCGTGCGTTTTGGAATGGGAACGACATCAGGAAGGGAAATACAAAGCGCTATGGCAGTTTTATCAGAAATTGTTAGAAATGCGACGATCGCTGCCTGCGTTGGTGAATCGTGATCGCAGTTCGGTTTCGGCGTGTGCTGAAGAAGAAAAGAAATTGATTTGGGTAGAGCGATCGAGTGCTGAACAAACGCTGATAATTTTGATGAATTTTAATCGATCGGATCAGTCGTTTGAGTTTCCAGACGGGAATTGGCGGAAGTTGCTTGATTCAGCAGATGAGCGCTGGATGGGCAAAAGTGCGATCGCTCCAGACAAGGGAGAACAGGGCGATAGCGCTCAAGTCAGCGCCCAAAGTTTCATCATTTATGAACATTATTAATTGAGGATTTATGAGAATTCCACTCGTAACTTATCGAATTCAACTCCATCAAGGTTTTCAGTTTGAAGATGCTACCAAAATCGTTGGATATTTGGCAAAGCTAGGGATCTCTGATTTTTATGCGTCACCGATCTTTAAAGCGAAAGCGGGCAGTACTCACGGATATGATGTCGTTGATCCGACTCAACTCAATCCTGAATTGGGCACACCTGAAATTTTTGAGCAATTAGTAGATAAGCTACAGCATCACAATATGGGATGGGTGCAAGACATTGTGCCAAATCATATGTCCTACGACCGCGATAATCGCTATCTGATGGATGTATTAGAAAATGGATTTGACTCAGATTATTCGCAATACTTTGACCTAGCTTGGAATTCTCCATTTAGAAGTAGTCGCGATCCGATTTTAGCGCCATTGCTCGGCGATTTTTATGGTTCTTGCTTGGAGAATGGAGATATTCAGCTTCAGTATAATCAAGACGGTTTGACGGTCAATTATTACAATTTTCGCGCTCCTTTGAGGCTCGAATCTTATTCAATCTTTCTCACACATGATTTAGGAAAATTAGCCAGAGCATTAGGAAGACGGCATCCTGATTTTGTTAAGCTTCTTGCCGTTCTTTATATGTTAAAAAGCTTGCCTACCGTGTCAGGAGGTAAACAGAGACAGGATGAAGCCGAATTTGTTAAAGGTCTTCTCTGGGAGTTGCACGAGGGCAATCCTGAAGTTAAGTCTTTTATTGGTACTAACATTCAGTTCTTTAATGGTGAAGCAGGAAATCCGCAAAGTGTGGATTGGTTAGATAAGATTTTATCAGAACAGTTCTTCCGATTGTCGTATTGGAAAGTAGGAGCCGAAGAGATTAACTACCGTAGATTCTTTACGGTAAACGAGTTGATTTCTGTGAAAGTTGAAGAGCTGAAAGTATTTAACAATACGCATGAATTGATTGCTCGATTGGTTAAGGAAGGCAAGGTTACAGGATTAAGAATTGACCACATTGATGGACTTTCAAATCCGAAACAATATTTGGAACGGCTGCAAGAAAAGGTAGGAGATGCTTATATTGTTGCAGAGAAGATTTTACAACCTGGCGAAGATGTACCGAAAGATTGGAGCATTCAAGGCACATCGGGATATGACTATTTGAATTATCTCAATAGCGTGTTCTGTGACGTTGAAAACGAGTCGAGATTCGATCAAATCTATCAACAGATTCAAGGTCGATCGATACCTTTTGAAGAAGTTGTTCTAGACAAAAAACATCTAATTCTCGATAAGAATCTAGCAGGCGATCTAGATAATTTGGCGAGACTTTTGAAAGACATTTCACTGAAGGATCGATACGGAAATGACTTTACGATTAACGGGCTGAAACGCGCGATCGCTGAAGTTTTGACGCAGTTCTCGATTTACCGCACTTATACTACAGAAGCGGGAGTTTCGGAATGCGATCGTAATTATATTCAAACTGCGATCGAAACTGCCCGCGAGAATGCGCCTTTCTCACAAAAAGAATTAGACTTCATCGAAAAACTGTTGCTGCTTGAATATGATAATTCGCTTACGCCAGCGGATAAAGAACAGTGGCTTTATTTCGCGATGCGAATTCAGCAATATACCGGGCCTTTGATGGCGAAAGGCGTTGAAGATACGGCATTCTTTGTTTACAACCGTTTGATCTCCCTTAATGAAGTGGGCGGTGATCCGGGTCGTTTCGGAATTAGTACAACTGAGTTTCACCAGTTTAATCAGTATCGACAACAGAACTGGAATGCTGCGATGAACGCAAGTTCTACACACGATACAAAACGAGGCGAAGATACACGCGCACGAATTAATGTACTTTCGGAAATCCCTGATGAATGGCAAGCACAGTTACAAAAATGGCGCGAGATCAATCAGAAGCACAAAGTTCAGAATAAAAAAGCGTTAATGCCGAGTGCGAATGATGAGTATGCGTTTTATCAAACGCTGATCGGTGCATATCCGTTTCAAGAAAGTGAATTGGAAGGATTTGTCGATCGAGTCGAGCAATACGCAATCAAATCGATCCGAGAAGCGAAAGTTTCTACGGCTTGGCTGCGTCCGAATGCACCTTATGAAGATGCTTGCACGAAATTTGTGAAAGCCATTTTAGAGGACAATCAATTCCTCACAGAATTTCTGCCATTTCAGAAGAAGATTACCCAGTACGGCGTATTCAATTCTTTATCCCAAACTTTGATCAAAATTACTTCTCCTGGCATTCCTGATTTTTATCAAGGGACAGAACTTTGGGATTTAAGTTTGGTTGATCCTGATAATCGTCGTCCGGTTGATTTTGCCCAGCGCGAAGCATTTCTAGATGCGATCCAAGCAGCAGAAGTTTCAGAGTTGATGCCGAAACTTTTGGAGAAACCGCAAGACGGAAAAATTAAGCTATTCCTGACTGCTCAAGCGCTGAAAGTTCGGAACCAGTATAAGTCGGTCTTTCTAAATGGGGAGTACATTTCGCTCGAAGCAACGGGCAAATTCAAAGATCACATTATTGCATTTGCGCGGAAAGATGCTGAGAAAATGGTAGTGACGATCGCACCTCGATTGTTCACTCGCTTGATTCAACCGGAGCAGCTTCCGATCGGTGAAATTTGGGAAGATACGGCGATCGAGCTTCCGGCTTCAAACTGGAAAAATGCGATCGCAAACACCGAACATTCTGGAACGACGATCGTACTTCAAGACGTTCTAAAACATTTTCCAGTGGCACTGCTCACACACTAATTTGGAACGGCACATTGTAGGATATAGCTTACGTTTGTGCTGTTTTCCTCTATGTCATTGCTTCCCTGGATTTGGCGATCGATTCCGTTGCATCAGCGCACAGGTTCCGAAGTGTTCGCGGCTCTGTTTTTGCAGGATGACACTGCAACTTTGCTAGAAAGTCCTTATCCTGCATCACCCGACTATCCGCAGCTAGGGCGCTTCTCAATCTGTGCTGGCAATCCTCGATCGACCAAAGTTTGGACACCTGCGATCGGGGAGATTCTGCCATTTCTCAATCAGCTAGTTCAGCAACAATCAACCCTACAAGCTCCTGAGCATTTACCTTTTACGGGTGGCTGGCTGGGCTGGTTGGGCTACGATCTCGCTTGGGAAATTGAGCGACTTCCCTATTTAAAGGAAGAAACTTTACCGTTTCCGGTGGCGTTTTGGTATGAGCCAGAATGCTTTGCAGTATTAGATCACGAACAACAAACGCTATGGCTTGCAGCAAGCAGCGATCGTCAATTAGATCAGCTTGAAAAACAGCTTACAAACTTAGTTCAAGAGACTGTTAGAAGTTCAGCGGTTCAGACTGAGTTTTGTATGAAGCAAGCAGAATACGAAGCGATCGTACTCAAAGCAAAACAGCACATTCGAGCAGGCGACATCTTTCAGGCAAATCTATCTTTGAGGTTTGAAGCGAGAACTGAAGCTAAAAGTTGGGCAATTTATCGATCGCTACAATCTATCAATCCATCTCCATTCTCTAGCTATTGGAAGACACCTTGGGGCGATGTGATTAGCTGCTCTCCAGAGCGATTAGTAAAACTCGAAAATGACATTGCAGAATCTCGCCCGATCGCTGGAACTCGCCCCCGTGGAACAACCCCTGAACACGATCGACAACTTGCAAAAGAATTACTCAACAACATCAAAGAGCAAGCAGAACACATTATGTTAGTTGATCTTGAACGTAATGATTTAGGACGAGTCTGTGAATGGGGAAGTGTACAGGTTGATGAACTGCTCGCGATCGAGCGGTATAGCCATGTGATGCACCTGGTAAGTAACGTTGTGGGAAAAGTACGATCGCAGTTTAATTCGATCGATGTGATTCGCGCGTTATTTCCTGGTGGAACAATCACGGGATGCCCAAAAGTCCGCTGTATGGAGATTATCGAAACATTGGAACCTGTGCGGCGCAGTTTATTTTATGGCTCTTGCGGTTATCTCGATCGACGCGGAAACTTAGATCTAAACATCTTGATCCGAACATTGCTTTATGCAAAACAAGAAGATTCAGCGATCGTTTGGGGACAGGTTGGCGCGGGAATTGTGGCAGATAGTGATCCTGAGCGAGAATGGTTGGAATCGCTGCAAAAAGCACGAGCGCAGATTGCAGCCTTGATGTGAATCTAACCATTTATTCAGTTCTCATCCCTTAGCGCGATTGCTGCCAGCGTTTTGCCAAAATCCAACCGTCAAACATCTCCTCTAGCTCATATTTCAGTTCAGGAGTTTTGGCAAAATTGGGATCAATCCAAGCGTAATCAGTACTGGGCAAAATCTTGGGATTCTCGATATACTGTCCGACCTGTGGCGTGTAAAAATTCAACAGCAAATGTCTTTTACGATCGTCGCGGCTAATGAAGGCTTCGTTGACGACAAAGCTCACGGGCTGCGATCGTAAAATCGCCTGAACGCTCGGTATTTGCAAAAATCGTTTTAACTGCGGATCATAGTCGCCCCACAATCCAGTGAAATGTAGAGTCGCCACCGCAAACCAAGAAGTTAGAAGCCAAGCTGCAATCCAGTATTTTGAAGACTGTCGAAGAGAGATACGATCGCGCAGCATCCAGATGACAGGCAAGCTAAACCAACCCAATCCAACCGTCAGCACAACCAGTGAGATCATTTCGATCGTCTCTCCTCGCAAATTGCTAGAAACAAACTGAGCGACCATCATTCGCTTATTCACAATTACAAGAAAAATAATCGCGATCGCACCGATGAATAGATTCAGTCCGATCAATAATCTAGTGCGTTTCTGCTGTGTGTAAAGGTGAGCGAGATGAGAAAGTGCGATCGCAGCAAGCAATCCAACAAACGGCATTAATTGAAGCGGGTAATAATGCGTTCGCGTTCCAAAGAGCGTTAATACAATAAATAACGTAACCGGATAACCAATTAATAAAAAACGTCTTTGATTCGATTTTAATAATCCTCGGATATCAGGATGAAAAAACGAGAGCCACAACCCGCCTAATGCAAAAAACACCCATGGAAAACCATTTGCGGGAATATTCCAGAAGTAATAAAAATGATTTGCGCCTTGATAGGTTTGCCCACTGAGGTGAAACAATTTACCAAATAGTTCTTGAATCGGGGAAGTTCCATATTTTTCAACCGCTGCCCAAAGCCATCCAATCGGTAATGCAAGCCCGATTGCAAATCCGAAATACAACCAAGGATCGAGCAAATGACGATGGCGACGATGTTGAAAAATTAAATAAGGCAATAACGCGATCGCAGCAGGAACCACCATGAATCCCTTGATCATGAATCCCCAACCAAACATCGCACCCGCCACAAATCGCCAAGGACGAGCCGAAGACTCAGCCATCAGCAACGCCCAAATTGCGATTAGCTCAACGCACACGAGCGCCATATCTTGAGTCGCAAGCCGTCCATACTGCACCACAAGCGGAATCACACTAAAAATAGCGGCTCCAAGCCAAGCAATCCGGGGTGTCGTGAGCCGAACCCCGATCGCATAAGTGAGCAACACACTTAGAACAAATGCGATCGCGCTAGGTAGTCGCGCTGACTCCTCACTCGTGCCAAACAGCAAATACGATCCCGCAATCAGCCATTGAATCCCGATCGTGCGATCGAAGCTATATCCCGCGCCCCATTGTGGCGTGATCCAATCCCCGGTTCTCAGAATTGATCGCGCTTGTGTGGCATAAATGCCTTCATCATGCGCCATCAGGCTTTGCTGAGAACTGCGGATCAAGACGATCGGCAAAACCCACAGCAACAAGGAGAGATAAGGGAGAATTCGCTTCCAGTTCACGGCACTTGCTTCCATTCAGTGCAGGAATTTTACCCCAAATTTTTTCTTACAGCAGAATCTCTGCTTTCAGACAAGCTTCAAGATCGAGTTGTGCCAATTTGGAATAAGCATCGTCGATCGAGAATTTCCCCCGCAACAATCCCAGACTCGAACCTGGACAAATAAACCGCAGCGTCTCCGGATTGAACTTCTCTAAAAGCGTCTGAACATGACGAATCTGGCGCTTCCAATGAAACGTTTTCGCAGTTCTCAGCGGAACGGGATCGCCTTGAGTATTCGGAATCAAATGCCGTCCAGAGAACAAGATCCCACCGCAAGCCGAGTAGTACACGCAAGCTGATCCTGGAGAATGTCCTGAAGTCCAAATCACTTGAACTTCTGACCCGATCGACAAACTTTCTTGAAATGCGGTCACTGTCAAATTCGGCAATAAATACGCCTCTTGCTCCTGCACAATCACTTCACACCCAAACGCCTCTTGAATTTCTCGGACTTTTCCCATTCCGCCTCGATGCGTGATTACAAGCCGACTCACACCGCCCTGAGCCGCGAGAAACGATCGAGTATTTTCGTCCCATGCCGGACAATCGATCATCAAATTTCTATCTTTTTCTACAATGAGATACGATGTGCCACCGAGCGTCTCTCGATTTGGCGGAAACGCGAAAATCGGCTGCGGACAAGTTTCTTCCGAAAACACGAGGCGCGGTGGTTTCGGAGTGCGGGACTGTGACGTTATTGGGGATTCTGGTGGCACAAGCTTCTCGATCAGTCAAACTAAAGAATGTGGCAAGTCTGCCATCGTTGATTGTGCCAGATCGCGCGATTTCCTTCTATGCCCTCTGCCCACCGTTTTGGTCATGATTTGGCTTTTGCTTCTCGGATTGATCACTTATTTGTTTATTACGCAGTGGGTCGCGAGTCTCACCCGCACACCCGTTTGGCTGTTGTGGCTGGTGGCGATGCTGCCTGTGTTTGTGATGGTCGTGTGGACGATCGCTCAACGAGGGCAACCGATGCCGACGCAGTACACGCTCGTTTTGTTTGCGGGCTGTTTGGTGCTGTATTTGTATCTGATTCAGCGGGGGCGAATTGTGCGATCCACGATGGATACTTCTCCGCCTGCACCCGAACCGATTCCCGAAATTCAGCCGCCAAATCTAGCGAGTCTGCGCCCGCTCAATCAAGCCGAAGAAACAAGCCTGCAAACTTGTTTTCCTTGGTCGGTGTTTTATCTGAAGCATTTGGAGTATCACCCGCAAGGGGTTGTCTGTCGGGGGCAGTTACGCACCTCGCCGGAAGTTGCTTATCAAACGGTGCGGGAAAATGTCGAAGCTCAATTTGGCGATCGCTTTCATGTGATTTTTCAGGAGTACTATCCAGGAGATCCATTTTTTGAACTACTGATCAATTCTGCGGCAACGATCGAAGGAAAAAATTCGCGCGTTCTGATTCGTCCTGGATTTGCGATCGTGCTGGCGCTATTGACGTTATTTACGACGACTTGGGCAGGGTTGCAAATTGTAGGGCGCGTTCCGACGATCGGGGCATTGCTGCAAAATGGATTGCCGTATTCGCTTCCGATTTTGATGTTTTTTGCGGCGCGAAGTTTTGGTCAATTTGTGACTGCGCGAAAATATCAGATTGCGATTACGCTGCCATATTTTATTCCAATTATTCCGCTGCCATTTTTTCCAATTGGAACGATCGGCGCGTTTACTCAGTTGCGATCGCCGATTCCGCATCGTAAGGCGCTGTTTGATATTGGATTAGTGGGGGCGTTTTTGGGGCTGAGTGTGAGTATTCCGCTGTTGGCGTGGGGATTGGTGCAATCGACAGTTGTGGCGCTTCCCAGTCAAGGAGGACTGTTTCAGTTTCAGGCACTTGATCCGAGGTTCTCGATCGTGCTGGCGATTTTTGGCAAATTAGCGATCGGGCGAGAACTGACCCCAGATGCGGCGATTCGGCTGAATCCGATGGCGATCGCGGGTTGGATCGGATTGATGTTTACCGCGTTTAATTTGATGCCCATTGGACAGTTAGACGGGGGGCGGATGATTCATGCGGTATTTGGGCGGCGGATTGGAGCGAGAATCGGACGGATTTCTAGATTTTTGCTGCTAGGATTTGCGATCGTATATCCACATCTATTACTATGGGCGGTTTTATTATTATTGTTGCCTGCGTTGAATGAACCGACGCTAAATGATGTGCTTGAGATTGATTCATTTCGCGATATCGTGGGGTTGATGGCATTGGTGATTCTAATTCTACTTGTGTTACCTGCACCGAAGTTTTTAACGACTGCGTTGGGAATGTGAAATGGACGGAAAAGCGCTCTATCAAAACTCTTTATCGCTGCTGATCTATCGCAATGTATTCGACGATGCGATCGCACAATCATTTCTCACCGTTTTGCAAAATCTCGATCGTCCTGAAATTGCTATCGTGGCTTACGGTGAATGGTTTTCGGAACTTGCAAAACGTCGTCAAGGTTGGCGTGATTATTTGCTCACTCGAATTCTGACTTCAGATAATGCGTTCACTCAGCAAGTTCATCAAACTGAAATTCTCAATGAATTATTAGAAGCCGCAGAGCATGATTTAAGAGTTCTACAACAGATCTATCAATGCGGAAGTCGGCAGTTTTTCGAACTAATTAATCAAAATACTGTACGCTGGCGCGATCATATTGATGATGAGGAAATTAATATAAGAAGAACCCGAATTAGACAAATTCAGAAGCAACTTGAATCGATCGAAGATTGGTCGATCGCACTTCCAGATCTAATCGCGTTTTACCGCCAATTCGGTACGGGAATTTTTGCAGAATATGCGGCGTTCCGTTGGGAGCAAGGAGAATTGAGAGCGATCGCGAATCCTGACCCGATCCAAGTCGATGCCTTAGTCGGCTACGAAACTCAGCGCGACACCTTGCTACAAAACACTGAATTCCTGCTGGCTGGATTGCCCGCCCTTCACATTCTGCTGTACGGTAGTCGCGGGTCAGGAAAATCGTCACTCGTCAAATCGCTGCTCGGAAAATACGAAAATCTTCGTTTAATCGAGGTCACAAAATCAGAACTGAGTGCATTACCTACGATCGTTGAACATCTGCGCGATTTGCCTCAGAAGTTTGTGATTTTCGTAGATGACTTGTCGTTTGAAGAAGATGACGATGCCTACAAAGCGCTAAAAGTCGTGTTAGAAGGCAATCTCACCGCGCGACCGCAAAACGTTGTCGTCTATGCGACTTCAAATCGACGACACTTAGTTCGAGAATTTTTTGACGATCGTCCACGTCCAAAAGATGCCAACGAAGTACATCACTGGGACACAGTGCAAGAAAAACTATCGTTTAGCGATCGCTTCGGGCTAACCCTGACCTTTGAACCTGCCGATCAGACCACTTATCTGAAAATCGTTCACCATTTAGCCCAGCAAGCTCAAATTGAATTAAATTCCGAAGACCTAGAATTTAGGGCGTTGCAGTGGGCGACTCGACACAATGGTCGATCGGGCAGAACTGCGCGTCAATTTATTGACTTTCTCAAATCCGAACTTTCCTGATGGCATTTACTTATTCTCGATCGATTCACTTTTCTGAAACCGATGCGGCAGGAGTGGTTTACTTTGCCAACGTTCTCACCTTCTGCCACGAAGCTTATGAAGCCTCTCTAGTTGCAAGCGGCATCAATGCGCGATCGTTCTTCTCCGGTCAGGAGATTGCCGTTCCGATCGTTCATGCCGAAGTCGATTTCTTCAAACCGATGTTTTGCGGCGATCAAATCACGATCTCACTCGTCCCGAACTTACTAAAACCGAGTGAATTTGAAATTTCCTACCATCTATTCAACCAACTGCCGCATTACGCGATCGCGAAAGCGTTGACCCGCCACGTTTGCATCAGTCCCGAAACGCGATCGCGCCAAGAATTGTTTCCTGTTCTGTTGCATTGGTTAAACGGCACGAAAAGTTAATGCGATCGAGTCAATCCGGAGCAAAAAACCGTCTACAATCAAATCGCTCTGGCTCAACACTGAGAACAATTCTCGCTAACATAGTAAACATGGAACAAGAAGTTATTACCCTCCTTTCGAGCCGCGAAATCGAAAAAATGCGTCGAGCCGGAAAGCTTGCAGCGCAGCTATTACAGCACCTAGAGCCATTCGTTAAACCCGGTGTCACCACCCTACAACTGAACGACGAAGCCGAACGCTGGACACAAGCACACGGAGCTAAAAGCGCCCCCCTTGGCTACAACGGCTTTCCGAAGTCGATTTGTACCAGTGTTAACGATGTGGTGTGTCACGGCATTCCCAACGCGAAACAAGTCCTAAGAGACGGTGACATCATCAATATCGATGTCACGCTGATTGTCGATGGCTATCACGGCGACACCTCGAAAATGTACTTCGTCGGAGAACCATCGCCCTTAGCAAAACGCTTGGTCGAAGTGACTGATAAATGCCGACAGTTAGGCATGGATGCAGTAAAACCAGGGGCAAGAATCGGGGACATTGGTGCAGCGATTCAAGAATACGCCGAATCACAAGGTTTCTCAGTGGTGCAAGACTTCGTAGGACATGGGATTAGTCACATTTTCCACACGGCTCCTCAAATTCCGCACTACGGCAAACGCGGCACAGGTAAAAAACTGCGGACTGGAATGGTATTTACGATCGAGCCAATGATCAACGAAGGCACTTGGGAAGTCGAAGTCATGCCCGATAAGTGGACAGCTTTGACGAAGGATCGGAAACTGTCGGCGCAGTGTGAACATACGATCGTAGTTACCAGTACTGGATACGAAATTCTGACGCAAGCCTAAGCTGTAATTCCGACCCGACGAATGAGAGAACTGACCTTAACGCCAAAATTCAGTCGAGCGTTCCGAAAATTTGCACGCCGCAATCCAAAATTACAGTGTATTAAACCCGCCGAGTGCAAGAGTTGAAATTGCGAATCAATCTGAGAACGATCGCGTTACAATGATATGCTGCCTTGAATTAATCTCCTCTCCAAAATTATGTCATTGCCGATCGTTGCCATTATTGGTCGCCCGAATGTGGGCAAGTCTACTCTTGTCAATCGTCTTGCACAGGTGCAGGATGCGATCGTGTTTGATGAACCGGGAGTGACCCGCGATCGCACTTATAAAAGGGCATTTTGGCGCGATCGAGAATTTCAGGTTGTGGATACGGGCGGACTTGTGTTTGATGACGATACTGAATTTCTACCGTTGATTCGAGAACAAGCAATGGCGGCTTTGTCGGAATCGAAAGCTGCAATTTTCGTGGTGGATGGACAGGCGGGTTTGACACAGGCGGATGAAGAGATTGCTCATTGGTTACGTCAGCAACCTGTCCCGGTCGTACTCGCGGTGAATAAGTGCGAATCAGTTGATCAAGGACTCGTGCAAGCGGCGGAGTTTTGGGAGTTGGGATTGGGTGAGCCGTATGCGGTTTCGAGCATTCACGGCAGCGGAACTGGGGATTTGCTCGATCAAGTGGTGGATTATTTGCCCTCGACTGATGAAATCGAGGATAATCCTGAGACTAAAGTTGCGATCGCAGGTCGTCCAAACGTCGGAAAATCAAGCTTACTGAATGCGTTCGTGGGTGAAAATCGCTCGATCGTCAGTCCGATTTCGGGAACGACGAGAGATGCGATCGATATGGTGGTCGAACGCGGTGATAAAACGTATCGGCTGATCGATACTGCTGGAATTCGCAAAAAGAAGAATGTGGAATATGGCCCTGAATTCTTCGGAATCAATCGGGCGTTTAAAGCGATCGATAGATCTGATGTTGTTCTACTCGTGATTGATGCCTTAGATGGTGTGACCGAGCAGGATCAAAAGCTAGCTGGACGAATCGATGATGAAGGTCGTGGCTGTGTGGTGATTGTCAATAAATGGGATGCCATCGAGAAAGATTCTCACACCATCTATGAATACGAGCAGCAAATCAGCGATCGCCTGCACTTTACCGAGTGGGCAGAAACCATCTTTATCAGTGCCAAAACAGGTCAGCGCGTCGAAAAGATTTTTGAACTTGTCGATCGTGCGGCTGAACAACATAAACGCCGAGTAACAACGGCTGTAATCAATGAAGTGCTAGAAGATGCGCTTTCTTGGCACAGTCCCCCAACCACAAGACAAGGAAAGCAAGGGAAGATCTACTACGGAACTCAAGTGAGTACTGCACCGCCGACGATCGCATTATTCGTCAACGACCCGCATCTATTTAACGACAACTACCGCCGTTATATCGATCGTAAATTCCGTGAATCGTTGGGCTTCCAAGGCACTCCGCTCCGCTTGTTGTGGCGCGGTAAGAAAGTGCGTGAAATCGAACGCGGTAATAGCCCGAATCGAGCGACGAAGGTTTAGGCTATGGACTTACTGCGATCGCTCCCGTTGGGTCTTTATCTCGAACAGCCGATCACCTGGATGCACCGACTTGATCCACGGGTGAAGCTTGCTTGGTTAATGAGTTTCCTGGCGACTCCATTACTGGCGAATGCAGAATGGCGATTGGTTCTAGTGGGAGTGTTGATTGCATTAACCTTAGCGGCTCGAATTCCTCTAAGAGTGTGGCGGCAACAGATGGGATGGCTGTTGTTGCTGGCGATTTATGTGTTTTCATTAGTTGCGATCGCGCCCGATGGTTTGAGCGTTGAACCGCGTCCTCGATTGCCTGCAAATGAATTGGCATTCGTACAACAACCAAATACGATCCTGGAACCCGCGCCCTCGAAGCCTTGGTACAATCCATTTCAAGAAACACCCAAGGTGCAGACGGAATTTGCTGACAAGCTGAAGCGACCAGAGTTAAAGCAACCGACGGGCTATCGGTATGTTGTTTTTCAGCGCGGCCCAATTCAGGTGACTCGTCGATCGCTAGATTTAGCAATCCGAGTCAGCACTTTGCTATTTACGCTAATCTACAGCACGAATTTATTTCTACTAACCACTGCACCCGAAGAAGTCACCGCAGGATTGGAAGATCTGATGCTTCCGCTGCGTCGATTTAATCTTCCCGTGACTGAAATTGCATTGACGTTAACGTTGTCGTTGCGATTTATCCCGCTGGTATTGGAGGAATTTCAGAATTTAATTCGATCGATTCGCACTCGTGCAATTAACTGGAAGAAATTAGGGTTTCGCCGCACGATTCAGGTCGCTTTATCGATCGCGGAACGGCTGTTGCAAAATCTATTGCTGAGAGCAGAACAGATTGCGAGTGCGATGAAGGTTCGCGGATTTACCAGCCCAAATCAGCATCGAGTCCAGTGGCACCAGTTGATTTTGAAACGATTTGATTGGATCGCGTTGGTGATCTTGAGTGGTTTTTGGGCGGCAAGATTGGCATTCGGATAGCTTAACTGATCGGGACAACTTGCCCCGATCAATTCTCAAACGATCTAATACTCTGGCACAGAGGGATCGACTTCACGACTCCAAGCCGTAATTCCGCCCTTCAGATTGATCCCATCAATGCCAGCAGATTTGAGAATGCCGATCGCTTTTGCCGATCGACCTCCCATCTTGCAGTGAGCAATTAGCTTATGCCCATTCAGCAAGTCTTTCGCTTGCTCAACACCGCTACCGTTCTCGATATCCGGTAACGGAATCAAGACAGAACCGGGAATCTGAGCAATATCGTATTCGTTTGGATTGCGGACATCGAGCAGAACATAGTCTTTTCCGATCGCGCCACTGTCGATCAGTTGCTTCAATTCCTGCACAGTGATTTCTTGCATATTGGCTTTTTCCTGTTCTTCAGCCGCTTTTGCTTGCGGAATTCCACAGAATTCCTCGTAATCAACTAGCTTCTCAATTACGGGACGCACCGGATTCGGTCGCAGTTTAAGCTCTCGGAACTTCATTTCAAGCGCGTTATACAACAACAGCCGTCCGCTGAGTGTGTTGCCTTGCCCAAGAATAATCTTCACCGCTTCAGTCGCCTGAATCGTTCCGATAATTCCGCACAGCACCCCTAAAACGCCGCCTTCAGCACACGAAGGGACGAGTCCAGGTGGGGGGGGTTCTGGATACAAATCGCGATAGTTTGGCCCGCCCTCATAGTTGAAGACTGTCGCTTGTCCCTCAAATCGGAAAATCGAGCCGTACACATTCGGCTTATTCAACAACACGCAAACATCATTCACCAGATAGCGCGTTGGAAAATTATCCGTTCCATCGATTACGAGATCATACGGTTCAGCGATTTGTAGTGCATTTTCAGAACTCAATCGCGTCTCATACAAATCTACTTGGCAAGTCGGATTGATCTCCAAGATTCGCTGTTTTGCCGATTCGATCTTGGGTTTACCGACCCAGGAAGTACCGTGAATAATTTGGCGATGCAGGTTAGAACTATCGACGATATCAAAATCGACGATACCAATCCGACCGATCCCGGCTGCCGCTAAATACAGTAATAGCGGTGATCCCAGTCCGCCTGTTCCCACGCAGAGGACACTCGCCGCCTTGAGTTTTTTCTGTCCATCGAGTCCGACTTCCGGCAAAATAATGTGCCTAGAATATCGAGCGTAATCGTCATTCGTTAACTGGATTTCATCCAGATTTGGGTTTAGCATGGTGCGTCGCTGAACAAGTTGACAAAATCAATTCGATAGCTTTGCTACACGGGTACGTGTTCGCTCGAATTTGGGGGGTTCCTTCAGGTGATCACGAGATCTTCCGCTTGGAAAACCTGCTGATCGTCGAGGCTCCAGCAGCGAAGGTCAACCGATTTACCTTCAGACACCGACACGATCGCATAACTGTAGTGTGACCATGCAGCGGCGCGATCGCATTCTGAAGGGATAGCGGGCTGATCCGGATGCGAGTGATAGATCCCGATGATATCGAGATTTTGCAATCGAGCTTGTTTCATTGCTGCCAACATTTCTTGGGGTGCAATTTCATACCGCCGTTTTTTGGTCAGGTCGCTCGCTTCGCCACTCCATCCATTTTTCGTTGCTTTCACTTCCATGACGGTTTTCCCAGTGGGGTCACTCTTGCCCAACAGCAAGCCGCAGCACTCATCTGGATAGGTGCGTTCGGCATGAACACGAATGCTCACAAGATGCTGAGAGTTGAGTCTGAGAATCACGACAGGCTGATAATCTTAAGTCAGATATTTATCTTAAAGGATTCAGCGCGAGAGACGATGCGAATGAAGAATTGAGAATTGTGAAGAACATTAAAGAAAGAAACGCGAAACAAGACAACTAAATCCTGGTAGAAGCGGCGATACTAGCGTGTCTGATGCGTTCAGAGTCGCAAATAGTTGTAAAACAGCTTGCTCACGGCGGTAAACCTCTACTTGTTGAAGCTTCCAGTTTAGAATCCAATATTCTTGAGTTCCTCTGGTTGAGTAGAGCTTTAATTTAGTTTCACGATCGCGCTTTTCATTCTCTTTCCCAAATGACAGGACTTCAATAATTAATTCAGGTGCAGCGGTGAAATGACCCGCTTCATCTTCGGTTAGAGCTAAAAGATCGTGACTAATCCAGATTAAATCCGGGATTACATTGTCGGCATCGCTGAAAATAATTCCAGGCATTGGGATCGCAATTCCCAGACGAGATGCGATCGACCATTCTCTAAGTTCTGCGGTTGCGTTCGAGATCGCGGTTTGATGTCTCCAGTTTGGCGCTCTCGTCACGTACAATTCTCCATCAATGATTTCATAGCGATTACTGCTCTCTGGCAAGAGTTCGAGATCCGAGGTTGTCCACCGAATTTGCTGAGTCATGTGTGCCTCCTGGAGATAGGCATTTATTCAATTATCACCGTTTGTTTCTGTTCTGCCGATCGTTGAGCCGCGATCGCAGTCTTCAACGTATACAAACTCTCTTCGGGTTGCACATAAAGCGGCATTCCGTTTAGTAAGTAATCTAAAACTGCACTGGTATCTTTGGTAAACAGTCCACGTCTTGCACCGACCTCGATCGCGCTTGCTCCCTCTAAATTCACAAACGCACCTTGATCGCCATCAAAGATCAATGCACCTCGATCGCCTTGGACTTCTAATTTACGCTCGGATGTCCAAAGCGTTTCACCTTTGCCGTAAACCACGTCAGCGATCACACCGTTCTTAAATTGCAGTTGCGCCTTGCACAGACAGCCTGTGTAGCGATCGCTTTCCAAGTTCCAATAGTGATTCTGACAACTCACGGATTCAACTTGCCCGAAGACATGAACTAATCGATGCAAGCGCGACAAGGCTCCGACTAATGGAAAGCCGAATAACGAAGGCTTGTATGTCCATTTTGCGGGGGCAGGACTTTGGGGGGTAATCGTCATGTAACGGGCATAGAATGGCGTTCCGATTTGGGAAAGAGATCGCAAAAAAGCTTGATGTACTCCACCGAGTAATTCAATGTGTTCGACGTGAAGTAAGCGATTTCGAGCGCGGGCAAGTTCGATCACTCTGGTTGCAGATTGAAGGTCGATCGCTAAAGGATATTCCACGACAACGTGCTTATTCGATTCGAGGGCGGATTCAGCGATCGAGCTATGTTCTGAGTTCACGCCACAGATGATCACAAGATCAACGGCACTGATCAATTCTGTCCACGAGTGAAACGTTTGAGTCTGATGAGTCTGTGCGAATTCTGTGGTTTTATCCGGTTGATGTCCTGCCACACCGACTAATGTTGCGCGATCGTCTTGATTCACCGCTTCTGCTCTCAGTTTCGCGGCATACCCTGTTCCTACCAGTCCAACTCGAATCACAAAGCTATCCTTTGAATGTGCTTTCTTCAGTTTACCGGGATCGTTCCTATCCTCAGCTAGAGTTCAAGCTTTACAAAACGTAGTAGTTTAGGGGGTATTTTCCGGCAAAAAAACGCAAATCAAATTTACGCCCTACGCTGGAGAAAGGAACCTTAGCGATCGTCTAATCCAATCCCCTCATGATCGAAGCTTCAACGCAAGAAATCTTCCCGAAACCCTTACGCCCTGAAAACGACGCTGAACGGGTGGAAGCCCTCCAGCGGTACAACATTCTTGATACTCCACCGGAAGATGCCTTCGATCGCATTACAAAGCTTGCAGCTCGCCTGTTTAATGTACCGACGACACTGGTTTCCTTAGTCGATGAGCATCGCGCTTGGTTCAAATCTTGCCACGGATTCAATCTCTCAGAAGTCTCGCGCAATGATTCGATCTGTAACTTTGCCATTCTCTATAATGATCTCTTAGTCGTTCCCGATACGCGCAAAGACGATCGCTTCGCTTGTAACCCGTTTGCGCTTTCCGAACCAGGTTTGCGATTTTACGCAGGCGCACCGCTGATCACACACGATGGCTATAACTTAGGAACGCTCTGTGTCCTTGATAGTCAGCCGCATGAAGACTTCGGCGCTGAACAACGTGCAACTTTGGTCGATTTAGCAGCGATGGTGGTGGATGAGCTAGAGCTAAGATTTGCAGCACAGCGGATTGCTCAGACCGATGCGGCATTGTTGCAGATCACGCAGGGCGTTTCGGCAGTCACGGGACAAGCATTTTTTGGTGCGCTGGTGCAGCATTTCGCGAAGGTGTTGTCGGTCGATTATGTCTACATTGGGCAATTGATTGAGTCAACTCAAGAGGCAATTCAAACGATCGCAGTTTGCGCCCACGGTCAGATCGCAGACAACTTCAACTATTTACTGCATGAAACACCTTGCAAAAAGGTGATCCAAAACCGCAAACTTTGCTGCTATCCGCGTCGGGTTCAGTCTCTTTTTCCAGATGCGCCACTGCTTGAACCGTTGGACATTGAAAGCTATGTTGCTATTCCTTTCTTCGATTCAAGTGAGAAACCTTTAGGACTGTTGGGCATTATGCACAGCAAGCCTTTAGAGAATGTACAGCTTGCAGAATCGCTGTTAACGATCTTCGCGTTGCGAATTGTGACAGAACTCGATCGCATTCAAGTGTCAGAAGCAGAACGAGCCGCGAGAGAACAAGCCGAAGTCGCAAATCGAATGAAGGATGAGTTTCTGGCGGTTCTCTCTCACGAATTGAGAACGCCGCTCAGTCCGATTCTCGGTTGGACAAAACTTTTACGATCGGGTAAAGTCCGCCCCGAAAATCAAGGTAAAGCCCTAGAAACGATCGAGCGCAATGCTCAACTGCAAACTCAGTTAATCGAGGATTTGCTCGATGTGTCTCGTATCTTGCGCGGGAAATTTGCGCTTGATATCAAGCCTGTAAATTTAGCGTGGGTGATCACTGCCGCGATCGAGACCGTTCGACTTGCCGCAGACGCGAAAAATGTTCAGATCCAAACGTTTCTGGAACCTTCTCTAAGTGTTTTAGGAGATGTTGCCCGTTTGCAGCAAGTCGTTTGGAACTTGGTCTCGAATGCGGTGAAGTTTACCCCTGGAGCGGGACGGGTTGAAGTTCGATTAGCTCAGGTCGATCGATTCGTGCAAATTCAAGTGATCGATACTGGAAAGGGAATCGAATCCGAGTTTTTGCCGTATGTGTTCGATCGATTTCGTCAAGCGGATAGCGCCACGACGCGCAAGTTTGGCGGGTTAGGTCTGGGGCTTGCGATCGTGCGTCAAATTGTTGAATTGCATGGGGGAAGTGTTCGAGCAGAGAGCCAAGGAGAAGATCAAGGCGCAATCTTTACGGTGGCGTTTCCGCTGAAGGATGCGATCGGAGCGTCTCAACCTTCTTCTAAAATGCTAGAAGATTCATTCGATCTTGCAGGAGTTCGGATCTTGGTGGTGGATGATGATGCGGATTCTCGTGATTTTGTGACGTATGTTCTCGAATCCGCAGGCGCAGAAATTCATGGCGCATCATCCGCGATCGAGGCTTTAAAGATTCTTGCTCAAGACAAGCTCGATCTCTTAGTCAGTGATATCGGAATGCCGGAAATAGATGGCTATGAGTTGCTCAGAAGTCTGAAGCCAGAACAAAAGATTCCCGCGATCGCGCTGACTGCTTATGCGGGAGAAATTGATCAAAAACGCGCGATCGCAGCCGGATTTGTGCAGCACTTGTCAAAACCTGTCGAACCTGATCGTCTAATTGCTTTAGTTGCAGCCCTTATTTCTCGGAATTAATGCGGTTTCGTATCACAATTGACCATTGTGCATGTAGTTCTAGCGCAGTATAGAGCATAACAAAAGCGCTGAAATCCTTGCATTGATGCGATCTTTCATCACCGATCATTCGTTTCCCGTTCTCTATTCCACGATCGATCCAAGCGCGATCGTATCGAAAATTTTGTCTTGCTATGACATTGGAACCGTTAATGTGTGTGAGTTCTGGTGTCGCGGATTGAGCGATGTTTACCTGATTGAAACTGATTGCGCTGCTTATATTTTAAGAATTTCACATTGGGGTTGGCGTTCTCAAACAGACATTGAGTTTGAATTAGCGCTGCTCGATTTTCTACATCAGCGCGGCTTGCCTGTGGCGTATCCGCTGAGAACCGAATCTGGAAAATTGTCGATCGTGATCCCTGCTCCAGAAGGCGATCGCTATGCTGCTTTGTTAATCTATGCACCTGGAGGTGTGCCGATTGGAGATCTCAGCATTCGGCAGGCAACCAGACTGGGTGAAACTCTCGCTAAAATGCACGAAGCGGGATTAGAGTTCAAGTGTGAGTTCGATCGCAAACCGTTGACGTTAGACTATTTGCTGGATGAACCTTGGGCAGTGATCAAGCCATTTTTGCGACAGAGCGATCGCGATTATGTGGAGGAGTCGATCGAGCAGGTCAAAGCGGCATTAGAAGAATTTCCGCGATCGTCGCCTTATTGGGGAATTTGTTGGGGTGATCCGCACAGTGGCAATACTCACTTCACTGAAGTCGATCAGCCGACTTTGTTCGATTTTGATCAGTGTGGATTTGGATGGCGAGCGTTTGAGCTTGGAAAGTTTCGCCAAGTTGCTCTCAGCACAGGGATCAGTCGACGGGTGAGAGAAGCCTTTTTGCAAGGATATCAGTCGGTGAGTCCGCTCAAAGAGTTTGAGGTTGGGGCGATTTCTGCTTTTACACAAACCGCCCATATTTGGGGTTGGTCGATTAGCTTGACCTATGCCCTACGCCACAATTACAGCCGTTTGGATGATTCCTTCTTCCGTAAGCGAGTCGAACAACTCAGGAAGCTCAGATCCCCAGATTGGCAAATGTTCTAGACCGCAGCAAAGCTAGGCAGGGCTTCGACTTTGATCGGTTGCTCTACGATCGTGGGTTCGACTGTTGGTTTGATTGCAGGTGCGAAATGTTCATCAACCAAGCTTGCGACATCTTTCGGATCGAGTTTGGTGTAGCGCGTTTTTCCGGGCATAAAGACGACAGGAGCCTTACCGCAAGCTTTCATGCAGCCTGTTCCTTTGATTGCAACTTGATCTTCGAGTCCTCGATCGCGGATTGCCGTTTCGATCGCGTGACAAACCGCTTTTCCGCGCTTCATACAGCTTGATTTCTGACACATCAGAATTGCTTCTTTTCCGGGCTTTTGTGCCTTCGGCTCGCTGAGTTTGGGTGCGACGGATGCGATCGGTGCAGGGATCGGCTGAATCCAGTACGCCTTGAATTTCAGCGTGTTGGTTTTGCGATCGAGTCGCTGCAACCCTCCAACCTGAATCTGCTCTCCGGGGAGTAAAGTTTGCTGTAGGCTTGCTTTCGCGGTTTTTGTCATTTTGATGGAAAATTCGCCTTCTGGAGTTGCGATCGTCAGGCGCTTGATTTTGTAGCCATCTTTGAAGACGTAACCGAGAAACTTACCGGAGAAGCGAAATGCGGCAGATTGGTGGTCTTGAGTCATGGTTAAAGTGAAAATGACGACTCGGTTATTGCTAAAGATGTTCAACAACCTATGACAATTAACATACCCGATCTAATTGTTTTTTGCAAATACTTCTCAATTAGAAAAGACACGATCGACCATAGATTCGCACAAAAAATCTCCGACTCGATCGCGCCGGAGATTTACAGAACTTAGCATGGTCTAAACTCGAATTTCCGAAGCTGCTTTGCTCGGTTCCAATGGCAGAAACAGCGTAAATACTTCACCTTGCTCTGGGCGCTCCCGCACGATCAGCTTTCCACCCAATGCCTGAAAGATATTCTTAGTCACATTCAGATTTAAGCTCAAACTGCCCGTTTCGGGTTGGAACATCAAGACCTGTCCCAAAGATTTCAGTAACGGCATCCGATGCGATCGATTAAGATACTCATCCTTTTGCGCTTGGGGCTGAAGCTGTAATTTCAGTTGATGTCCGGCTAGCGACACTTCAACTTGGATCGAACCGCCTGCGGGCAAACTCCGCGCCGATCTCTCAATCAAACTTGTTAACGCCTGATCCAACATCGTCGGATCGCTCATCACCGATGGAATTTGCTGCGGCAAGATCACATCGAGTGTGAGATTGCGCTGATTGGCTTGTTTTTGCCAGCGTGGGATACTTTGCTCTAGCACTTCTTCTAGCGAAGTTGTCGCAAGAGCAGAAACCTTCATGGCTGAAGTCTCGATCTCAACGGCGTGGAAGATTAAGTTAAAGCGATCGATTTGTTCGCTACATTCTCGATCGATCACTTCCAATCGTTTCACCGCATCCGCTGGTATATCTTTTCGACGCAACAGCAATCGCGTCAATGTCCGAATCGTCGTTAATGGGGTACGAACTTCGTGCGAAATCGCTTGCAGCAATTCGACATCTGCGCTCGCTAATACATCTGCAGTCGGGGCTTGTAGTGGTCGCGGATCGCGAATTGTGCGCTTTTCGTGTTCTGCGATCGGATCAGGTAGATAACTTAACAGCGCGTGAGTGAATTGCGTGACCAGTTTGTAATTCGGTTCGACGGGCGCGAAGATTTTGTAAAGTCGATCGAGTTTGGGAAGGTGAGACGGATTCATTAACACCACGCGCAATCTCAAAGTTTGCCAAGCTCGATCGACAGCTTCAGGATCAAACGAAAATAGAAATGTCGGATCGCCCGAAGCGTTTTCGCCCTGCACCATCAATACGCTGAATTCACGAGTCAGCGCCAGACAGAAAGGCTCAGAGGCAAGCGGATCGCCCGGAAGTAAAGCTAAAGTATCACTTGTTTCACAGGTTGCGGTGTGTCCATCGGCGGAGGGCAATTGGAACGGAAAGCCCGCAAACATAGAATTGGGGGTAAACAGCCAGGAGGAAACTTGAGGAAGCGTTTCGGGTTGGCTGAGAACTGGGAGCGGCGCAGAGAATACAGCTCCTCCGTCTGGGGCCGATTGCAAGAGCGCTTCGAGGGCTGCGATCGCGCCAAACCATTCTCGTTCAGCCCGCAGTTGTCGCGATGCCACAGAGATTTGAGTATCCGATAACTCTACGTCACCACTGGCGACCAGAATTTCACTTAAAGTTGGAAAAATCCACTCAGACATAACACGACTTTCACTGCGACTTATCTAGAGCGTATCTGGTTTCGAGATTTAAGGAAGATCGTAGAACCGTACCGTATAAGAGGCAATCTCCGAAGACGCTGAATTCTAGGGATTCGGTTTAGGCTAGAGAGAACGCCCTGATCTTCTATTTCGCTCATGGATTGGCAAGAAATTTCTGGTAATTGGGTTCTCGTTCCTGATCGACCGATCGCAATCATTCATTTTCTCGGTGGTGCGTTTGTCGCAACCGCTCCACAGTTAACTTATCGCCGTTTACTAGAGTTTCTCGGTGATCAAGGATACTTAATCGTGGCGACTCCGTTTATCAATACGTTTGATCACGCAGAGATTGCAGAATCGGTGCTGATCAGTTTTGAAAAAGCGATGCGAGGGGTGCGATCTCAGCATTCGGTTCGCTATTTGCCGATTTATGGAATGGGGCACAGCATGGGCTGTAAGCTACATTTGCTGATCGGCAGTTTGTTTGCAGTCGAGCGGACTGGAAATATTTTGATTTCGTTTAATAACTACGCGGCAAAAGAAGCCGTTCCGTTTGTGGAACAGTTTACGCAGTTTTTGAAGCCGCAAGGGATTTCAGTTGAATTTACGCCGTCTCCGATCGAGACGAATGCGCTGATTCGCGATCGCTATTCGGTGCGGCGGAATTTGTTGATTAAGTTCGCGGATGACTCGATCGATCAGTCTTTGCCGTTGGCGCAGCTTTTGGAGGAGTTTTATCCCGGTATGATTACGACGCGGCGACTGAAAGGAACGCACGTTACGCCGTTGGGCCCTGATATAAAATGGCAGGCTGGGACATCGTTTACGCCGATCGATGCGATCGGGCAATGGATGCGACAGGAAATCTATCGGGAATTACACCAATTAGAGAAAACAATTTTGGGATGGCTTGATCCATTTGCACTTTGAAGCGCCAAAACGTATTTGAATATTAAACAGAGATCGGGATTTGCTCGATCGCCTGTTCCTCACTGACTGAAAATCATGTTTGTTTTGCTTCAGCAAGTCCGATTGCTTGATCCGGTTGCGAATGTCGATCGCGTAACTGATGTACTGCTCGAAAATGGCATCGTGCGAGCGGTTTCGCCGTCAGAAGTTCCGGAGGTAGCGGAACGCCGATTTTGTTCGGGGTGCATTCTCGCACCCGGTTTAATCGATCTCTACAGTCACAGCGGTGAACCCGGATTTGAAGAACGCGAAACGTTGGAATCATTGCAACAAGCCGCGATCGCAGGTGGATTCACGCGCTTGAATATTCTGCCGGATACGAATCCTACGATCGATCATTCTGCGATCGTGTCTCAAATTCGCGCGAAATTTCCCAGGATTAACTGCTGGGGAGCGCTAACGATCGGCACAGAAGGGCAGCAAATGACCGAATTCGCGGAACTCGTTGCGGATGTGGTCGGATTTAGTGACGGGAAAGCGATCGCGAATCTTTCTCTAGCGCGGCGATTGTTGGAATATTTGCAGCCGATTGGGAAACCGATCGCGCTTTGGGCGTGTGATCCGGGACTTGCGGGAAAGGGTGTGATTCGAGAAGGTGCAAACTCGATGCGATTTGGTCTGCCGGGAGTGCCAATCATGGCTGAATCTGCTCCATTGTCTGCGCTGCTCGAATGTATCGAAGAGATTGGAACTCCGGTGCATTTGATGCGAATTTCAACGGCGCGTGGGGCGGAACTGATTCGATCGGCAAAATCGCGCGGCGTTCCGATTACTGCGAGTACAACTTGGCTGCATTTACTTCTAGATACGGATTCTATTCGTTCTTACAATCCGAGTTTGAGACTCGATCCGCCATTGGGAAACAAGAGCGATCGAGAAGCGCTAATCCAAGCCGTTCAAGACGGTGTGATTGATGCGATCGCGGTTGATCACACCCCTTACACATACGAAGAAAAAACCGTTGCGTTTGGGGAAGCGCCTCCAGGTGCGATCGGGTTAGAACTCGCATTACCGCTCCTGTGGTCGAATCTAGTCGAATCCGGCCGCTGGTCGGCATTGGAACTCTGGCGCAGTCTTACGGTTCGTCCGGCTCAGTGTTTGAGTTTGGATCAGCCTGGAGATTTAATCCTGTTCGATCCAAACGAAAAATGGACAGTCGATCGTGTAAATCTACGATCGCTGTCCACAAATACCGCTTGGCTCAATCAATCCATCACTGGACGAGTCCTACAGACCTGGTGTTCCTAATACTGTGGGTCTGGTTCAATTTCGCCTGCTCGATTGGGGGGCCAAAATCGGACTACTGCCCGTCCAATAATCTTGTCACGCGGCACGAATCCCCAATAGTGGCTGTCATAGCTATTATTGCGATTGTCCCCTAGCACGAGATAGGAATCGGGTGGAACGACTTGCGGACCCCATTCATACTGAGGCGCTTCTTCTTTGCCGATGTAGTTCTCTCGCAGTGGCTGATCGTTGACATACACCCGATTGCCTTTGACCTGGACTTTATCGCCTGGTAAGCCAATCACGCGCTTGATAAACGCATCGTGAAAATTTTGTTTTTCTAAGGCAGCCGTCGGAGCAAAGACGACGATATCGCCCCGCTGCGGCTTATTAACCCGATAGCTGATCTTGTCAATGATTAAGCGATCGTTAATCTGTAACGTCGGCAACATCGATCCGGACGGAATATAGCGGGCTTCTGCGACAAACTGCCGAATCCCGATTGCTAGAAGGGCGCTTAAACCGATCGTCTTGAGTCCCTCTAGCCAGGGATTTTCGTCTTTCTGACCTGCTTTCTTGTTAGGAGCCGGGTTATCCACTCGATTCATATCACCTTAACGTTTACAGATTGTGAGGTTGAAAACCTTCGTTCTCAGTCTAATCTACACAAGTGGATTTGAACTTTCAGTATTGAATTTCCGCAATATCGAATTTAGCTTCGTCGCATGATTAAAACTTTTGGCATTTGAGCGCGATCGATGCCAATTTAATCGATCATCTAAACTAGTGACGCAGGCTTAGAGTTATGGCACTTCTGATTCAAAATGCAAATGTTCTGTTGCCGTCTGGCGAGTTTTTTTTAGGCGATGTGCGGATTGAAGGCGATCGCATTTCCGAGATTGGTAGCAAGCTTACCTCTGGAGATGCTGAAATTATCGATGCCACAGGTTTAACGCTGTTACCGGGCGTGATTGATCCACAAGTTCATTTTCGCGAACCAGGACTGGAATACAAAGAGGACTTGTTTACGGCGAGTCGTGCCTGTGCGCGGGGTGGCGTGACTTCATTCCTAGAAATGCCAAATACGCGACCCTTGACGACGACTCAAGAAACGCTCGATGACAAGTTAAAGCGAGCTTCGGAAAAGTGTTTGGTCAATTACGGCTTTTTTATCGGTGCGACTCCTGCGAATCAATCGGATCTGCTCACTGCGAATCCCGTGTGTGGCATCAAGATTTTTATGGGTTCGATGCACGGTGATTTGTTAGTCGATGAAGAAGCGGCGTTGGATGCGATTTTCTCGAAAGGAGAGCGCCTTATTGCCGTTCATGCAGAAGACCAAGCCCGAATTCGCGATCGACGTGCCGAATATGGTGATAGCACCGAGCCGAAAATCCATTCCGTTATTCAAGACAACCAAGCCGCGCTCAATGCGACCGAACTCGCGCTAAAACTCTCGAAAAAATATCATCGTCGTCTGCACATTCTGCATATGTCTACCGCAGAAGAAGCGGAATTGATGCAGCGAGATAAGCCCGAATGGGTAACGGCAGAAGTAACTCCACAACATTTGGTACTAAATACGAGCGCTTACGAAACGATTGGAACGATGGCGCAAATGAATCCGCCATTACGATCGCCGCACGATAACGAAGTCCTTTGGCAAGCATTACGAAATGGCGCGATCGACTTTATTGCCACCGATCACGCACCGCATACCTTAGAGGAGAAAGCCCAAAGCTATCCGAAATCCCCTTCTGGAATGCCGGGAGTCGAGACTTCCTTAGCTGTAATGTTGACGCAAGCGGCTCAAGGGCGTTGTACAGTCGCACAAGTTTCAAACTGGATGTCTACTGCTGTGGCGAAGGCTTACCGAATTCCAAATAAGGGATTGATTGAACCGGGATACGATGCGGATTTGGTGCTGGTGGATTTGAACCGATCTCATCCGGTACTGCGCGAGGAAGTTGCTTCAAAATGTGGATGGAATCCATTTGAAGGTTGGGAATTGACCGGATGGGCGCAGGTGACGATCGTAAATGGTCAGGTTGTGTACGATCGCGGCAAATTTAATAATGAGATCCGGGGAAGAGCGCTGAGGTTTGGGTGATTTGTGAGCGCCGGACAGCATTTCTTTAGAGATAAAATGGATTGATGAATGGGTAGGCGTTATGACTCCGGAGGAGATTCAAAGAACGATCGAACAAATGTTAGCCGTGCAGCGGGAGTTGCAGAATAGTCAATTGCGGCAGCGAGAGGAGATCGATATCATACTTCCAGCGATCGAGCGAATGTTAGAAGTGCAGCGAGAGTTGCAGAATAGTCAATTGGGGCAAAGGGAAGACATCGATCGAATGATTCGATTAGTTGATCGATTGATTGGATATTCCATCACAGACGAGTCAGAACATATTTCCTTAGAAGAGCGAATGGCAGCGCTAGAACGTCGGGTGAGACGATTAGAGCCAGAGAACTAGGATAGATAGGTTCGCAATTTTGTCTGAAACAGTCTCCAATGCCTTCGATCTACAAACCGACAAAAGCAGAAGTTCAAGCTGCTTACAATACAACTCTGCCAGATATCATCGCGCCGAATCTCAAAATTCTGTTTAGTGGAATCAATCCCAGTCTCTACAGTGCTGCTGTCGGGCATCACTTCGCGCGTCCTGGAAATCGATTTTGGAAAGCAATTCATCTCGCTGAATTTACCGATCGACTGTTATCCCCGTTTGAAGATCAGACCTTACTCGATCAAGGTTTCGGTTTAACCAACTTAGCCGCGCGTGCGACCGCCAGAGCCGACGAATTAAACGCTGAAGATTTATCGATCGGTCATCAAACCCTCGCGGCAAAAATCGAACAGTACCAACCGAAATACTTAGCAGTGCTGGGAATCAGCGCTTATCGAACTGCATTCAAGCAACCGAAAGCGCAAATGGGACTACAAAAAGAGCCGCTGTTTAACACCGAAATTTGGGTGTTACCGAATCCGAGCGGACTGAACGCGCATTATCAGCTAAAAGATCTCGCTGAGGTATATCACGCGCTCTATGAATTTGCAACACAAACTTAATCTTGAGCGTCTAAACTTAATGAAACTTTAGCTTTGAGGGGAATGCCGTGTCCATCGTTCAAGCACTCAAACCTAGATTGAATAGTGCGTTCAAGCAATTAATGTCGGTGCATTGGTGGATGAGTTGGGCGTACCTGGTTCTATTCGTGACCGGAACATTCATGTCACAACTCGATCGCTCTGTCTCGTATCGCGGCTCGATGTACGATTTTCATAAGTCGATCGCTGTTTTATCGATGGCGCTGCTGACTTGGCGGATTTTTCTACTTCTACAAGTCTGGTGGAAGAAATACACGAAGCGATCGCCAAAATTCACTCCCGCTTGGTTCAAAACGTTCGCGCTGCATATGGGTTTGTATGTGTTTATGTGGACAGTTCCGATCACGGGATTCTTACTCTCGAATTCATCCCGACCAAATAATGTAAAATTCTTTGGAATCGTTCTACCGGATCTGTTTCCGCAAAACTCCGCAATGGTTGAAGTTGGACGCAGCGCCCATTTTTGGCTGTCTTATACGTTTTTGGCGTTTGTCGTGTTGCATACGAGCGCACAATGGAAAGTGGTTCGCGCCAATTGGCGACGGTTAAACAATTTCCTCAAGTCAAGACTAAAAACCGCATGACGAAACAGTTTTGGAGCGCAGTTCTATTTCTGCTAATTGGCTGCACTCCGACTTCTTCAGTAGATGGTACTCCAACGGGTGTGCGGATCATGCCGCTAGGCGATTCGATCACACAAGCTGATCGCAACTACAACAGCTACCGTCGCCCACTCTGGCTCCAACTTCGAGCCGCAGGATATGACGTAAATTTCGTCGGTTCAACGAAATCGAACTATCTTGGTAATGCACCTAAATCTAACTTTGATCAAGACCACGAGGGACATTGGGGTTGGCAAGCGGATGAGGTTCTCGCGCGGATTGATCAATGGTCACAAGATGCAAAGCCGGACATTGTATTGATTCATCTTGGAACGAATGATGTGTTGGGAGGACAGAGTTTTGAAAGCACGATCGCAGAATTGCAAAAGCTAATCGAGGTCATGCGGCAACGAAATCCGAAGTTGAAGATATTAATTGCACAATTGATTCCTTCTTCGGGCGGCGAGGCATTAACGCAACAGTTTAATCAGCAAATTGCGGCATTAGCTCGATCGACAAGTTCTCAAACAAGCCCAGTCATTTTAGTCGATCAATTCAGCGGGTTTGATGTGCAACAAGATACCTATGATGGGTTGCATCCAAACGAATCTGGAGAACAAAAAATGGCGAATCGCTGGTTTCAATCTTTAGAGAAGATACTACCTAAAAAGCCTTAGCGAGTCCAAGCATCTCGATACATGAAATGGCCCATCAAAAATAAGGTAATTCCTAATCCTAAAAATAGAAATTGCAAGGAACTTCCAGGCGCAAAACTCAAACCGACCGGAATAAATGCCGTTCCAAGCATCCACATCATGTATGTAAAATTGCGTCGCGATCGTGATTCAAAGTCCATGACATTCTCCTTGAATTGTCAGCTTCAGCGTAACGGTTTCATCGCCTCGTATCCTGCCCCTTACAGTAGAGAAACCCTCTCTCTCTTGTTAGAAATGCAACCTTCGGCTTTTGTTCCTGCGAGGGAAGCTTGCCAAGTCGCAGATTTCGGCTAAGAATATTTCAGAGCGCTTAAGGAGGAAGTGAATGGGATCTAGTCCGCTAGTTTCAGTGGTGATTGCTGCTTACAATGCTGAAGCATTCATTTCGGATACGCTCAAATCAATTTTGGCGCAAACCTATCGTGACTTTGAGGTGATAGTCATTGATGATGGTTCTGTCGATCGTACTGCGGAAATTGTGCGATCGTATGCCGAGAATGACGATCGAATTCGACTGATTCAACAAGAAAATTCTGGTGTTTCTGCTTCTCGAAACTTAGCAATTCAACATTCGTCAGGTGAATACATTGCGCCGATCGATGCGGATGACATTTGGTATTCTGAACGGTTAGAAAAGCACGTTCGTTGTTTAGAAGCTGCGGATTCATCGATCGGTTTAGTCTACTCTTGGTCGATGTATTTGAATGACGTAGGTGACATCAAAGGTTACTCTCCGTTTGGCAAATTGGGTGCAGTTGAAGGAAACGTTTTAGCAGTTCTTGTGTTTTACAACTTCTTAGATAATGCAAGTACGACAATGTTTCGCCGCAGTTGTATTGATACTGTCGGCAACTACAATACTGAGCTTAAAACCTGTGAAGATTGGGATTTGTATCTACGAATTTCTGAACATTATCGTTTTGCGATCGTGCCTGAATATCTCATCGGTTATCGACAGTACAGCGGCAGCATGTCCACGAAATGTACAACGATGGCGCATTTCTACGAGCTAATTATGTCGCGCATCTATCAGCGTCACCCAGAGTTACCGAGTTCTGTTCGTCGATGGGCGAATACTGCTTTTTACAATAATCTACTCAGCAAAAGCTATCTTGCAGGCGATTATGCGTTGATGTTTCGCTGGATTTTTCGCAGTTTGAAAGGCGATTTTGCTCTTTTACTTCGTCCCGGAGTTTATAAAGTAACCCTAGTTGCGATCGTCAAAACCCTCGCTCAACCGCTCCTTGCACTTCCAAAACAGCAGAAACTAGAGCGATCTCACACTCTCGAAACCATCACCGAGAAACAGCCTTCTAATCCTCCAATCCCCAACTTCTGGAAACCATACGATCGTGTCATCCTACGCCGCTGGCAACAGATGGTGAAAACTACTCAAACTTAAAAACGGAGAGGGGGAGATTCGAACTCCCGTTGAGTTTCCCCAAAACGCATTTCGAGTGCGCCGCATTCAACCGCTCTGCCACCTCTCCAGGTGATACGCTCAACCAATATACTACAGGAACGAAGCCTCTGACTCATCATCTTCCAAAGTTGTTTTAAACCCCTGATTTTTCGACCATTGCAGCGCTCCATTCACTTCGGTTTGATAAATCTGAACGAGTCCTAGTTGCAACTGACGCAGCGTTTCCGGGTGAATGGTTTTCGAGTATGCGATCGCAATTTTCGGCTGCATTTGCGTCATGAGTTTCGGCTGCAATCTCCGCCCCGACCACCAGAGAATCTCATTTCCACTCAAACCACTACCTAACGCTTGTCTCTGGCTGACACTCGGTAAATCTTTCAGCCACAACCATCGTTGCTGGCCGATTCCAAGCTGTAGGATAGTTGGTTCGATGTTGAGCGGCTGAATTTCGATCGCGCCTGTTTTAATCGCTTGTCTCGCTGTGATTGGTAAATGCTTTCCTTTTTGTGCCGTGAGTTGCTCGATCGCTTCAAGTGAGACGGCTGACTGCTTTTTGCCAGACAAGTCATACAGCGATCGAATCGGCAATTCTTCTAGTAATGTACTCCAGCCATCTGATGGAGAAACTGCAACAGCCCAATCAATCCGATTTACGCCTTCTTTCTGCAAAAACGGCAAGATCGTGAACCGAACCGCATTCGCATCTCCGCTATTAATTAATCCGACTCGTCCGTGATCCTGAATTACCATCACCGGATCTTGACCGACAGAGAATGCGGTGATTTGCAGTAAGTTCGATCGCATATACCACGCCGGAATAAATACCAAACTGATTCCAACTAAGAGAAATGCCCACCATTGCCGCTGGTAGCGAGGCAGAATCCAAGGCGCGCAGATTAATCCATACAAAGTAAGCATCAATATCAGTGAAATTGTTCCAACTGCGATCGAGTTTCCCGGCAGTTGACAGAAGAACTTGACTCCTTTAATTAAGTAATCGGTTGGATAGTACAGAAACGGTGTGGTGAGATTTGCGATCGCTGGTGAAATCAAATTCAATCCCGCGTTAATAATTCCACCAATGCTAATCCAAGAAATAAATATCGTTGCTGCTACATTTGCTGGAATGCAATATGGGGAAACCATTCCGAATGCAAAAAGTTGTAGGGGTAATGTCCAGATTAATGCAGCGATTGGAACTGCGATCGCGGGAACGAAAATGGTCGGCAGCCAATCTAACCGCTTTGAAATTGCCGGAACTGTGATTAGCAATCCCAACGTTGCTAAAAAGCTAAATTGAAATCCTAGATTCCAAATCCACAACGGATTTACGATTAGCAAAATGACTGCAACGATCAATAACGACTGTAATGGTTTAACTCGTCTCTCAAACAGAACTCCAAACAGAACTGCAAATCCCATCAGCACCGCTCGAAATACCGCAGGCTGCATTCCAGTCAGCCCCATAAAAATGATTAGTCCTGCCGCTCCGGTTCCAAACTGTACTGACTTGGGAAGCCGTCGCGTTAATGCTAGTAATACTCCTAAAATTAGCGTTACTTGGAATCCCGATGCAGCCAGCGCATGAGATAGCCCGATCTTACTGAACGCATTCTTAATGTCAAAAGGAATATCAACCACTCGACCGCCGATCACCATTGCACTGATCAGCGCTCCTTCTGCATCTCCAAATTGTTTGGCTTGCGATCGCACAATCTGTTTCTGAATCATCCACCATCCCCAATTCGGTTTCTGATTCGTATCGAGTAACCGAATCGCTGTTCCGCTTAACCCCGCAAAACTGCCTTCTTGCGCCAAATATTTCTGAAAATCAAACCCGCCCGGATTCATCTTCGGCTTGGGTTTGTAGAGATTGCCTTGAATTGAGATCGCTTGCCTCGGATACAAGTCCTCTCCATCCACTTTCGCCAAAGTTACATAAAGCTTTCCGTCTGCCTTCTGCTCTCCAAATCCCGTCACATTCAACCAAATCTGTAGCTTTCCGCTGCGAGTCAGCTTCGGCAGTTCTTCGACTGTTCCTGATACGGTCACTTCTTGCTTCTCTTTCGGCACAAATCGGCTAATGTCGATCGCGCTCGGCTGCGGTGTCCGAATCTGTAAATAAAGTCCCGCCGCAAGTCCGATCACGCCTGCAATGATCCAAATCCGTGAAATCGTTCGTCTCGGCTTCAATCTTGGAAGCACGATCGCACAAATCACACCGCAGAGGAATACGATCGCACTTCCAAACGGAGCCGCTGTCATAAGCAATCCCACAATGTAAGCCAAACACCAAACGACCACACTGGCAGAACTCATGCTTTACTCTCAGCGATTCAAAACTGACTTAGAGTGCCCAGAGATTTCTCTAAACCACAAAAAAAGGAGTCAGCGATCGCTAACTCCTTTTCAACTTTTGCAAATGTTTTTAGATCGACAAGCCGAGCTTGATTCCAAATACAGCATGAAGTATTAGAATTCCAGCGATCGCAGTTCCCAAGTAAGCGTGAAACAATCTCAAACCAGGCTTGTTGCCCCCAAAACCCGAAAACGAAATGGCTCCATTCAAGTAAAGCAATCCCAACACGACCATGCCGGTGAGAAAATGCGGACTCTCTAAAATCGGCTTCTTCTGCATCACCAATGACAAAACGCCTCCAGTTGCCCCCAGCGTCATGAATAGCACCACCAAAGGCATCAACTTTCGATGATCCGCTCGATTTTTTGCCGCAGCTTCTTTATCGTCCGCCAATCGCCCTTTCCAACCTGCCCAAGCCGCATATCCGCCCATTACAAAGACCACAATCCCCATCATTGCGGGATGTCCCCAATGTACGATCGGTTCCGGCACATTCAGAGAGCGGAAAGATTGCGCGATCGGCTCCAGCGTTTCACTTAAGTTCATGCCTGTGTTCTCCCTCTAGCTTCACTGTCAAGAAATATTAAGAATATCTTACGGGAAGCAGAGGTCTACCGCTCAGAATTCAAATCGTTCTTTGACAAAAATGGCGATCGCTTTTTGATATTGAGCGATCGCTATTTTCAGCCTTCATTTCCGTCAAGCGCTTTGCTCAATCTCATCAGAAGACTTTGCTGCTTTAGTCGCTTTAATTCGCGCTGTGCTGCTTTTACGAATGCGATCGCTTTTCCGCATTCCGCCCGCCATCTCATACTGGCGGCTATCTTTTCCATACTTGAACGCCACCCCGATCAACATGCGATCGGTCAAGTCCGCCAAGCTCTTTTCTAGTTCGTCGATCTCCCTTTTAGAAGAATCGATCTCTGCCAAAGCGCGATTGTAGTCTTCAATGCGATCGCGCAATCGACCCATTTGCACACTCATCTGCACTAAGCTTCGAGAATCGCCGAAATCCATCATCGGATCGACTGCTTTGAGTCCAGAGATCCGGAGTTCAGCTTTTTCCAAAATTCTTGACGTTCTTTTTTGACGGGGCATATATGCACCTCTGTATAAACTACTCCTGTTAGCTTGGCTTACCGCTGTCTCGTTTCAGTTCAGCAAAAGGCGCAAAGAATGATATTTTTTCGATGAAAATTTCTAGCGAAGCTGAGTAATCACGCTTATGTAATTGCTGTTGATTCAGCGTAATTACGAGCCATTTGCACAAAAATGATTTGCTAAGTTGAAAAAATCGCGACGTTTCTAACGACAAGCGCGATTTCTCTAAGTAGAATTTCGATTTTTAGCTAAAAATCGCGACGTTTCTAACGACAAGCACGACGTTTCTAACGACAAGCGCGATATTTGTTATGTCGATCGTGATTTTAGTTGAAACGGGAACGCGATCAACAACTTAATCCGATCTCTGTATGCTTCACTGCTCTGGGCAAACTAGCTGTAACACTGAATTAATCACCTCAAGTTCACACAAGAAAAACGATGAGCAAACATGAGACTCCAATGACTCGCTGGTATTGGCGGTAGAGCAGCTTGAAGCCTATCTTCTTCACTTTCGCAGATTTATTCAGAAGAACGATCTCGTCAGCATATACAAGATTGACAACTATATTCGGCAAGTCTGCGGAAAACAATCCGATGTATTTATTCAGTGGGATCAACTCTACACAGTTTTTGAAGAACTCTTAAACTCGAAAGCTTTGACTGGTCAGATTATTGAACAAATTCCAGATCTGCCAGCCTTGTCTCTGCTAGACCTACTCAGAGCAAGAACGTTTGGTGATTTATCACATCTTGATCCAGGTAAACAAGCAACTCATCTGAAACTGTCAAAGACGAATGCACTGAATGGTTTGTATGGATTCGAGTATTACTCTTTTCTGTTTGAGGTGGGAGAAATAATCGTTGAAATAGCTGATTTATGCACCAATCTTATTCATCCGCAATCTTCTTCAACCAAGCATCCTGAGTAGTTAAAAGAGCGATCGCCATTCCTTTCGATGTGCGACCGCTCTTTTTAATATGTCTAACCTGCCTTAACCTCTTCCCCCTTCAACAACGGAAACCCCAACTCCTCACGCTGTTTCAAATAAAGCTGCGCCACCTGCCGCGCCAAATTCCGCACCCGCCCAATATACCGCGCCCGTTCCGTCACCGAAATCACCCCACGCGCATCCAACAAATTAAACGTGTGCGAACACTTCAGCACCTGATCATAAGCAGGCAACACCAACCCCCTCTGCATCAGTTGTTCCGCCTCCTGCTCAAACAACTTAAACAGCGTAAACAGCAGCTCCGGATTCGATGCCTCAAAATTATACGTCGAACTCTCGATCTCCCCTTGCAGATGCACATCACCATAAGTGATCGCATCATTCCACCGAATATCAAAAATCGAGTTCACCCCTTGCAGGTACATCGTCAACCGTTCCAGCCCGTAAGTAATCTCAATAGAAACCGGACGACAATCAATCCCCCCACACTGCTGAAAATAAGTAAACTGCGTCACCTCCATCCCATCCAACCAAACCTCCCAACCCACGCCCCACGCCCCAACCGCCGCATCCTCCCAGTTATCCTCCACAAACCGAATATCATGATCCTCCGGCTGAATCCCCAACGCCTTCAGCGACTCCAAATAAACCTCCTGAATATTGTCAGGCGACGGCTTAATCAAAACCTGATACTGATAATAATGCTGCACCCGATTCGGATTCTCCCCATACCGCCCATCCCCCGGACGGCGGCAAGGCTCCACATAAGCAACCGCCCAAGGCTCAGGACCGATCGCCCTCAAAAACGTATGCGGACTCTTCGTCCCCGCCCCCTTCTCCGTATCGTAAGGCTGCACCACCAAGCAACCCCGCTCCGCCCAAAACCCATTCAGCGTCGAAATCACAGACTGAAAATTCACGTTCCCTAATCCCCGTCAACGAAATCCACCTGCCTATTGTCGCTTAAAGGCAGTCACCGAGGACGTTTGGGAGCACATTAAAAAACTTTGAAAATGGTGCTTGACACCCTCCTGTCCCTCACGCTATATTGGTTAAGCGGTGAGGGAAGCCAAGCGAGAGCGAAGCACTTCACCAGTGCCT